>WNFS01000197.1_pt1 | contig 94467 bp, 85 predicted proteins | sample 5400141 | NCBI WGS metagenome assembly WNFS01 (sample SAMN13153358, study PRJNA577476) | soil metagenome | isolation source: 60 cm saprolite under Madrone tree | place: USA:California | collected 2016-06-14 | reverse complement strand
ACCCAGACCGCGCCCCCCGCCTTCGTGCTCAAGCCCCGCAGCGCCCCCGGCGCCGAGATCGCGGCCCCGCATTTGCTTCCAGCGCCACGTTCGCCCACCCCGCCAAGGTCTCCCTATCCCCCCACACGCGGTTCTGCACGGCCCACGGCGCGCCACCCCTGGCGCCGCGCCATCACCCGCGAAGCGCAACTCCTCTACCCTGTGAAGGGGTGACATTTTCGTGTGGCAGTTACCGCGACATTTTCATCTTGCAGCGACAGTGTCGTCACAGCGCGTCCCCCTTGATCAAGGCGGTCAGTCTCGAGTAGACGCTTCAGGCACCTACTTGACACCGTCTCGGCTTCGGCCGATTCTCCCCCCAGCAGACGGCCCGGCCGCACCGAACCCCCAGTATCGAGGAGGATGATCCACGATGAGCGAGCTCACTCGGCGGGATGTGCTCAAGCTGGGCGGCGTCGCGGCGGCGGCGGGACTCGGCTTCCCGGCCGTGCTCCGGGCCCAGCAGAAGGAGCTCCCCGTGCTGGGCCTCTGGTCCTTCACCGGCGCCTTCTCCGACGTGGGCCCCGTCCTCGACCGCGGCATGAAGATGGCCCTCGACGAGCGCGGCATGAAGGTCCAGGGCCGGACCATCAAGTACATCACCCGCGACGACGAGACCAAGGCGGGCAGCGCCACCCGCCGCGCCGAGGAGGCCATCGACGCCGACGGCGTGAAATACATGATCGGCCCCTGGTCCTCGGGCGTGGCCCTGGCCGTCTCGGAGGTCGCCAAGCGGAAGAAGACCTTCCACTACTTCAGCGGCGGCACCGAGGACATCTCGGGCGCGCGCTGCCACCGCTACTCCTTCCAGTGGGCGGCGAGCCCGTACACGGCGGCCAAGACGGTGGTGGACACCTTCATGCAGGCCAATCCCAAGGCCAAGCGCTGGCACCTCCTCGTCGCCGACTACGCCTTCGGCTGGTCGGTGGAGAAGTACATCAAGGAAGTGGGCAAGGGACACGGGATCGAGTTCGTGGGCGCCGACCGGCATCCCCTCGGCGAGCGCGAGTTTTCCAACTACGTGACCAAGGCGGCCGCCAACAAGCCCGACGTGGTGGCCATGATCAATTTCGGCCTCGACGCCGTCACCGGCGCCCGCGAGATCTACAACTTCGGGCTCACTCCCAAGGTCCCGCTGATCCTGACGTGGTCCTCCGGCGTCGAAGAGCTGGTGCAGCTCAATCCGGAGATCCGCGAGAACATGTGGGTCGGCTCGAACTTCTACTACACCGCCGATACGCCGGTGGCGCGCGAGTTCGTCAAGAGCTACCAGGCCAAGTTCGGCGGCCCTCCCGGCTACGCGCCGGCCGCCGCCTACGGAATGACGCGCATGATGCTGCACGCCATGGACAAGGCCAAGTCCACGGAGGTGCCGGACGTCATCAAGGCCTGCGAGGGCCTCGAGGTGGACGATCTGGTGGGACGCATGCGCGTGGACGCGAAGACTCACCAGACCCTGCGCCCGTACTTCTTCATGCGCTGCAAGAAGAAGGACGCGATGAAGAATCCCACGGACTTCGCCGACATCATCGCGACCGGCTCGACGCCGCTGCCGGCGGAGTACGCGACCTGCAAAGACATCGGCTCACTCTAGCAGACCGCTGAAAGGGCCCATCTGCTTCATCCTCGATCTGGCGGAGGGCCCCTTGACATCGGTCCTCTTTCGGCAGATTCTCGGGCGCATCGAACGACTCACCGCGCGTTCGACCTGATCGAGGGGGCTGTGCAGGAGGGAGGTAAAACGAGTTTTACCTGCAAGAGACACAGCGCTTTTTTCGCGGTGCGCTCGAAGATCCTGGAGCGCAGTTCATTCAGAGGCAGGAGGGGTACGATGCACCCACTCTGGCGCACTTTTACTTTTGGAGTAGTTCTGGCTCTTGGAGTAGTTCTGGGAGCGGGCGTCGTCAGCCTGTCTGCCCAGGCGAACGATCCAAGAATTGGCACGTGGAAACTCAACGTGGAGAAGTCCAAGTACAGTCCCGGCCCTGCACCACAAAGCCTGACGGTAAAAGTTGAACCGGTGGCCCAGGGGGAGAAAGTGACCGCTGAATTTGTCAATGCGGACGGGACTCGCTCGACGGTCCAGTACATGGAGGCCAATTTCGACGGCAAGGACTATCCGCTCACTGGGTCTCAGTTCGGGGCCGACACCGTTTCACTCAAGCGAATCGACAGATGGACGACAGAACGCACTGACAAGAAGGGCAGCACGGTGATTCAAACCCTCAGACGGGTCGTCTCTAAGGACGGGAAGACAATGACCGTCACGACGAAGGGCACGGACGCCAAGGGCCAGGCGATGAACAACGTCGCTCTGTTTGAGAGGCAATAGGAACGCGGAGGCATGTAACGGTCCAGGCCCCCTGACATGGCGCCTCACCCGTCGGCCGCGGTTCCGGCTATCAACGGACGCGGGTGAGCGCCGCTGCCGACGGAGCACGCGGCCTGCAAGGACATCGGGTCTCTATAGCAGGCCGCTGAAAAGGGCCCAGCTGCTTCGTTCGTGCCTCGGCCGCACGCTCAACGTACGTGGATGTTTGAGCTGAGGGGCGCAGCCACGAGGCGAGGGCTGAGACAGGTTACGCCTCGCGTGCGGAATCTACCCATGGGCCCCTCCGCCGCATGAAGGCCGCCCTCCTCTTCAGCCAGATCCTCAACGGGCTTGCCACGGGCATGCTCTACGCGCTCATGGGCATCGGGCTGTCCATCATCACGGGCGTGCTCAATATCCCCAACTTCGCCCACGGCGCCCTCTTCGCCCTCGGCGCCTATCTCCTCTACACGGTGATCCAGCTCGTCGGCAACTTCTGGCTGGCGCTCCTCCTGGCTCCTCTGGGAGTGGGACTCCTGGGCGTGCTGATCGAATATGGCGGGATACGCCCGCTCTACAAGGCCGGCCACGACTACCAGCTCCTCCTCACCTTCGGCCTCTCGCTCATCATCACTGAGGGCATCATCATCGTCTGGAGCCCCGTGGGCATGAGCCAGCTCCCGCCGCCGCTCTTGCGGGGCGGCGTCGATCTCGGGATCACGTTCTACCCGAAGTACCGCCTCTTCGTGATGGTGGCGGCCACGCTCCTCGTGTTCGGCGCCTGGCTGTTCCTCGAGAAGACGCGCTACGGCGCCATCATGCGCGCGGGCATCGAGGACAAGGAGATGGTCGCCCTCCTCGGCATCGACATCCATCGCCTCTTCACCGCCGCCTTTGCCCTGGGCTGTGTCCTGGCCGGGATCGCCGGCGCGCTCACCGCGCCGATCCGCGGGCTGAATCCCTGGATGGGTGTGGACATGTTGGGCATCGCCTTCGTCGTCGTGGCGCTGGCGGGGCTTGGCAACCTGCTGGGCTCCATCGTGGCGGGGCTGCTCGTCGGCCTGGCCCAGAGCCTCGTGGCCCTCGTCTGGCCCGAGGCCTCGGTGGCGGTCATCTTCGCCGTCATGGCCGCCGTGCTCCTCGTGCGCCCCCAGGGTCTCTTCGGCATCCGATGAGCAAGGCATGGCTGGCGATTCTGGCCGCGGTGGTGCTGCTCCCTCTCGTCGTCCGGCACGCCATCGCCACCGAGATCTGGATCTTCGCGATCTTCGGGCTCGGCCTGAACCTGCTCATGGGATACACGGGGCTGCTCTCCTTTGGGCAGGCGACCTTCTTCGGCTCGGCGGCCTACGTGGCGGGCTACCTGCTCAAGTACTACGGCATCAATCTCTTCCTGGCGCTCGGCATCGGGATCGTGGTGGGGGCCGTCTCGGCGGCCGCCGTCGGCTATCTCTGCGTGCAGCGCTCGGGCCTCTACTTCATCATGCTGACCTTCGCGCTGAACCAGATGTTCTACTTCACGGCCTATCAGTGGACGACGGTGACGGGCGGTGAGGACGGCATGCCCGGGATCCCGCGCCCGAGCGCGCTCGGCCTGGACATCCACCGGCCGCTCGCCTACTACGCCGCCGTCGCCCTGTTCTTTCTCCTGTCGCTCTGGATCATGAAGCGCATCGTCGAGTCGCCACTCGGCAAGATCCTGCAGGCCATTCGGGAGAACGAGCTGCGGGCGGAAGCCCTCGGCTACAACGTGCCCCGCATGAAGCTCGCCGCCTTCGTGGTGGGCGGCGCCTTCTCGGGCCTGGCGGGGGTGCTCTACGCCATGCTCTTCGGCATCGTGCCGCTCGAGTCCATCGGCTTCGTCTTCTCCGGCAACGTCGTCTTCGCCACGCTCATCGGCGGCTCGGGCTCGCTGTACGGGCCGGTCATCGGCTCGTTCGTCTTCATCTGGCTGTCGGAATCCGTCAGCTCCATGTGGGCGCGCTGGCCGCTGCTGCTCGGCGTCGCCTTCGTGGTCGTGGTGCTCTTCTTCCGGGGCGGGGTGGTCGAAGCGTGGGCACGCTTCTGGGCCTGGCGCGCGACCCAACGCACGCCGGCCGCGGTCAAGGCCGATGCCCCTCGTTAGGACGGAGCGGCTCACCAAGTCCTTCGGGGCTCTCACCGCGGTCAACGCGGTCACCCTCGAAGTGGAGGAGGGTTCGCTGCACTCGGTCATCGGGCCGAACGGCGCCGGCAAGACCACGTTCTTCAACTTGCTGACGGGTCAGCACACGCCTACCTCGGGCCGCATCGTGTTCGACGGCCGCGACATCGGGGGCACCCCGCCGCACGGCATCGCCCACCTCGGCATCGCGCGATCCTTCCAGCGCACGAGCATCTTCCCCACGCTCTCCATCCTGGACAACGTGTGGCTGGCGAGCTTCGCCCGGCAGGCATCCTGGCGGGGATTGGCGTGGCGCCGGGCCGACCGTTACCCGGAGCTCACGCGACGGGCGCTCGAGGTGCTGGGGGAGGTGGGGCTCGGTGAAAAGGCGAGCCTGCCCGCCCGCGAGATCTCGCATGGCGAGCAGCGGCAGCTCGAGCTGGCCATCGCCCTGGCGGCCGCCCCGCGTCTCCTGCTGCTGGATGAGCCCGCGGCGGGGCTGTCGCCCGACGAGACGCAGAAGATGGTCGCGCTGGTGCGCAAGCTCAAGGGTCGGTACACCATCATCCTCATCGAGCACAAGATCGACGTGGTGATGACCATGTCGGATCGGATCTCGGTCATGCACTTCGGCAGCGTGATCGCCGAGGGCAATCCGATGGAGATCCAGCGTAACCCCGAAGTCCGCCGCGCCTACCTGGGGGGTGTCGTCGCGTCATGATCCTCGGCATCCGGGGCATCGACACCTACTACGGGCTCGGCCACATCCTGCACGGTCTCTCGCTCGGGGTCGATGAAGGGGAGGTGGTGGCGCTCCTGGGACGCAACGGGGCGGGCAAGACCACGACGCTCCGATCCATCACCGGCCTCACGCCGCCCCGGAGCGGCGAGATCACCTACAAGGGGGCGAGCATCGCCGGCCTTCCCGCCCACAGGATCTCCCAGCTCGGCATCGCGCTCGTGCCCGAGACGCGGGGAATCTTCTCCTACCTCACGGCGCGCGAGAATCTGGACATCGCCCGCCGGCCCGGCTCGCGGTGGCCGATGGAGAGCATGCTGGAGCGCTTCCCCAAGCTCCGCGAGGTCCTCGACCGCAAGGGGCGTTTCCTCTCCGGCGGCGAGCAGCAGATGCTGGCCATCGCCCGCGCCCTGCTGACAGGTCCGGACCTGCTCCTCCTGGACGAGCCGTCGCAAGGGCTGGCGCCGCTGGTGGTGGAGGCCGTCATGGGGACCGTGCGCGAGCTCAAGCGCGAGCACGTCAGCATGCTGCTGGTCGAGCAGAACGCCGAGATGGCGCTTGGCTTGGCCGACCGCGTCTACATCCTCGATCACGGCACCATCGTGTTCGAGGGGACGCCGGCCGCGCTCCGCGCCAACGACCAGGTCACGACGACGTACCTGGGCGTCGGCGGCTGAGGGTCCCAGGGCCTTTCTGCGCAGGAGGATCGCCTATGCTCGCGTTACTCCGCACGCTCTGCATCGCCCTCAACCTCGCCGCCTGTGCGTCCGGACTACCGAGGACGGACCTTGCCGACGGCGCCACCGGGACCATCCGCTTCCCCACGCAGACACCGTCGCCGGGAGACTTCGCGCGCCGCAACCTCGCTGCACCGACCGCCGTGATCTCGGGGGAGCTGACCCTGCCGCGTCGTGCCTCTGGCCGGGTGCCCGCCGTTGTCCTGGTTCATGGATCGAGCGGAGTGGGAGGCAACATGCCCGGGTGGAGCGCGGAACTCACGAGCATTGGTGTGGCGACCTTCATCGTGGACAGCTTCACCGGGCGGGGCGTCAGGGAGACGGCGACCGATCAATCGCGGCTTGCCACCGCGGCGATGATCGTCGACGCGTACCGCGCCCTCGGGCTGCTCGCCACTCATCCCGCCATCGATCGCGATCGCATCGCCGTCATGGGGTTCTCGAAGGGGGGTGCCGTCGCGCTGTATTCGAGCCTCACGCGCTTTCAGCGTGACTGGGCACCGGAGGGGCTGCGTTTCGCCGCGCACCTGCCCTTCTATCCACCCTGCTCTAGCCAGCTCATCGACGAAGAGAAGGTCTCGGCGCCCATCCGGATCTTCCACGGGACCGCGGACGACTGGACACCCATCGGTCCCTGCCGGGAGTATGTGGAGCGGCTCTCCCGCGCGGGCGTCGATGCGAAGCTTTACGAGTTCCCCGGCGCCTATCACGGTTTTGACGTTCCGACCCTGCCCCCATCGCTCTATCTGCCGCGGGTGCAGAACGGAGGTCAATGTCGCATCCTGGAAAAGTCTCCGGGCGAATTCGTGGACCCCCGAACGGGGCAACCAGCGTCGGAGAGTCGGGGATGCGTCACCCTCGGCGCCACCGTAGGCTACGACGGGCGTGCAGAGCGGGCAGCGTCGGCCGCGGTGAAGGAGTTTCTCTCCGCGACCTTCAATCTTTCCGCGCGGTAACCCGTCGGCGCCGGCCCCTTTACCGAGGGGAAGGGCCAGCCGGCGATTCCACCTTGCCCGCGGGGGCGCCTTCGCCTAACCTGTCGTCGGTCGCGGCGCGGTCGCCACGTCTGAGAGCCAAGGAGAGGTCGATGCGTCGGGGTGCAAAGCGCGCGAAGACGAGCGTCAAAGCCAAGCGGCCCGCCGCCCGCAAATCGGGCAAGAGCGACACCTCCGGGCGACGGCTGGAGAAGCTCCTGGCGGAGGCGCAGGAGCAGCAGACGGCGACGAGCGAAATCCTCAAGGTGATCAGCCGCTCGACCTTTGATCTTCAGCCCGTTCTGAAAACGCTCGTAGAGACCGCGGCGCGACTATGCCGCGCCGATCGGGGGCTCGTCTGGAGGTTCGACGGCGAGGTCTTTCGCGCGGCGGCCCACTACATGATCCCCGCCGACGAGAAGGAGCTGCTGGAGCTGCGCCCCCTCCGCCCTGGTCGCGGCTCCGGTGCGGGGAGGGCCGCGAGCGAGCGCCGGACGGTCCATATGGCCGACGTGCTCGAGGACCCTGAATTCGAAGGGGTCGTGGAGGCGAGGTCATTCGGCTTCCGCTCCCTCTTGGCGGTTCCCATGATCAGAGAGGGCAGCCTGCTCGGAGTCTTCTCGCTGCAGAGGCTCAAGGTCGAGCCGTTCACCGAGAAGCAGATCGAGCTGGTCACGACGTTCGCCGACCAGGCGGTGATCGCCATCGAGAACGTGCGGCTCTTCACCGAGCTTCAGGCCCGCAACGGGGATCTCACGGTGACGCTCGACCAGCAGATGGCGACGAGTGAGATCCTGCGGGCCATCAGCAGCTCGCAGACGGATGTACAGCCCGTCTTCGATTCGATCGTCCGGAGCGCGGTCAGACTGTGTGGTGCGGACAACAGTGTCGCCGCCCGGTTCGACGGGGAGCTACTGCACCCGCTCGCGTACCACGGCTTCTCTCCCGAGGCGTTGGAGTTCGCCGCGCGTAGCTTCCCGATGCGGCCGACCATGGAAAATATGCTGGGCCGGGCCGCCTTGACCCGGGCCGTCGATAATCTGCCCGATATGCTGGCCGACCCGGAGTATTCGCGCGACTACGCGATAGCGGGAGGCTGGCGAAGTGGGCTGGCGGTTCCGATGCTCCGTGACGGGCAGCTCATTGGGGCCATCTCCGTCTCCCGCGCCGAGCCCGGAGCGTTCGCCGACCAGCACGTCGAGCTGCTTAAGACCTTCGCCGACCAGGCCGTGATCGCCATCGAGAACGTGCGGCTCTTTACGGAGCTGCAGCAGAAGAACGGGGCGCTCACCCAGGCGCACGCTCAAGTCAGCGAGGCCCTCGAGCAGCAGACGGCAACGAGCGACATTCTCCGCGTGATCAGCAGCTCGCCGACGGACGTTCAGCCGACCTTCGATGCGATTGCCGCGAGTGCCACGCAACTCTGTGGGGCAGTCAATGGTCTCGTCATTCAGTTTGACGGGCGTCTCATGCACCTCGTGGCGCACCACAACCTCAGCCCAGAGAGATTGGAAGCGCTGGGGCGGACATATCCGAGGCCTCCCAGCCGGGGGAGCGTGAGCGGCCGAGCGATATTGGCCCGCAGCGTCGTCCAGGTATCAGACGTCCTTCAGGATCCCGAATATACGCTTCCGATCGCAACCACGACCGGCTATCGAACCGCTCTCGCCGTCCCGATGCTACGCGACGACCTCCCCATCGGAACTATCCTCGTTGCCCGGGATCGCGTGGCACCGTTCTCGGACAAGCAGATCGGCTTGCTGAAGACCTTCGCCGACCAGGCGGTGATTGCTGTCGAGAACGTGCGTCTGTTCAAGGAACTGGAACTGCGCAACAGGGACCTGACCGTCGCCCTCGAGCAGCAGACGGCCACTAGCGAGATTCTCCGGGTGATCAGCAGCTCCACCTCCGACCTGCAGCCCGTGTTCGACACGATGGCCGAGAACGCCGTCAGGCTGTGTGAAGCCGAGAGGGCGCTCATCTTCCGGTTTGACGGCGAACTCCTCCGGGCGGCGGCGTCCTACAACGTGGGCCCCGAGGTCAGGGAGTTCGTAGATCGGAACCCGATCGCCCCGGGACGACACAGCGTCTCGGCACGCGCTGCCCTCGAGCGGCGAACGGTGCACATCCCTGACATTCAGGCTGATCCCGATTATGCGTACGCCATGCGGGATGTGGAGCCGATCCGGACGCTGCTCGCGGTCCCGATGCTCAAGGGCGACGACCTGGTGGGAACTATCACCATCTACCGACTAGAGGTCAAACCGTTCACCGCCAAGCAGGTCGCGCTCGTGGAGACCTTCGCCGATCAGGCCGTGATCGCCATCGAGAACGTGCGGCTGTTCACTGAGCTCCAGGAAAAGAACGGTGCCCTCACCGTTGCTCACGCGCAGGTGACCGAGGCCCTCGAGCAGCAGACGGCGACGGCGGAGATCCTGCGCGTCATCAGCCGGTCGCCGACCGACGTGCAGCCGGTCTTCGACACGATCGTGAGAAGCGCCGTGCGCTTGTGCGACGGGCTCTTCAGCTCGCTCTATCAGTTCGACGGCGAGGTGCACTATCTTGTCGCGCAGCACAACTACACGCCCGAAGCCCTCGCGGAGGTAAACCGCATCTTCCCGGCGCGCCCCACGAGGGATCTCTTCACCGGACGGGCGATCCTCGATCGCGCGTTGATTCACATCCCCGATGTCGAGCTCGATCAGGAGTTCCAGCATCACTCGCTGTCCCGCGCCATCGGCTTTCGCAGCGGGCTCTTCGTCCCCATGCTGCGTGAAGGCGCGCCCATCGGCGTCATCATCGTGGCGCGTGCCGAGCCCGGGCCATTCTCGGACAACGAGATCGAGCTGCTGAAGACCTTCGCCGATCAGGCGGTCATCGCTGTCGAGAACGTCCGCCTGTTCAAGGAGTTGGACGCGCGCAATCGCGACCTCACCGAGGCCCTCGAGCAGCAGACGGCGACGGCGGAGATCCTGCGCGTCATCAGCCGGTCGCAGACCGACGTCCAGCCGGTCTTCGACACGATAGCGGAGAGCGTCGTCAGGCTTTGCGATGGGGTCTTGAGCGGTGTGTATAGGTTTGACGGTAGTCTGATCCACTTCGTCGCTCATCACAATTGGACGGACGAGGGTCTGGACCTGGTTCGCCGCGTGTACCCGAGGGCTCCAAGCCGGGAAACCCAGATCGCCGCTGCGATCTTGGATCGTTCCGTCGTCGAGGTACGTGACTTTGAGAACGATCCGGGAGTTCCCGCTCCATCCCTCCCTCTCGCCAGAGCCTTGGGCTATCGAAGCATTCTGGCGGTCCCGATGCTGCGCGAAGGGGACCCTATTGGGGCGATCGCCGTCGCGCGCGCCGTGGCCGGGCGGTTCTCCGACAGCGAGATCGAGCTGCTGAAGACCTTCGCCGACCAAGCGGTCATCGCCGTCGAGAACGTCCGCCTCTTCAAGGAGCTGGAGGCGCGCAATCGCGACCTCACCGAGGCCCTGGAGCAGCAGACCGCAACGGCGGAAATCTTGCGCGTCATCAGCCACTCCCAGACCGCCGTGCAGCCGGTCTTCGACACGATCGTCAGAAGCGCCGTGCGGTTGTGCGACGGACTCTTCAGCGCGCTCTTTCAGTTCGACGGCGTGTTGATCCGTCAGGTCGCCGAGCACAACATCACCCCCGAAGGCCTCGAGGAGGTGCATCGCACATTTCCGGCGCGCCCAACCCGGGCGCTGATGACAGGACGGGCGATCCTGGAGCGCGCGGTTATCCACATACCCGATATCGAGCTCGATCCAGAGTTCCAGTATCACGGAATGACCCGCGCGATCGGAGCGCGAAGCGGCCTCTGGGTACCAATGCTGCGGGAAGGCGCTCCCATCGGCGTCATCTTTGTGGCGCGTGCCAAGCCCGGGCCGTTCTCCAACAACGAGATCGAGCTGCTCAAGACCTTCGCCGACCAGGCCGTCATTGCCGTCGAGAACGTGCGCCTGTTCAAGGAACTGCAGGCGCGGACGGGCGAGCTGACCCAGTCGGTCGAGCAGTTGACGGCCCTGGGCGAAGTCAGCCGGGCGGTGAGCTCGACGCTCGACGTCGAGACGGTGCTCGACACCATCGTCTCCCGCGCGAGCCAGCTGGCCGGAGCCGACGGCTGCTCGATCTTCGAGTATGACGCCGCCGCCCAGCAGTTCGAGCTGCGCGCGACCCACAACGCCGACACGGCGTTCGTCGAGGCTCTCCGGGCGGTGCCCCTCCGGAAGGGCGAAGGGCTCATGGGGCGCGCGGCCGAGATGCGGGAGCCCATCCAGATCCCCGACATCACCCAGCCTGGAGCCTATGAGAGCAGCGTCCGGGACACCCTCATCCGCTTCGGCTACCGGGCGCTTCTCGCCGTGCCCCTGCTCCGCGAGGACCAGATCATCGGCAGCCTGTCCTTCAACCGCAAGGCGCCCGGCGAATTTCCGCCGGAGGTCGTGGACGTCCTCGAGACCTTCGCCACCCAGTCGGCCTTGGCGATCCAGAACGCCCGGCTCTTCCGGGAGATCGCCGACAAGAGCGCCCAGCTCGAGGCGGCGAGCCGGCACAAGTCGGAGTTCCTCGCCAACATGTCGCACGAGCTGCGCACGCCGCTCAACGCGATCATCGGGTTCTCGGAGATCCTCGCCGAGAAGATGTTCGGCGACATCAACGAGAAGCAGACCGAGTACCTCCAGGACATCCTGGAGTCGGGGCGGCATCTCCTGTCCCTCATCAATGACATCCTCGATCTCTCGAAGATCGAGGCGGGGCGGATGGAGCTGGAGGTGTCGGAGTTCGACCTGCCGCAGGCAATCGACAACGCCCTGATCCTGGTGCGGGAGCGGGCGAGCCGGCGCGGGATCCGGCTGGGCAGCACCGTCGACCCGCGGCTCGGGATGATCGGGGGCGACGAGCGGAAGGTGAAGCAGGTGCTCTTGAACCTCCTCTCCAATGCCTTGAAGTTCACTCCCGAAGGGCGACGCATCGACGTGGGCGCCCGTGTGCACGACGGTGCGGCGGAGGTGTCAGTGGCAGACACCGGCATCGGCATCGCACCGGAGGATCAGGACGCGGTGTTCGAGGAGTTCCGCCAGGTCGGCACCGCGGACAAGAAGGCGGAAGGCACCGGGCTCGGGCTGGCCCTGTCCCGGAAGTTCATCGAGCTCCACGGCGGCCGGATTTGGGTGAGGAGCGAGCTCGGCGCCGGCTCGACGTTCACCTTCACCCTGCCGCGGTCACGGTGAGAGCCAGCGGCGCGCCACGGTCAAGGTGCGTGCCGGCTCGCCGCATGTTCGAGGAACTGCCCCCGGGCCAGCGTGCTACATAGCGGGCGCGATGGACATCCTAGCCGGTCACGCCGCGCGTCATCCCGCCAAGCCCGCGCTGATCGAGGGCGAGCGCGTGTGGTCGTGGGCCGAGCTCGTGGAGCGTCGCAACCGCCTAGGCCACGCCCTCGTCGGCCTGGGCCTCCAGCCCGGTGAGCACGTGATCGTCTACGCCGCCAATTCCATCGAGCATCTGCTGGCCGGTACGGGCGCCCGGGCGGCCGGCCTCATTCCCGTGCCCATGAATCACCGGCTGGTGGCCGAGGAGGTGGCGTACATCCTCGACCACTCGGACGCCGTCGCGGTGTTCGTGAGCGATCAGTTCCTGCCGGTGGTGGAGGCGGTCCGGGCCGAGGCGCGCAAGGTGCGCCACTGGATCCTGGTGGGCGAGGCGCGTCGGGAGTGGGCGGTGCACCTGGACGATCTGCTCGCGCGTGGCCGGCCCGAGCCGGTGGAGCTGCCCGCGGGAGCCGCGTTCGGCGCGTCTATCATCTACACGGGCGGCACCACGGGAAAGCCCAAGGGCGCGCTGCGACGCAGCATCGACCCGCAGGGCCTGATGGAGACGCTGCGCGCCATGGATGTGCTGGACCCGAACCACGTGCACCTCGTGGCCGGGCCCATGTATCACTCGGCGCCGAGCGGCTTCGCCCTCTACGCCCATATCGTCGGGGCCACCGTGGTGATCATGCCCAAGTTCGATCCGGAGCGCGCTCTCGCGGAGATCCAGCGCCACCGGTGCAGCAGCACCTTCATGGCGCCCACCCTGCTCAAGCGCATCAAGGATTTGCCCGCATCCGTCCGGGCCCGCTACGACGTATCGTCCATGAGGGCCATCATCATGGCGGCCGCGCCGTGTCCCATGAGCGTGAAGGAGGCGGTGGTGGGCTACTTCGGCCCGGCGCTCTACGAGTTCTACGGCTCGACCGAGCTGGGGGTGAACACGATCCTCCAGCCGCGAGACGTCCTGCGCAAGCCGGGCTCGTGCGGCCAGGCCGCGCCGGGCCGGGAGATTACCCTGCTGGACGACGACGGCAGGCCCGTGCCGGTGGGCGAGCCGGGCGAGCTCTATGTCCGGCGGTTCTCCGGCATCCTCGACGAGTACTACAAGGACCCGACGGCGACGGCGGGCATGCGGCGGGGCGAATGGTACTCTGTGGGCGATGTCGCGTACCGGGACGCCGACGGCTTCTATTACATCTGCGACCGCAAGCGCGACATGATCATCTCGGCCGGCGTCAATATCTACCCGGCCGAGATCGAAGACGCGCTGCACCGTCACCCCGACATTCAGGACGTGGCCGTTTTCGGCGTGCCCGACGACGAATGGGGCGAGCGCGTGCATGCCGCCGTCCAGCCGCGCCCGGGCGCGCCCCTCACCGCCGACAGCGTGACGGCCTTCGCCCGCCAGCACCTGGCCGGCTACAAGGTGCCGCGCGAGGTGACCTTCCACGATGATTTCCCGCGTGACGCCGCGGGCAAGCTCCTCAAGCGCGTGCTGCGCGAGCCGTACTGGGCCGGCCGCGCGAGCCGGATCTGAGCGTGCGCGCGCCCCTGGCCGTCAAGATCACCGTCCTCATCGTGGTGGTGCTCATCGTGGGCTTCGGGGTCTCGACCGTGCTGACCATTCAGCGCGAGTCGGAGCTGCTCGTGGAGCAGAGCAAGCAGGCGGCGCGCAAGCTCACGGCCACCCTCACCGCCAGCATCGAGGCGGCCATGCTCCAGGAGCGGCCCGACATCGCCCGCATGCAAATCGTGGAGATGCAGAAGAATACGCCCGTGGAGGGGCTGACCGTGTACCGGCGCAATGGCGTGGAGGCCTTCACGGACACCGCCACGCTGATGCAAGTGATGAAGGAAGCGGAGCTGCCCGGCGGCGTGATGGACAGCATCAAGAAGATGGCGCACCCGGCAGGGCCCCCCATGACGGGGCCGCTGTTCCAGCGGGCCGTCGACACCCTGCAGACGCAGGAGTCCATCGAGAAGGTGAACGGGCAGATGCTCTTTACCATGGCCCAGCCCATCGCCAACCAGGAGCGTTGCCAGGGCTGCCACGGCACCGACCACAAGGTGCGCGCGGTCGTGCGCGTGGCCACGTCCATGGAGCCGGTGCTGGCGGCGGTGGCCGCGCAGCGCAACCGGCAGATGTTCGTGGCGCTCCTGACCATCGTGGCCGCGGCCGGCGTGCTGGGGTTGGCCATGCGCCGCGTGGTGGTGCGCCCCATCCAGGACCTCGCCCGGGTGGCCCACCGGATCGGCGAGGGTGATTTTCAGGCGCGCGCTCGGACCAACTCCGGCGACGAGCTGGCCAGGCTGGGCTCGGCCTTCAACGACATGACCGAGCGCCTGTCCACGGCGCAGGAGCATCTCGAATCGCGCAACCGCGAGCTGGCCACCACGCTGGAGGAGCTGCAGGCCTCGCGCCAAAGGCTAGAAGTCCTGGAGCAGCTCAAAGGGGAGCTCTCCAAGTTCGTGCCCGACGCGGTCAAGGAGCTGCTCGAGCGCGATCCCTCCGCGACCCAGCTCGAGAAGCGCCAGGAGGAAGTGTCCGTGCTCTTCCTGGACATTGCCGGGTACACACGGCTGTCCGAACAGGTGGAGGCCAAGAAGCTCAACCAGCTCGTGCAGACCTACTTCTCCGCCTTCCTCGAGATCATCCGCAAGCACCAGGGCGACGTGAACGAGACGGCGGGCGACGGGCTCATGGTGATCTTCCAGAGTAAGAGCCGCGAGCCAGGGCGCGGCCCCGTGGACCACGCGCTGAACGCGGCGCGTGCCGCCCTGGCCATTCGCCAGCGGACCATGGAGCTGAACGAGGAGCACCGCGACGTGTTCCCGTCGGTGGCCCTCCACATGGGCATCAATTCAGGCGAGGCCTGGGTGGGCGCGACCAAGATCGGCGGCGCGGGCGCGCAGCGCTGGACCTTTACCGCCACCGGCCCCACCACCAACCTGGCCGCGCGCTTCGCGGGCTCTGCCCAGGGCGACGAGATCGTGGTGGGCCCCGCCACCGCCGAACGCATCCTGGGCTTCTTCGTGCTGGAGAACCTGGGGGAGAAGAGCTTCAAGAACGTGTCGCAGCCGCTGCGCGTGTACCGCATCATCCCGCCTGGGGTGTACGACAAGATCAGCTGACGACGGCCCGGTGGCTGCGCGGCCGGTACACGAACGGTGGCGAGCCCCCTTGCGCCATCTTCATCCATCGGCGACCGAGCCTGTCCGTCGAACAAGCTCGTCCTCGGGCGATGTCTCGAAGACGTGCACCATCCATTCCGGAACAGAAAGAACGGCGCTACCACGGAGCGTCCTGTCAATCGATAGAGACATAGCTGTATCTAAGATTCCACGTTGACCGTCACTCCTTCCCCGCTTACGTTGCGCGCATGAAGTCCAAGACGGTGTGCCAGAACCGACGATCGAGGAAGAGCTCGAACCATGAGTGCGGGAGGACTGGTCGGCGGAATGGTGTCCTTGGCCACTACCGACGGATATGTGGAGGACCGGTAGATCCCGAGAGACACGACGGCGTAGCTGTGCCGTCCGCGGATCATGAGTCTGCATCAGACGGGCCTCCTGTTTGAGGGGAGCAACGTTGGTGCGTTCTCCCCTTCGACCGCACCGAGGGCCTTTCTGCTTCAGGCTCGCGACGCTACCCATCTGTTTTTGGACTGGGGGTAGCTGCACGTATTGACGGCATCTCCATGCCGTCGAGCGACGATCGCCAGCCTATCAAGATTCTGGCTCGCCGAAGCGGAGGATGCATGCGCCGGATCTGTGTCCCGAAGGCGACCCGTGTCCGCTTCCTGTTCCTGGCGTCGTTCTTGATCGTGTGCAGGCTTGCGTGTTCCCCCGCGTCGGCCCATGCGCAAGGCATCTCATATCATTACGATGAACTCGGCCGGCTGATCGCTCTCGTCAGTCCTGGGATCGGCACGGCCGTCTATACGTACGATGTGGTTGGCAACCTGCTGTCCATCACCCGCTACGCCGCCACGGCCGTACTGATCGTCGACTTCACTCCGAAGCAGGGCCCCGTCGGCACCACGGTCACGATCGTCGGCGTGGGATTCAGCGCTACACCAGGCCAGAACGCGGTGCGATTCAACGGCACGCAGGCCACTGTGAGTGCGGCATCCACCACGCAGCTCACGGTCACCGTGCCCGCCGGCGCGACCACGGGCACGATCAGCGTGACGGCCCCGGGCGGTTCGTCCACGAGCGCCACGTCGTTCACGATCACGGGCACGAGTGGAACGCCGACGATCTCCGGCTTCACGCCGGCGATTGGCACGCCAGGGACGGCCGTCACGGTGAACGGCACGAACTTCGAGCCGCACCCGACCGACAATCGGCTCCTCTTCAATCTGAAGCAGGCGCCGATCGTCACCGCCACCACGACCGTGCTATCGCCGACGGTGCCGGGCGGCGGGACGTCCGGTCGGCTCACGGTGTCGACGCCGAACGGGCAGGCCCAGAGCACCGCCGACTTCTTCATTCCGCCGCCGCTCTACACGACGGCGCAAGTCGCCTTCACGGGGCGGCTCGTGCTGGGTGGCGCGACGTTGACCACGAACTTCGCGGGCGGGCAAATCGCGCTCGTTGTCTTCGACGGCACCAGCGGTCAGCAGGTGAGCCTCGGCATCGGCGGCGGCGGCGTCGTGGGGACCTCGACGACGATCTACAACCCCAACGGCACGGTCCTCCGCTCGGTCGGCACGGACTTCTACGGGGGATCCCTCCAGGTCTCGTCGCTGCCGGTGACCGGGACCTACACGATCATGGTCCTCCCTGGCCCATACGCGGGCACGGCTCCCTTGACGCTGTCGCAAGATCTCAACCTAGGCGCGATCCAAATCAACGGCGCCGCAGTCAACGTCACCATGGCACGCCAGGGGCAACGGGTGCGGCTGACCTTCAGTGGCACCACGGGCCAGCGCCTGACGATCGGCACGGTGAACGCCACGCGCCAGGCCACGTACGCGGTGTTGAACCCGGATGGCAGCCAGCTCGTGTCGCAAATCCTGTCCAGCGGCTCGTTGACGGTGCCACCGCTGCCCACGACCGGGACGTACACGATCCTCATGGACCCCGACCACGGCAGCCCGATGAGCGTGACGCTCGCGCTCTCCTCGGAGATCAGCGGTCCCATCGTCATCGGGGGCGCGGCCGTGCCGGTCACCATCGTCGAGCCGTGGCAGCGCGCGCGGCTGACCTTCAATGCCACGGCCGGCCAGCGGCTGGATCTCGGCGTGACCGGCAGTACGCTGCCCAGCTGGCGGACGACGTTCCTGGCACCCGACGGCAGCACAGTCATGATCGGGTCCGGCGGCAACGGGAACACGGCGTTGCATACGCCGCCGCTCACGCAGACCGGGACCCACACGCTGCTCCTCGAGCCCCTGGATCCCTCGACGGGCACCCTCACGTATACGCTGTCGGCCGAGGTGAGTGGCACCATCACGCCGGGCGGCGCGGCGGTGCCGGTCAGCCTGACGAGGGTGGGCCAGCGGGCGCGCCTGACCTTCTCTGGCACGGTCAATCAACGCGTCAGCCTGAGCGGCACGGGCGTCACGACTCCGTCGGCGATCGTGTCGTTGCTGCGGGCGGACGGCTCCGGCTTCGCCACGTTCTTTACGGCCTTCGCGGGCCAGACCGGCTTCGGCGGACCTGTGACCCTGCCGGCCTCCGAGACGTACGGGATTCTGGTCGATCCCTCGTCACCCGGGGATCTCACACTGACGCTCTACGATGTGCCGCCGGACATCACGGGCTCGATCTCGATCAATGCCAGCCCCCAGACGGTGACGTTCGCCGCCCCCGGCCAGCGAGCCTTCCTCACCTTCCCGGGCACGGTCGGCCTCAGTGTGACGGTCCGCGGCAGCAACAGCACCGTCGGATGCTTCAACAACGTTGCCCTGACCTCCTCGGGAGGCGGTCCGTCGTGGTCGCCCGTGTGTGGTGCGTCCTTCACGCTGGGACCTGCGACGCTCGGGGCAACCACGACGTACACGCTGTTGCTCGACCCTGACAAAGCCAACATTGGCAGCATTGACATCCAGGTGACCAATCCATGAAAATGCGGCTCGCGCCCTCCTACGTTCTGCTCTTCCTGGTGACGCTCGCGCTGCTGCCGAGCGCCTCGCGCCCCTTGAGTGCGGACCCCGCACTCCCGACGGTGCCGGGGCAGTCCCGGACGCTCTTGCCCGATGGGCGCTGGTTGCTCGTCGGCGGGCAGGGGGTGCAAGGCCCGCTTGCCACTGCGGCGATCTTTGATCCCCAAACCAACAGCCTGATCCCAATCGCGCAGCCCTTGCTCCAACCGCGCGCCTGGCACACGGCCACTGTGCTCACCGACGGCAGTGTGCTCATCGCGGGCGGCGTGGGTCCGGGGGGCCAGGTGTCCGTCGTTCTTGAGCATTTCGATCCGACGATGCAGGCCTTCCATCTGGTGCCGGCCACTGGTCTCGTGCCCCGGGCCGACCAGACCGCCACGCTTCTCACTGACGGTCGCGTCCTCTTCGCCGGTGGTGTCTCATCCCAAGGCCAAGTGCTGGGGGATGCCCAACTCTTCAATCCGCAGACCTATGCGGTGGAGGCCGCGCAGCCGCTCTCGACGGCACGGCGCGGGGCGATCGCCACGCTCCTGCCCGACGGGAGCGTGCTGCTCTGGGGCGGCGCCGATGCCACGGGCGCGGCGCTCACCTCGGGCGATGTCTTCGATCCGCAGCAGCGCGGGTTCAGCCTCGTCACCGTGCGCCCCACGATCCCTGATCCGAGCGACAGCCCGCAGCTCATGGCCTCGGTCCCCGTGGTCGGCAGCGTGGGCGTCCCCACGGATAGTCTGCTGGCCCTTCGCTTCTCGAAGCCGCTTCGCGTGGATCCGTCGACGGCCGCCACCGTCACGCTCAGCGGGCCGTCGGGCCCCGAGGCCGCCACGGTGGTCACCGCCGAGGGAGGCGGCCTCGTCTTTGTCACGCCGCGTATCCCGCTAACGCCCGGGGCAATCTATAGCGTGACGGTCAACGGGGCTGTGGACGCCACCGGACGCCTCGTACCGTTTACGAGCGTGTCCTTTCAGACGGCGAGTCCGCCGACCGTCATGGGTGGCGGCGTGCGGGTGGTGGCAGCGGCACCGGCCCCTCCGACGGCCCACTTCCACCCCGCCGGAGCCATCCGGCCCGGCACGCCTGGCGAGACCGATGGGGACTGGAGTGGGAACCTCTGCGACGGCAAGCCCTGCTCCCGGTGGCAGTGTCTGCCACCCCTCAAGGCGCCGAGCGGGGTCACCGCGCTCGCCGGACAAATGCTCCGCTTGAACGGCGAGCCGCTGGCGCAGGCGACGCTCACGATCGGTACCCGCAGCGTCCGGACTGATTCAACCGGACGCTTCTTGCTGACCGGTATAGCCAGCGGGGATCAGGTGCTCGTCATGGATGGCTCGACGGCCAATCGCCCGGGCCGGAGCTATGGCATCTTCGAGTACTACGTCGATATCGAGGACGGCCAGACGACGGTTCTTCCCTTCACGATCTGGATGCCGCTCCTCGATACGAGGAATGCCACCGTGATCCCGGTGCCCACACCAGGGCCGATGGTGGGGACCACCCCGAAGATCCCGGGCCTCGAGGTGCGCATTCCCGGCAACGTGATCCTCCAGACCTCAGGCGGGCCGCTCACCTCGATGCCGCTCACGCGTATTCCCATCGACCGACCGCCCTTCCCGTTGCCCAAGGGGGCGACGTTTTTCTTCACACCGCAAGCCCATGGCGCGCTGGTCCAGCGACCGGATGGCGCACCGAATCCGACCGGCGTCCGCTTTATCCTGCCCAACCCCGACGGACTTCCGCCCGGCACGCGCGTGGCGCTCCAGAGCTACGAGCCGGGCAAACAGTGGTTTACCTACGGCCAGGGGTTGGTGAGCGCGGACGGCACGCAGATCGTGCCCGAGGCCGGGGTGGAGTTCCATCGCGTGACCTGTGCCCTCACGCTGGGGAGTCCCGTCGCCTTTCTAGCCGCGATCCTTGGGGGGCTTCGAGTCGCTGACCCCGTGGACATTGCGACAGGGATCTTCACGATGGAGAAGACTGATCTGGTCTTGCCCGACGTCATCCCTATCGTGATCAAGCGGGAGTATCGGCAGAACGACAACGTTATCCGCAATGGCGAGTATGGCGTCAGCCAGAGCTTCTTCTACCAGATGATGCTGGTCGGAGACAATACGACCTACACCTTCGCTGAGCTGGTGCTGGGGAATGGTACCAGGGTGTACTATCAGCGGACCTCGCCCGGCACCGATAGGGAATCGGCGGTGATGGCCCACACCGGCACCGCCCAGCACCCGGCGTCGCCCACGGGCTTCTACGGCTCCGTGCTCAGCTGGAATGCTACGCGCCCTGGCTGGGACATCACATTCAAGGATGGGACGATCTATCAGTTCCCGGAGTTCGGCCATCTGGGCAATCCGCTCACGGCCATCCTGGACCGGCTGGGCAATCAGCTCACGGTGAGTCGCTCCGGTTTGCATGGGGAATTCATCGACCGGATCACGTCCCCCAATGGGCGTTGGGTCGAGTTCACCAATGATACGACTAACGGCATGGTGATGCAGATCCGCGATAACCTGGGGCGCACGGTCAGCTACACGTATAATGAGGACCGCCGCCTCTGGAAGGTGACGGATGCCGGCGGCGGCGTCACAATCTACACCTATAACGCGCAGGCCACGCCGTACGCCCTGATCCAAACGATCACGGACGCACGTCAGATCGTCTATCTGACCAATGTCTGGGACCTGACAAAGCGGCGGGTCACACGGCAGACGTTGGCCGACGGCGGCGCCTATCAGTTCGCCTACACGGAGGACGGCACAGGGCTGATCACGCAGACGGATGTGACGGACCCACGCGGCTATGTTCGTCGAGTGACCTTCAATGCCTCGGGCTATCCGCTGACGGACACGCAAGCCCTCGGGACGCCCGAGGCGCAGCAGACGACGTACGAGCGGAACGTCCCGAACTTGCCCTACAGCAACCTGGTGAGCCGGGCCACCGATGCCCTGAATCGCAATACCGATCTGACCTACGACACGCTGGCCAATGTGCTGACCGTCACGCGTTATCTGGGCGCGGCGCCCATCACGACCGCCTATACCTACGAACCCACGTACAACCGGGTGGCCACGATCCAGGACCCGTTGACTCACACGACCACGTTCACGTATGAAGCATCGGGAGCGCGCAATCTCCAGAGCATCAGCGACCCCCTCGCGCACCAGACCAGCTTCACCTATGATCCCCAAGGACAGCTGCTGACCATCACCACGCCGGCGGGGACGACGCAACTGGGCTACACGCTGAGCGACCTGACGACCATTACCGATCCCCTGGGCAAGACCACCACCCGCTTCACCGACCCGGGCGGGCGCCTCATCAGCGTCACAAGCCCGCTCGGCCACCGGACGCGCTACGAGTGGGACCCGCTGAACCAGCTCACGAAGACCATCGACCCGCTCAACGGCGCCACCCAGCTCACCTATGATGCCAACGGCAATCTCACCGGATTGCGCGATGCCAAGAGCAACCTGATTCAGTTCGTCTCCGACAGCATGGACCGGCCGCTGAGTCGCACCGATGCCCTCGGGCACACGGCCAACGTGCTGCTCTACGACGAGAACGGCAACCCCCGGCAGGTGCGCGACCGCAAGGGGCAGGTGACGCAGACCGTCTTCGATCCCCTCAATCGCCCCAAAGTAATCACCTGGGCCGACGCCTCCACGACGACCTTCACTTGGGACGCGGGCAACCGCCTCGTCCAGGTGGTGGACTCGATCTCCGGCACCATCACGCGGAGCTGGGATGAGCTGGATCGGCTGAACTACGAACAGACGCCGCAGGGTCGCATCGACTACACCTGGGACAATGCGAACCGCCGCCAGACCTCGACCGTCCTCGGCCAGCCCAGCGTGGTCTATAGCTGGGACAATGCCGATCGTCTCTTGAGCCTGACCCAGGCATCAGCGGCGGTGCTCTTCGGCTACGACGATGCCAACCGCCGGACCAGCGTCACCTTTCCCAACGGGATCCTGGCCACCTCTGCCTACAATCCTCGGGACCTGACCGGCATCACCTTCACTCAGGGATCGAAAACGCTCGGCACCCTGACCTATACCGCGGATGCCGACGGCCACCGCACCCTGGTGGGCGGCACCTGGGCCCGGGTGACCCGCCCTGGCGCGATCACCACCGCCACGTACAACGCCAACAACCAGCAGACGAAGGTCGGCACCAAGACCCTCACCTACGATCTCAACGGTAATCTGACCAAGGACGGCAACGTCACCTACACTTGGGATGCGCGTAACCGCCTCATCGCCACCAGCGCCGGTCACGGCACCTTCCAATATGATCCCTTCGGGCGGCGCACCAAGAAGGTCATCAGCAACGCGACCACCCGCTTCCACTACGACGGGGTGAACCCGGTGCAGGAGCTGGACGGGGCCGGGAACATCGTGGCCAATCTCCTCACGGGCCTCGGCATCGACGAGATCTTCATCCGCGCCAACAGTGCTGGCGCTCGGGCGCTCCTGGGTGACGGGCTCGGTTCTACCCTCGCCCTCGCCGACAACGCCGGCATCCTGCAGACCACCTACACCTACGAGCCTTTTGGGGAGGTGACCGTGGCGGGCCAGACGAACACTAACCCTTACCAGTACACGGGCCGCGAGAGCGACGGCACGGGGTTGGATTACTACCGCGCGCGGTACTACAGCCCTTCCCGGCAGCGGTTCATCAGCGAGGATCCGATTGGGTTCCTCGGCGGCGATGTTGACCTATATGTATACGTGGGGAATAATCCGCTCACTCTCATCGATCCCCTTGGTCTGGACGTCACGATCGCATACTACCCGACGGTTGCGACGCACGTGGGCATTGCCGTTAACGACCATGCGAGCGTCGGTTTCTATCCGGCCAGCAGCCTCTACGGCATCGTCTCTCTTTTTGGTCTTAGTGTCCCCGGCGTAGTAAAAGCAGATACAGGAGGCCCCGCCAAGGTTCTCAAGATCAAGACTACACCCAAACAAGACCGCCTCATTCAGGACCTGATCAACGCGAGAGCGGCTGATCCAGGACACTACAACCTGTACGGCCGCAATTGCTCCCTCTTCGTGTCCGACGTCCTTCGGGCCGCTGGCGTGCCCGTGCAGCGTGCGTGGCTGCCCGAAATTATGGTGAATCAGGCGCCCCATGAGCTCGGGGCACAGTCGCGATGAGGCGGATAATCATTACGAGTCTCATTCTTGGATGCGCTATCCCTTTCGCCTTGCTAATCGCTCAGCAGGCTCTTCTTCGTGTCGACCCTGAGGGCGTATCCCAGTTCCGAGCTTGGTGGTACTACGTCTGGCCAACGGCTGTGTTCCTCATGGCTGCCGCTAGTGCCGCACCATCAGCCGCGCTCTTGATCCTTGGCGTGGCCATCATCGGAAACATCCTTGCTTATGGGATCGTGGGCACAATCGTCGCGCTCTGCTGGAGACTTTTTAGAGGATCTCGGGCCGTAGACTAACGCGCGGCAATGACAACGCCAACCACCGCCCAAGCGTAACCCTTCCCAAGGGCATCCCGGTCACCTATGGCTACAATTGGCTACAATGCGGGATCTATCCGAAATCGCTTTCAGCCTAGCCGAGCGCCCGCTCGCCGGCGTAGTCGCGCCGGCCCAGCCCCTAATGGTCATCGTGCCGCGGGACTATCCGCTCGACGTCGACGCGTAGCTCGAGAACAAGGACATTTACGCACCATCCCCGGCAAGGGTCTCGTCGTCTCGTGCGACGCCGTCTAGGTAGACAAGTATGTCCAGACTCGAAATGGTGTTGACACGTTGATCGTCCCAAAGCGGTCCGTGGTCTTAGGCCTTGGCGGCGTCCCAGAACTGGGCGGCTGAGGTCTGGACGCGGAGGCGGTAGCCGTGATGAGGGCGCCCATGGTTGTAGAAACGCAGGATTGCATCGAGGCTTCGCTACAGAGCCGCCCGACTGGTGAAGTAGCGCCGACGGAAGGCCACGCGCCAGTGCTCCTGCAGGATCGAGCCCTGCAACCACTCCACGAAGCCATTGGTCCAGGCATGGCGAGGTTTCGTGCGTGTGTGGCGCAGACCGAGTTGGTCGCATGCCGCATCGAAGGCGCCATGGAATTCGGGCCCCCCGTCGGTGAGCAGGAGGATCGTCCGCAGGAACTGGGCGGCCGCCTCGGCCGTATGCGCCGGCAGCAGCCAAGCCACCCCGTAGGAGCAGGCCGCATCGCACGCCGTGATCTGCCGCCCCTTGCCCACGCCCTTGAGGTGGCCAATGTAGAAGGTATCCAAGCACACCAGTTCGCCTGGCTCGTGGGCCTCGACGTGGCGCGTGCGCCCGTACCGGATCCGCCAGAGCTGTTGTCGCGTGCGTTCCGTCAACAGACCCGCCGTCTGCAGGGCGTGGTGTTCGAGGACTGTCAGGCGTTGCCGTCGGGTAGCCAGGCCGGCCCGGCGCTGCGCTCGCTGCACCATACTGGGGGCCACGCGCACCTGCCAGCGCTGACCCACATAGGCAGCAATCCGGCCGGCGCCCCACGTCGCGGCGCTCACGGCCACGCTCAGTAGCAGGCGTTCCGTTTCCGGGGGCCAGTGCCACCGGGCGGCCGGAATGCGCTCGATGTCGGCGGGGATGGACGCCGTCCAGGCCATAGCGTTCCACTCAGTGTTGCCAGCGGTAGAACCGCGCGCGAGAGATCCCCGCCTCCCGGCACGCCTGACTGACATTGCCCAGTGCCTGGGCGCGCCGGATGACATGCAGGCGTCATCGGTCGATCCTCCCAAAGCGGTCCCTTGCAGCGGGTTGTCACTCTGGGAACGATAGGCCAGATGGCCCTCACTGTTTCTCGTCACAAGTGTCAACACTATTCCGACTCAGTACAGACAAATAGGGCTCGTGTGTGCGGCGCGAACGAGCCTTGCAATCGGCGATTTCCGTTGATGGCGAGCCGGTGGCCCTACTCGCCCGCATGTCGGTCAGCGTGGAGATCAAGATTGGTCGAGTTCTTCCTGAGTCCGTTCTTTCGTCACGCCCGCGAGAGCCTCTGCGAGCTATAGTCCACCGCTTTCTCTTCGCAGTGTGCGTCCATCGAAAGCGCGGTGCGGTTCGTGTACTCACCGCTCGTTCAATGTGAGAGAGAGAGAGAGAGAGAGAGAGAGCTATGCCCGTGCGGGCGTGCGTAGAGACTGAAGAGCGATCGTGAGGTCGCGGACTTATGGGCCTGTCATGACTTAGCGGCCTGCCTCAGCGCCTTCAAGCCGATAGTGGGCGTCCAGCTACTGTCCGTTCCCCGCGGCGTCCCAGCTCACCACGCTCACGCGATAGCCTGGTCCCGTCTTCTCCAGCGGGACTTCGAAGTAGGTGCGCGAGAAGCCGCCCACGTAGCCGGGGGCGAGGGCGGTGCCCGTGTCGATCACCTGGCCCTGGGCGTCGAGGGTCTGCGCCTGCATGCGGATGTTCGCCACGCCGCCGCCGCGCGTGTTGGTGACGTAGCCGGCGATCAGCGGCTTGCCGTCTTTGGTCTGGGCCGTGCCCCACTCGACCTGGAAGCGGCCGTCCGTGAAGGAGGCGGACATGCCCGGACTCTGAGAGAGGACGACGGGGCCGCTGCAGGCCCCCAGCACTAGGGCCAGGAGCAGGGCGGCGAGCGGCCTACTGACCTCCCCCACACTTTCCCCAGGAGGCAATGCTGACGCGGTAGGCGGGGCCCGGGGCGCGAATAGGCTCCTCGAAGTACACATTGTCGAAGCCGCCCACGTAGCCGGGAATGAAGCCCATGTTCTCTGCCGTCACTTGCCCCTGGGCATCGAGCGTTTCCACGAGCAGGCGCGGGGTGCAGTAGCCGGACATGCCGCCGTAGGTGATCATGTGGCCCACGATGAGGGGGCGGCCCTTGCTGTCTTGCGTCGCCTGCCAGTCGAGGGTGATGGTGCCCGAGTTGCCCACGATGGTGGTGCGGTCGGCATGCGCGGGGCCCGCGCCCAGCCAGAGGCAGGAAGCCAGCAGTGCCGCCGCCGTCGCCATGCCGCGCTTCATCACGAGCCTACTGGCCACCGGCACACTTGTCCCACGACGCGATGGTCACGCGGTAGGCCGGACCGGGCGCGCGAATGGGCTCTTCGAAGTAGACCTTGTCGTAGGGGCCCACGGTGCCGGGAATGAAGCCCATGCGCTCCGCCGTCACCTGGCCTTGCGCATCGAGCGTCTCCACGAGCAGGCGCGGGATGCAGTAGCTGGCCTTGCCGCCCTTGGTGATGACGTGGCCCACGATGAGAGGCCGGCCCGCGCTGTCCTGCGTCGCCTGCCAGTCGAGGGTGATGGTGCCCGCATTGCCGACCTGCGTGCTCGTCTCGGCATGCGCCGGAGCGGTCCACGGCATGCAGGCCAAGAGCATCGCGCCCATCACCGTCAGGCTTTTCATATGGCTGCCTCCACGCCCTTTAGAAGTCTGGGGTGGGGGAAAAGGTTCCCCCGGGCGAGCTATATGCGCGAGAAAGGACCCTCGCCCAGGGAGGAGCGGGGCGCGATGCGGCCGGCAATCAGGCGGGCGTGGCGGGTGATCTCGCGGAGGTGATCCAGGATCGCCAGGAATGCGCTCGACGCGGCGGGACGGCAGTCGCCGTCGACCAGCCGGTCTTCGTGGGCGCGCGCGTATTCGTTGGCCAGGTCTTCGAAGCGCAGGCTCTCGATCTCCACGTGGCGCGCGAGCACGCGATTGCCCGTCAGGGTGAGATCGCCCGCGCATTCCAGCATCTCCACCGTGCGCTCGAAGAGCATGTTGACTTCGCGCGTGCCGCGCGGCGTGAACACCGTGCCCTCGGCGGCCATCAACTGGCAGCAGCGGATCAACCCTTCGATGGAATCGCCGATGCGCTCCACGTGCGCCGGCACGAGGCGAAGCGACGCGGTCTCCGCGGGCTCGGTCACGAGGCGCTCGGTCAGGTCCTTCTCGGCCTTGTGGATGCCGCGGCCCAGCGCGGCGGCGGTGTCGAGCGCGGCCACCGAAGGAGCGCGGACGCCGGCCCAGGTCAGGAGCAGCATGTCGCGGGCGTCACGGAAGATGGGGGCCAGCAGGGTGTGCGCCAGAGGATCCATCGACATGTCCCATCCATGCTAAACCCGCCCGCAGGCCTTGACAAGGACTGCGGCTAGCGCCGCCCGCCCGCCATGCGCACGGCCTCCGGAGCGGCGCGCAGCCGGGCCATGGCCAGCACGCCCAGGGCGGGGCCGGGAGCGAGCAGGACGAAGGCCCATTGCCAGCCGACTCCGCGGACTATGGGGGGGATGAGCCAGATCGAGATGATGGTCAGCGCGAAGCCCACGCAGGTCTGAGCGGTGAGGGCGGTGCCCACGTAGGCGGGCGGGCAGAGCTCCGTCACCGCGGTGGAGAACTGGGCCGAGTCCGCGATGACCGTGACGCCCCAGAGCAGCGCGAGCGCGAAGGTGAGCGCGGGTGGTCCGCCGAAGGAGAGACCGATGGTGGCGGCGACGAGGCCGGACAACGCCATGGCGGCCATGGTGAGCGTGGTGCGACCCCAGCGATCGGCGAGCGCGCCGCCCGCATAGGCGCCGAGTGCGCCGCCGACGCCCATGGCCACGAACGTCGCCGCCGGCGCGTTGAGGCCCAGGTAGCTGCCGCCGCCGCGCGCCTCGAGGCTCGCGGCGAGGAAGAGCCCGAGCCACGCCCACATGGAGTAGAGCTCCCACATGTGGCCGAAGTAGCCGAAGCAGGCCAGGCGTGGCCCGCGCTCGTGGAAGACGGCGCTCGCCATGCGCAGATCGAAGCGCGCGGCGGGAAAGCGGTCAGGCCCTTCGGTCACGCACAGCCAGAGGAGCAGGGCGGCGAGGAGCGAGAGCCCCGAGGCGGCGAGCATGGTGCCCCGCCAGGGCAGATCGGACAGGCTGCGGAAGAAGTGCGGCGCGGCCGAGCCCAGGGTGAGCGCGCCCACCAGAATGCCGATGGCGAGCCCGCGTCCCGAGCGGAACCACGTGGCGACGATCTTCATGGCGGGCGGATAGGCGCCGGCCATGCAGAGGCCGGTGGCGAAGCGCAGCACGAGCGCGGGCGTGAGGCTGTCCACCCAGAGCGCAAGCGCGCCGTTCAGCACCGCGCCCGCCACCGCGCTCCACAGCATGAGGATGCGGGGCGACACGATATCGGGGAGATTGCCGAGCGCGGAGGCGAGGCTGCCGACGATGAAGCCCGCCTGCACGGCGATGGTGAGCCCGGCGCGTCCGCCGTCGCCGAGCTGCCATTCGCGCGAGAGCGAGGGCAGGACGGCGGCGGCGCTGAACCACAGCGACAACGCGCCAAGCTCGGCGAGGGAAAGGAAGAAGAGCGCCCGCCAGCGCCCAGGGGCGGGATCGGCCACGGCTTATTTGGTCAGCGTGTATCCGCGCGCTTCGAGACAGGCGTAGTAGGCGCGCTGGGTGTTGTTGAGGTTTTTGTCGTGCAGATATGGGCCGCCGAGCTGGGCGCCGGTGCCGCCGCCGGCGATGGCGCCGATGGACGCCCCCGTGCCCACGATGCCGCTAGCTGAGCCGGCGGCGGCTCCCAGACCTGCGCCCAGCGCGCCGCCGACGAGCAGGCCGGCGAGGGCACCCTCGGTCAGTGCCTTGTCGGGGTTGTAGCCGGTCTGCTTTTGCGCCTGGAGATTGCAGTCGAACTGGTCGTTGTTCATCTGCTGGTCGGACTGTCCCTTGGCCGGCGTGACGATGTAGCGGGGTACGCTCGATCCGCATCCGGCGACGGCGAACAATACGGTGAGGCAGGCCGTAAGCCCGCGTAGCCGGAGGGTCATGTCGCCACCGAGGATACCATCCTTCCGAAGATTGACTAGCGGCGGGGCATCGCCTAGCATCGCAGAATGACCACGTCAAAGGTGACGCTCGAGGAGCACCTGGCGGAGCAGCAGGCCCTGCTCGGCTCCAGGGAGCAGGCCCGCGGCATGGCCGCGATTGTCAGCCGCATCGGTGTCGTAGGAGCCGTCATCGCCCAGGAGCTGGCCCACGCCGCGCTGCGGGATCAGCTCGGCTATGCGGGCAGCACCAATCTCACAGGCGATCAGGTCAAGAAGCTCGACGTGTGGGGACACGAGATCATGACGGCGGCCTTGCGCAAGACCGGCACATGCGCGGCGCTCGTCTCGGAGGAATCGCCTGAGCCCGTCGAGATGCCCGAAGGCAAAGGGCAGCACGCCCTCGTCGTAGCCTGCGATCCTGTGGACGGCTCCTCGAACCTCGACGTCAACGGCACGGTGGGAACAATTTTCTCGCTCCGCCCTAGCCACGGAATGGATCCGGCGGGGCCGGCGGCGCTCGGGCCGGGCACGGAGCAGGTCGCCGCGGGCTATATCATGTACGGCCCCGCCACCTCGCTCGTCTACACGGCGGGACACGGCACGCACGGCTTCACCCTGGACCGCTCCTCGGGCCAGTTTCTCCTGACGCATCCCAACATGCGCATCCCGAAGAAGGGCAAGATCTACGGCATCAACGAGGGAAATATCTCCACGTGGCACCCGGGGCAGCGCGCCTTCGTGGAGCACCTGCGCACCCCCGACAAGTCCACCGGGCGACCCTACTCCCTCCGCTATTCGGGCGCCATGGTGGCGGACGTGCACCGGACGCTCCTCGAGGGGGGCATCTTCATGTACCCTGCCGACATGCGGGATCCCACCAAGCCCAAGGGCAAGCTGCGCCTTCTCTACGAAGTGGCGCCCATGAGCATGGTGGCCGAGCAGGCAGGAGGACGATCCACCACGGGCACCGAGCGCGTGCTCGACATCAAGGCCACGGAATACCACCAGCGCGCGCCGATTCTCGTCGGCAGTCCCGACGATGTCGCCCTCGCGGAAGAATTCTACCGCCGGTAACCACCCGAGAAAGGACGGCCGACTATGGAAGCGCGCGTGAAAGAGATTCTCTCCTGGTACGACAGCGAGAACCCGGGTACCCGCACCAATCTCGCCCGCATCATGAATCACGGACGCCTGGCCGGCACGGGCCGGTTCGTCATCCTTCCCGTGGACCAGGGCTTCGAGCACGGCCCGGCGCGGAGCTTCGCCGTCAATCCGGGTGCGTACGATCCGACGTATCACTTCCGGCTGGCCATTGAGGCGGGCTGCAACGCGTATGCGGCGCCCTTGGGCTTCCTCGAGGCGGGCGCCGCCGAATTCGCCGGGGACATTCCGCTCATCCTCAAGATGAACAACCACGATGTCCTCAACGACGAGAAGGACCCGCTGTCCGCGGTGACCGCTTCCGTCAAGGACGCGGTGCGGCTCGGCTGCGTGGCCGCGGGCTTCACCATCTATCCGGGCTCGGCCAATGCGCAGGCCATGTATCAGCAGTGCCGAGAGATGATCGCCGAGTGCAAGTCACATGGCCTGGCCGCGGTCGTGTGGTCCTACCCGCGTGGCTCGTCGATCAGCAAGCAGGGCGAGACGGGCCTCGACGTGGTCGCCTACGCGGCGCAGATCGCCGCGCAGCTGGGCGCGCACATCATCAAGGTCAAGCCCCCGACCGACCACATCGAGCAGGCCGAGGCCAAGAAGGCCTACGAAAAGGCCGCCGTGCCCCGTTCGACCCTCGCCGACCGGGTGCGCCACGTGGTGCAGTCGGCGTTCGCGAGCCGGCGCATCGTCATCTTCTCCGGCGGGGCCACCAATGAGAACGATGAAGCGCTCTACGACGAGTACCGGGCCATCAGAGACGGCGGCGGCTTCGGCTCGATCATCGGGCGGAACTCGTTCCAGCGGGCCAAGCCGCACGCCCTCGAATTCCTCTCCACGGTGATGAAGATCTATTCGGGCGAGCTGAAATAGCCCGCTCCGTGGCGAGCGCTCCCACCGAAGCGCAGGTGCGCGAGTACATGCGCACCTTGTCCAACTGGGGGCGCTGGGGCAAGGACGACGAGCTCGGCACGATCAACCTGATCACACCGGAGAAGCGGGCGGCCGCCGCGCGCCTGGTAAAGGATGGAGCGAGCGTCACCTGCGCTCGCCCCTGGAGCACGGAGATCACCGCGGAGACCACCGTCCAGCCCATGCGCTTCATGGTGGACTCGGGCGAGGGGCGCGATCACGACAGCAACGACCGTATTCTCCAGCGCCGCGGGGCCGCGGAATTCATCGGCATGGTCTTTCACGGCTACGCCATCACCCACGTGGACGCGCCCCCGCACTACTTCTGGCAGGGGCAGTTCTACAACGGCCGCTCCTCGAACCTCGTCACCTCGCGCGAGGGCGCCACCGTCAACTCGGTCGAGGTGCTCCGCGATGGGGTGGTGAGCCGTGGCGTCTTGCTGGACGTCGCGCGGGCGAAGAACGTGCGCTGGATGGGCCCGGGCGAGGGCGTCATGCCCGAGGATCTCGAGGCGGCCGAGAAAGCGCAGGGCGTGCGCGTGGAAACCGGGGACATCCTGCTCGTGCGGACCGGCTACTACGCGCGGCGGCTCGCCGAGGGGCCGGTCAATCCGATGGACGCCGGCACGCCCGCGCTCCACGTGGCCGCCTGCCCGTGGCTCCGCGAGCGCGGCGTGGCCATGGTGGGCACGGACACCCACAACGACATCGCGCCGCTACCGTACCCGGCCCTCGGCAATTCCTTCCACGTGGTCTCACTCGTCGCTATGGGCCTGTGGCTCATCGACAACATGAACCTCGAAGAAGTGGCGCGCGCGGCGGGCGAGCGCAAGCGCTGGGAGTTCCTGCTGACCATCGCGCCGCTGCGCCTCAAGAACGTGACCGGCTCACCCGTAAATCCGATCGCCCTCTTCTGAGCCTGCGGGCCGAATCGCGCGCTCTCATCAGCCGGAGACTGTCCGCAATACACCTGGGGGCGCTCACTTCCTGGCGAAGACTTCCTTGAGAAGCTCGGTGGTCCGCGCCGCCGGGTTCGTGCGAATCGCCTTCTCCTGCTCGCCCACCACGTGAAAGAGACCGTCGAGAGCCTTGCCCGTGACGTAGTTGTCGAGGTCGAAGCTCTGCGTCTTGGCGAAGGGAATCGTCTCGAACTTTCCCATGAGGGCCTGGTACTGCCGCGTCACCCCCACTTCACCCATGCGCTTGTCGATCACGGGCTTGAAGGCGACCGTGAGCTTGTCCGTGGTCTTGGCCTTGAAGTAATCGGTGGCGGAGGTATTGCCGCCGCTCAGGATCTTCTTGGCGTCGTCGAAGGTCATGCTCGTGATGGCTTCCCCGAAGATCTGCTTGGCCGCGGGTGCCGCCTGCTCCGCCGCCCGGTTCATGCTCAGCACGAACTCGTCGATCTGCGGGCCATACCCCACGGCCCGCAGACCCTGCTGCATGGTCTGGAGCTTCTGCGGCATGAGGATCTTGATGGCCGCGTCGCCGAAGTAGCCATTGGGTTTGCCGGTGAGCGCGACCGCTTTCTCCGTGGCGACCTGGAGAGCTTCCTTCAGTCCCGCGCTCGCCTTGCTATCGGTGACGCCGCTCCCCGTCATGCCCTTGAGGAGCTGCTCGACCTGCGCCGAAGCCGGTGACGCTACCAGACCGAGTCCGATGATCACGGCCAGCATGCGGTTCAGCATGACGATCTCCCGCTCTTCGAAGGTGAAATCGAGGGCCGGTATGCTCTGCCGTCCGATGATAGAGCACTCTGCTATCGCCGTCGAGATCGTCCCACTCTCCTCGATGGGGCGCTCGCTTGACAGAGTCGGACCCGGGCCTAGACTTGATGAAAATCCGCTCATCAAGGAGGTCACATGCCCAGCAAAGTGCGCGTCAATCTGGCGAACCGTCTCGAGCTGCAGGAGCTCCCCGGCGTGGGGCCCGGGGAGGCCGAGGCCATCGTGAAGTTCCGGAGCGAGCACGGCCCCATTCGGGATGGGCGGCAGCTCGCCTCGATTCTCGGAGGCCGACCGACGGCCGAGTCACTATGGGAGGGCGCGGACTTTTCCCCAGCGGATGCCACGGCGCCCGAAGCGCCGGGCGCCTAGCTGTCCCGGCGGTCGCCGCGCGCGGCGCGTCGCGCGGTGGGCCAGCAGCGAAGGAGAGGCGGCAGCAAGGGCAGTCCATGCCGTGCCGCGGCGGCCAGCGCGTTCAGCGTCCGCTCTTGGCCCCGCGTCCACTCGAATCCGTAGGCATCACGAATCGGCACGGGGAGAAGCCCCACCACGGGTAGTCGAGCCAGTGCTGCGAGAGGACGCCCGGGCCAGGGGAGACCGAGGGAGAGGACCTCGTCCGCGACCGTCCGCGCGGTGTCGGTGACCACGATGTCCCCGCTCGCGAGCATCCGATCCATGTAGTCGGTCAGCTCGGCGGTTGTGCCGGGCAGCATCTGAGCCGGTATCCCGAGCAGCGGCGCCGTCGCTCCTGCCTCGCGGCAGTAGCCGTCCCGCTCGGCCTGGGTCAGGGGGGCCACGAAGCGCTGGTAGGTGATGAGGAAAGTGTCCACGAGCGTCGCGTGGACCCAGGCCAGAAGGGCGGGATCGTGGGCGCTGTATTGTGCGCTCGTGGCGAAGGTGCCGGCTGCCCCGGCCAGCCGACCGTTCACGCGGTCGTGGATGCGGTTGATTGCCGCCGCCGCGCCCGCCGATTCCTCGGGAGTGCCGAACGTCAATGCGAGCATCGCCGCGAGGGTGCGTTTGAGCCGCCTCACTCGACCCCAACCCTCTGCCGCGAAGCCGCTGTGGTCGGCCACGCCCTGGGCTACCAGGGGATGGGCGAGCTGAAGCAGAATGGCTCGCCCCCAGCCCGCGAGCAGGACGACCTCTCGATGGAGCTTCCAGGCAATTCTGGCGCTCGCGATCCCTTCGGGCTCCGCCTCGGTGGGACGCGTCTTATCAAGGAGATACGCCATGGTCGCCCCATTATCCCCCTCTCGCCGGCTTGGTGAAGGGGCTCTGGCCATTTCACGGCAGGGGCGCTACGGTGTCTCATGGTCAGGGACATGACTGGCGATCCGTTCGAGGCCATCGTGGCGGCGCATCATGCCGAGATACACCGCTATCTCGTGAGGGCGACTTCGCGCCCGGGCGACGCCGACGACCTGTCCCAGGAGACATTTGTGAGAGCGTACAAGGCCTACAGAGCGCTGCCGCCGGACGCCAATGTCCGGGCGTGGCTCTTCACTATCGCCACCAATCTGTCACGGAATCACTTCCGCTCGGAGGGGAGGCGCCGTCAGGCCATGGCCGTGGTAGCGGTGGGCGCTTCGGCGCACAGTCCGTCCTGGCCCGAAGGGGAAGCCATCGCCAACCAGGCCAGTGCCCGGATCGACCGACTCGTGGCGACGCTTCCGTTCAAGCAGCGGATCGCCTTTACCATGCGAAAGGTTCACGAGCTCGACTACGACGCCATCGGCCAGAGTCTCGACTGCTCGGCGGAGAGCGCCCGAGCCCATGTATTTCAAGCCTTGCGGAAGATCCGCCAGGGATTGGATGACCTCGACGTCGTCCATACGGAGCGCTAGCCATGAACGAGATCCCGACCTGCCGTGAAGTTGCGCGTGATCTTGTGGCCGTAGCCGCCGGCGAAGCCGAGCCCGGCGCAGCCAGAGGAGTGGAGCGGCATGTGGCGATCTGCCCACCCTGCCGCGACGAGCTGGGCCGCTATCGCGTGCTCGAAGGCATGGTGTCGGACCTTCGGGGAGCGCCGATGCCCGGGGCCGATCCCACGCTGGCGCGCGCCGAGCTCGAATCGAGGCTGGCGGACATCCGCTCCCGCATGGTGACGTACGGCATCTACCCCTCGCCGCTGGGGAGGATCCTCATTGCGCGCTCGGAGCTCGGGGTCTCGATGGTGCGCTATATAGACTCGGACGCTTCGGCGAGATCGCATATCGCTCGCCTGGCCGGGGACGAAGTGGTGGAGGACGCCGCGGCCATCGAGCCCGTGTATCGCGAGCTGCTTGACTATCTGAACGCCCGCGGGACCCGGCTCAGCTGGCCTCTGGACCTTCGTTGGGCGAAAAGTGAATTCCAGCGGCGCGTGCTCACCGTCACCACCGAGCTTCCGTACGGGGCGGTCGCCTCCTATGGCGGGATCGCGAAGCGCATCGGCGCTCCGGGCTCGGTGCGCGCCGTCGCTCAGGCTCTCCGGCACAATCCGCTGCCCATTGTCATTCCCTGTCATCGCGTGATCGGCAGCACCGGCGATCTCACCGGCTATGCGGGCACCCGGATCGGCCTCAAGGAGCAGCTGTTGACGCTCGAGGGTGTGCCGGTGAGCGGCGATGCCCACCGGATCGATCGCAACAATATGTACGTATGGATTGCCCCCGACAAGGAGTACTGCGTACCGAGCTGCGGGGCGCTATCGGAGATGCCCCTCGCCCAGCTGATGCTGTTCGGCTCGCGCCGGCACGCGGAGGCGATGGGCCTCAGCCCGTGCACGAGCTGCCGGCCGGACCTGCACCCTCTGCCCGCCTAGCAATCCGCCTGCTCGTTTCACGCGAGCGTCCCTCCGGTGTCTTAGGAGCAAAGGGAGGGACACCATGACCGTATTGCTCGTGGCACTCGTGATCGTAGCGATTCCGTTTCTTGCCGTGAGCGCGCTCCTCAAGCTCTCCGAGCGTCTCCAGGATCGCCGGGAGCTCGAGCGCGACCGGCAGATCGAGCTGACCGACGCTATCCACTGGGAGCTCGGGGCTGTCGCCGCGCCGCTGGTGCGTCGTCGCCGTGGCGGTGGGTGGCGCGTGTCCATGGCGGTACCGCTCGACCGGTCGGTGGAGGTAGCGGCGCTTGTGGGTTTGGTCGCGAAGCACTTCGGCGCGGACCCCACGGCGGAGCGTCTCGAGATCGTGCTCAAGCCGACCACCTGGAATCTCCGGTCTGTGGCCGTGCGCTCCGAGACGTCCCGGCAGCTCCCAACCGACAGGCCGCTCGCGGCCTGAGCAGGGAGGAAAGATCCATGTGCTTCGACCCGTACATTCTCGAGCGAATCACCACGACACGGCTGAACGAGCTCCGCGCCGAAGCGGCGCGCAGAACCACGCTGGCGTCCGTGAAGCGCTGCCAGCCCGGGGTCTGGGACAGGGTGAGGGTGGTGCTGCGTCGCGTGGGACGTGTCCTTGGTCGTCGCGGAACGGTCCGCCCGCGCCATGCATGAGACGAGGAGCGGCGGAACTAGGCGACGATCACGTGCTCGCGGGTGAGGATGGAGGGTATGGCTCCCGGCGCGAGGAAAACGGCGTCGTCGGAGACCACCCGTGCGTACTCGCCGGTGGCCGCCGTGATGCGTATCGCCTCCGTCGAATCGAACCACGTGAGCGCCACGCCGTCGTAGGCGGGAACGCGGCCGCCCTCGTAGGCGGAGCGGCGGGTCTGGCTCTGCACGTAGCGCCGGAGGCCGGGAAGGAGCGACGCGATGGGACCGTGCACGTCGCGCCAGTGGCGCTGGAACTCCTCGACGGACAGGCCGGGCTCGCGGTTGAGGAAGGCCACGCTCTTCACCGCGTCGGGCGGTACGGGACCGTCCTTGACCACGTGGTCCTCGGTGATCACCACGCCCATGCTCGCGCGATCGATGAAGCGCGCTTCGTCCTCCTGCAGGGCGGGATGATGGGGACTCTGAGTCATCGCCCGAAGGGCCCCCGTGTCGTCGGCCCACACCTCGGCGATCCCATCGTAGACCGGCTCGCCCGCTTCATACGTGGACGCGAGGGTGTGGGACTGGACATAACGTCGTATCCCGGGTAATCGCATCACGGCCTCCGGGTGCCGGTCCCGCCAGTAGCGCTGAAACTCCTCCACGGGCATGCCGGCCTGTCGCTTGAGGAACGTGATCACCTTGACCATGGCGTCTCCGGGATGGCTCTCATGGCGGGCCGAGGATAGATCGGCGCTGAACGCGCCGCAAGCGCCCCGCCCTTGACCGGAAACGTTCGAGAGCTTAGGCTCACGGAGCCATGAAGTTCGGGATCTTCTACGAGCACCAGCTGCCACGACCGTGGAGCGCCGATAGCGAGCACCGGCTGCTCCAGGAATCGCTGACGCAGATCGAGCTCGCCGACCGGTTGGGTTACGACTACGCCTGGGAAGTCGAGCACCACTTCCTCGAGGAGTACTCGCATTCCTCGGCCCCGGAAGTCTTTCTCGGGGCGGCCAGCCAGCGCACGAAGCGGATCCGCCTCGGTCACGGGATCATCCAGCTCCCCACCAATCACCCCATCCGTGTCGCGGAGCGGGTGGCCACCCTCGATCTCCTCTCCGGCGGGCGCGTCGAGCTGGGCTTGGGAGAAGGGCAGGGGCCTATCGAGCTGCATCCCTTTGGGCGACGGGTGCGCGACAAGCGCGACGTGTGGGAAGAGGCAGTGCGGGTGATGGTGCAGTGCTTCACGCAGGACGCGGTCGAGTTCCACGGCCGCTTCTTCGACTTTCCCGCCCGCAACGTGATCCCCAAGCCGTTTCAGAAGCCACATCCTCCGCTCTGGGTCGCGTGCTCCAACATCAGCACCATTGGAAGCGCCGGGCAGTGGGGCATGGGCGCCCTTGGCTTTCAGTTCGTGACGCCCGAAGCGGCGCGGGCGTGGGTCACGGAGTACTACATCAACCTCACTCAGCGCCCGACCAAGCTCGCCGACTACCCGGCGAATCCCAACGTGGCCATGGTGAGCGCGTTCATGTGCGCCCCCACCGACGAAGAGGCTCAGGCAAAAGCCGCGGGCTGGACGTTCTTCGTGTTTTGCCTCTCGCACTATGGCCGGAACGGCATGGCGGCGCCGGGGCGAGGAAATATGTGGGCGCTCTACCAGGAATGGCGGAACACACCAAAGGCGCAGGAGACGCTGCGCGCGGGACTCATCGGCTCCCCCGAGACGATCAGGCGCCGGCTCCGCGAGTTCGAGGCCGCCCACGTGGATCAGGTGATCCTGCTCAACCAGACGGGCCGGACGCCGCACGAGGACATCTGCTCGAGCCTCGACCTTTTTGCGCGCGAGGTCATGCCGGAATTCCACGCGCGCGAATCCGAGCATCAGCGGTGGAAGTCAGGGGTCCTGGAGGGGCGCATCGCGCTGGAGCAGAGCGACACCTCCGTCCACAAGGTCTACGCGCATCAGAACGAGGATATCGTCCGGCTCACTCCCGACGAGCTCAAGCGCAAGATGGCCGCCAAGGAGGCCGCGCGGGCCGAGGGCGATCTCACGTCGAGCCCTGACCGCGCCCTTTGATCGCCTGGGCCAGCTTGAGGCCCACCATCTGCGCGACCACCACCGCCATGTAGAACTGTCCGAACAGCACCTCGAGCCATGTCAGCGAGTAGGCGGGTTGGCCCACGGGAGTGATGTCGCCATAGCCCAGGCTGGTCAGCGTGGTGAAGCTCAGATAGTCGAAGAGTGAGCGTTTGAGCTGCCAGTCCGCGAGCTGCACCGCTATGGCCGGGTTCACGCTGAAAGCAGAAGGGACGAAGATGTAGGTCAACGCATAGAGGTTTCCCCAGACCATGGCCCCCAGGATGTAGCCGCACACCGCTCCCACCACGTCGTCACCATTGATCACGCTCTTGCCGAACAGGTCGCGGAGAATCACCCCCACTGCGAAGCCGAGGAAGGTGATGAGGGCAGCGTGGAACACGATGCCCGCGATCCTGTGGAAGTGCGGGTTCTGGGTGTGGAGGCCGAGGCTTCCTCCCAGGACGGGAAGAAACAGCACGAAGCCGACGACCCTCTGCCACCGCTCGGCGCAGACGATGAAGAACACGTAGAGGCAAATGGCAACGAAGATCGTGTCGGAGGCCACCCTGGTTGTGGCGCTCCGGTGTTCGAGCAGCGGCTGCCCCAGCTGCGCGAGCACCAGTACCGCCAACAACATCAGGTGTTTCCGTCTGGGGGCAGCCTTCACTGGGCCGGGCCTTTATCCGGTTTTGTCCATGGGCTGCGGGCTACCATGTCCGCCAACCATACACCACACGCCGGGGCCGAGGGAGGCGGGGGCCCGCCCCCAGGGGACGCATTTCGCCAATGTGGATTTTCCGGGAGTCGGCAGAGTATAGTGGTTGCCATGAAGCGCCCCGGTTTGGTTCGTCGCTCGGTGGGCCTTCTGGTTGGCACGGCGCTCATCGTATCCCTCGCGACCCCCGCCCGCGCCCAGTTCGATCCCATCACGCTGAGCCTGATCATGCAAGGCGTCCAGCTCCTCTCCGGAGTGGCCGCCGCGATCACCTTGGGCATGGGTCAAGATGGTAAGCAGCAGGGTGTGGCCATGCCGAACGGCACGCCGTGCGGTCTGGAAGATGGGGTGCCCCAAATCTGCTGGTCGCCTCACAACGGCGGCTTCGAGGGCTCGCCCGACCTTCCCACGGGATACAAGCCGTTTACCGCGCCCAAGCCGGCACCCCCGCCCATCCCGACTATGGAGCTCGAGCTCAAGCCTCTCGAACCGGTGACCAACGGGCCGGCTGCGGGTCAGTAGCTCTTCCTGTTGAGAACATACAAACGGCCGGCGGGGAGCATCCCCGCCGGCCGCTGCGTTTAACGTCCAGTCTGACCGCTTACTTCCTGACGGCGTCGAACATCTCGCCGAAGAGCGCCCAGCGCTCGCCGTCGAACTTCGCGAGCTGCTCTTGCTCGATGGGTGCGAAGTCGGTCGGGCTCGTGTTGATCTTGATCCCGGGCAGCAGCAGGGGTAGCTCGAAGTTCTTGACGTTGGCCGCCTGCTTCATGATGTTCTCACGCGAGAGGTCGTTGCCGCACTGCTTGAGCACCTGGGTCATCAGGATGGCAACGTTGTAGCCGTAGGCGTTGGACTGGTCGTCGAGCGCGCCTTCCGGGTAGTACTTCTTCATCCAGGCGACCCAGTCCAGGTAGCCCTTGTCGTTCTTCCACTGCGGGTCGGTGATCTCCTTCATGTAGAGGGCGGTGATCAGGCCCCTGGAAGCTTCGAGCCCCGCCGGCTTGAGCACCGTGCCGAGCGAGCTCGACACATTGTTCAGGAAGTGGAGCGGCTTCCAGCCGATGTCGGAGGATTTCTTGATGGCCTGCACCGCGAACTTCGGGATGGTGATGTTGAAGAAGACGTTGGCGCCGCTGTTCTTGAGGTTGACGATCTGCGAGTCGATCGTGGGATCCGTCACCTCGTAGCTCTGCTTCATCACGATGAGCTTCTTGGCCGCTTCCCCCAGCCCGTCCTCGAAGCCCTTGAGGTAGTCCTTGCCGTAGTCGTCGTTCTGATAGAGGATGCCGACCTTGGCGTCGGGCACGTTCTTCAGGATGTACGCCGAGTAGATCTTGCCCTCGGTCTGGTAGTTGGGCTGGAAGCCCATGGTCCAGGGGAAGTTCTTGGGGTCGTTCCACTTGGTGGCGCCGGTAGCGACGAACATCTGCGGCACCTTCTTCTCGTTCATGTACTTGTGGATGGCGCTATTGGGCGGTGTCCCCAAAGTCTGGAAGAGGAACGCCACCTGGTCCTGCTCGACCAGCTTGCGAACCATCTCGACCGTCTTGGGCGGGGTGTACTGGTCGTCGTAGCTGATGTAGTTGATCTTCCGCCCGTTGATCCCGCCCTCGTCGTTGACCTTCTTGAAGTAGGCGCCGATGGCCTTGCCGATGGTGCCGTATGCCGAGGCGGGACCGCTGTAGGGGTTGGTGTTGCCGACCTTGATCTCGGTGGCTGTGACGCCCACCACCGTCTGGGCCGCCGCCATGCCGGGGGCGGCGAGGGCCGCCACCGCGAGCGCGACCAAGAGCGCTACGAACCGCTTGGATAGATCCATGTTCTCCTCCCGTTCAGGTTGAATGTGGCGTGCTCCGTGGAGAGACGTCCGCCTCCGCCTGCCTATTCACAACCGCCGGCCGGGTCATCCGGATCCAGAGGAGCCACAGGGAGCCGGCTATCCCACGCGGCATCACGTACATGAAGACGATCAGGAAGATGCCGAAGATGGCCCAAGGGGCCGCCTTGGAGATGTCCAAGGCCCAGTTTGGCACGAACTGGATGAATATGGCGCCGAAGATCGCGCCCGAGATGGTGGCCAGCCCGCCGATGACGATGCCCGTCAGGAGGGTGATGGAGAGGAACGCGCTGAACGAGTCGGGGGCGACGAAGGCGATGGCGACGGCGCTGAGCGCTCCCGCCACCCCCGTATAGGCGGCGCTGATCCCGAAGACGGTCGTCTTGTAGAGCGCGCTGTTGATGCCCATGGTCTCGGCGGCGATATGGTTGTCGCGGATGGCCACGATGGCCCGCCCCGTGCGCCCGCTGAGGAGGTTCGCCGCGACGACGAAGAGGGCGATCAGGATGGCGAGGGTCAGGAAGTACAGCCACTGGTCCTCGTTGAGGGGGAGCCCCAAGGGCGCCTTCGGCTTGGAGAGCACGATCCCCTGCGAGCCGCCCGTCCAGTGCTCGAAGTACTTGAGGATTTGCGGAGTAGCCAACGCGAGGGACAACGTGGCGAGCGCCAGGTAGAGTCCCTCCAGCCGGAGCGCCGGCCAGCCGAAGAGGAAGCCGATCACGAGGCAGAGGACGCCCGCGGTCGGGATGGTCCAGCCGTAGCCGATGTTCCACTTGTCGATCATGATCGCGGTCGTGTAGGCGCCGATGGCGTAGAAGGCGCCGTGCCCGAGCGAGAACTGGCCGTTGTAGCCGGTCAGCATGTTGAGGCCAAGCAGCGCGATGGCGTAGATGTACACCTGGGTGAACTGGAAGACGCGGAAGCCGCTCAGGAAGAAGGGCAGGGCGCAGGCCGCCGCGATCACGAGCACGAGGGCCGCACGCTTCGTCGTCGCGTGCCCGGCCGGTCCCATGCCCTATACCCTTCGCACGATGGAGCGGCCGAAGAGGCCGCTGGGCTTGACGAGGAGCACGATGATGATCATGGCCAGGGCCACCGTCAGCTTGAGCTCGGTACCGATGAAGGAGACGTAGGTCCCGACCAGGTTCTCCGTCACGCCCACGATGAAGCCGCCCACCACCGCGCCCATCGGGCTCGTGAAGCCACCTACCGTGGCCGCGGCGAACGCATAGATCTGGATCCCGGTCATCATGTTCGGGTCGAGGAAAATATTGGGAGCGATCATCATGCCGGCGACTCCTCCGAAGGTCGCGGCGAGCCCCCAGCCGAGCGCGAGCATCCAGCCGACGCGTATGCCGCAGAGCCGGCTCGACGCCGGATTCTGGGCCGCCGCCCGCATGGCCAGCCCGAGCGTCGTGTAGCGGAAGAAGAGGAAGAGGAGCAGGAGGACGACGAGGGTGATGCCGATCGCGCCCAGGTCGTGGGCGCCCAGGACGATCTGGCCGATCTTGATGGGCTTGCTCGGGAACGGGCTCGGGAAGGGCTTCTGGATGTAGGAGTACACCCAGCCCGCGACGCTGTTGAGGATGAAGACGAGCCCGAGGGTGACGATCACGATCGTCAGGATCGGGGCGTTTTCCACCGGCCGGATGATGACCCGCTCGATGAGGAGGCCGCCCACGAAGGCGATGACGAGGGTCGCGACGAAGGCGACCCAGTACGGCAGTCCCGCCTGGAGGAGGGTCCAGCAGATATAGGTGCTGAACATCGCCATCTCGCCCTGCGCGAAGTTCACCACATCGGTCGCCTGGTAGATCATGACGAGCGCGAGGGCGAGGCTCGCGTAGATGCCGCCCGTGGCCAGCCCCGATACCACCTGCTGGATTAAAATGTCCATTATGTTCTGGGGGGGAGCGAGCGCCGCTCCTCCCCCAGACCCCCCCACCGGCTCGAGTACGTTGCTGGCGGGCGCTCCTTCCCCTGACTCGACGACGTTCCTGGGCGCATGTTCAGTAGCCGAGGTAGGAGCGGCGGATCGAGTCGTCCCGCTGCAACTCCGCGGAGGGGCCGGACATCACCACGCGTCCCGTTTCGAGGAGGTAGGCGTGATCCGCCAGGTCGAGGGCCATCGAGGCGTTCTGCTCGACGAGAAGCACGCTCACGCCCTCCTCCTTGTTGATCGTTCGCACGATGCGGAAGATCTCGCGGGTGACCAGCGGCGCCAGGCCGAGCGACGGCTCGTCAAGCAGGAGCAGGCGCGGACGCGACATGAGGGCGCGCGCCACCGCGAGCATCTGCTGCTCGCCGCCCGAGAGCGTGCCCGCCTGCTGCCGCTGCCGCTGGGCGAGGGCTGGGAAATACTGGTAGACGCGCTCGAAGTCGGAGGCAATGGCCGCCCGGTCGCTGCGCACGTACGCGCCCAGCCGCAGGTTCTCCTCCAGGGACAGGTGCATGAAAGTGCCGCGGCCTTCGGGGGCGTGGGCGATCCCCAGCCTGACGATGTCCTCGGTCGCTTTGCCGTCGATGCGCTGACCTTGGAACCGCACGGTTCCGGACGTCTTCACCATCCCGCAGACCGCGCGCAGGGTGGTGGTCTTGCCCGCGCCGTTGGCGCCGAGGATGGCGGTGATGCCGCCCGCCTCCACGGCGAAGCCCAGACCGTGGAGCACCTTGGTCCAGCCGTACTGCGCCTCCAGATTCTCCGCTTCGAGGAGGGCGGGCATCAGCTGTCGCCTCCGAGATAGGCCTTGATCACGTCCCGGTTGCGCTGGATTTCCGTGGGGGTGCCCTCGGCGATCTTCCGGCCGAAGTCGAGCACGACGACCTTGTCCGATACCTGCATCACGAGGCTCATATGGTGCTCGACGAGCAGCACGGTGACCCGCCGCGAGTCGCGGATGGCGCGCACCAGAGCACCCAGCAGCGCCACTTCCTCGTGATTGAGGCCTCCCGCGGGCTCATCGAGGAGGAGGAGCTTGGGCTTGCTCGCCAGCGCGCGCGCCAGCTCGACGCGCTTGAGGGTGCCGAACGGCAGGCCCGCGGCCGGGAGATGGGCCACGGTGTCGAGATCGAGGAAGGCGAGCAGCTCGCGCGCGGACTCGCGCACGCGTTCCTCCTCTTGTCGAGCACTGTCATGGTCGGGAAGAGCGCGAGGTTCTGGAAGGTGCGGCCGATCCCGAGCTCGGCGATGTGGTGCGTGGGCGAGGCGATGATCGACTGCCCCTCGAAGAGAATGTCGCCATGCTGGGGCGTGTAGAGCCGGCCGACACAGTTAAAGAGCGTGGTCTTGCCGGCGCCATTGGGTCCGATCAGCCCCACGATTTGCCCGGCCGCCATGTCGAAAGAGACGCTGTCGAGGGCCACGATGCCGCCGAAGCGCATCGTCACCTCCCGTACGGCAAGGAGGGAAGTACCGGGAGAAGGCATCAGCGCCCCACGAACAGGTACATGGATTGGGGCCTGTTTATAGTGGGGGTGGGGCGGTTTGTCAATGAAAACCGCGTGGCGCCCGGTATAATGCACGGTCTATGGCACATCAATTCATCTACTTCATGAAGGACCTCCGCAAGATCGTCCCGCCCAAGCGGGAGATCTTGAAGGGTATCTGGCTGTCGTTCTACCCGGGAGCCAAGATCGGCTTCCTCGGCGCCAACGGTGCGGGCAAGAGCACCCTGCTCCGCATCATGGCGGGCGTGGACATGGACTTCCTCGGCGATGCTCATCCCGCCGATGGCGTGCGCATCGGGTACCTGCCGCAGGAGCCTCATCTCGATCCGACGAGGGACGTGCGCGGCAACGTGGACGACGGGGTGGGCGAGGTGCGCGGGCTCTTGACCCGTTTCGACGAGATCAACGCCAAGCTGGGCGAGCCGATGGACGCCGACGACATGGACAAGCTCTTGAGCGAGCAGGCGCGCGTGCAGGACGCCATCGAGGCCGCCAACGGCTGGGATCTCGACCGCACCGTCGAGATCGCCATGGACGCGCTACGCTGCCCACCCGGCGATGCCGACATCTCGACCCTCTCGGGCGGCGAGGTCCGGCGCGTGGCCCTCTGCCGGCTCCTTCTCCAGAAGCCGGACATGCTGCTCCTGGACGAGCCGACCAACCACCTGGACGCCGAGAGCGTGGCGTGGCTCGAGCGATACCTCAAGGAATATCCCGGCACGGTGGTGGCCATCACCCACGACCGCTACTTCCTCGACAACGTGGCGGGTTGGATCCTCGAGCTCGATCGCGGCGCGGGCATCCCCTGGGAGGGCAACTACTCCTCGTGGCTCGAGCAGAAGCGCGAGCGCCTCGCCCAGGAGGAGAAGCAGGAATCGGCGCGCCAGCGCACGCTCGAGCACGAGCTCGAATGGGTGCGTATGTCGCCCCGCGCGCGCCAGGCCAAGTCCAAGGCGCGCCTGCAGGCATACGAGACCCTCCTCGCGGAGGGAGGCAAGGAGCGGGACGGGGCGGCGGAGATCATGATTCCGCAGGGTCCGCGGCTCGGCGACATCGTGGTCCAGGCCGAGCATCTCTACAAGGGCTACGGCGACCGGTTGCTGATCGAAGATCTCAACTTCAGCCTTCCCCGGGGTGGCATCGTCGGCGTGATCGGCGCCAACGGCGCGGGTAAGACCACGCTGTTCCGGATGATCACGGGACAGGAGAAGCCCGACCAGGGTGCGCTGCGCGTCGGAGAGACCGTACAGCTCGCCTACGTGGATCAGAGCCGGGACTCGCTCGACCCGAAGAAGAACGTGTGGGAGGAGATCTCGGGTGGCGCCGAGCAGCTCACCCTGGGCAGCCGTCAGATGGCCTCGCGGGCGTACGTCGCCTCGTTCAACTTCAAGGGCTCCGACCAGCAGAAGAAAGTCGGCGATCTGTCAGGAGGCGAGCGCAACCGCCTCCACATGGCCAAGCTGCTCCAGTCGGGGGGCAATCTGCTGCTGCTCGACGAGCCGACCAACGACCTCGACGTGGACACGCTGCGGGCGCTCGAAGACGCGCTGCTGTCCTTCGCGGGCTGCGCGGTGGTGATCAGCCACGATCGCTGGTTCCTCGATCGCATCGCCACCCACATGCTCGCCTTCGAGGGCGATAGCCACGTGGAGTGGTTCGAGGGCAACTACCAGGACTACGAGGCGGACCGGAGGAAGCGTCTCGGTGCGGCCGCCGAGCAGCCGCACCGGCTCCGCTACAAGCCCCTCACGCGAGGCTGATCCGCTTCGCCCGCAGGCCGCTCGCGCTCAGGGGGGGCCGGGATGGCGACGTCGACAGGCCGCCAGCCCAAGGAGACCCATGGTGAGCAGGGCGAGTGAGCCGGGCTCGGGGGCGGGGTCGATGACGCCGAACAGTCCGTGATCCTCGCCTTGTATCCCGGCGGTGAAGAAGAGCCGGTTCGTGGGGCCGGCGGCGGCGCCGTTTCCGAACATGAGCGCCCACAAGCCATCGATCTGGATCGGATTGCCGCTCGCGTCGTCCAGGGTGCCCCGGGACGCTCCCGTGTTCGCGCCGAAGGCGTTGATGAGGCCGTCGCCGAAATTCCCGACCAGGAGGTCGCCGCTGAGCTCGCCGAAGTTGGCCGGAGCCACGGCCGGGACCCGGGTCATCGTCGTGCTTGGCGGCGTCCTGCATCGCGAAGGTGACGTAAATCTTCCCGTTGAGGAGCTGCATGCCGAAAGGCCCGAAGCCCTGGGGGAGGGTGGGATCCACCAGATGGAGCGGGGAGCCGAAGCCGCCCGCGAAGACGTCGATGGCTCCGCTGCTGAAGTTCGCCGCGTAGAGCGTGCTGCCATTGATGGCCAGTCCCTTGTAGACGCTGGAGCTGGTCGGCGACAGGAGAGTCTCCGCGGTCGTGCCGAGGGCCGCTCGCCAGCCGTAGATCCCGCCGTTCTCGGCGGCGAACAGGAACAGATCGCCGTTGAAGCTCGACGAGAGGTTGCCCACGGTACCCGTGATCGGCGCGCCGCTGCCTACGGTGACCACCAGCCCCTGCTTCACCGCCGCGGCGCTCGAGGTGTTGTACAGCGTGGCCACTCCCGTTCCATTGTTGGCGATCCAGAACGGGCTCGCCCCCCGCACGGTGAGGCCCCAGGGATTGATCATGTCAGGGTCCTGAAAGACGCCCGGTCCCATGTCGAGGTCCGACGCCAGGTTGGTCACGACGTACCCGGCCGTGACAGGATTCGGTGCGAGGAAGAGAGCAACGAGGACGACTAGGAGAAGCCAGCGACGCATGCGGCACCTTCCTTTCAATCTGGGCAGGGGCGCGCTCTGGAGCAACTCGGCCATAGAACGAAGATTATGGACGCCTCGTTCCACGGAAAATTCTTCCCTCGAAACGGCGATGTTTGTAAGAACGGTCGACGGTGGGGCGCGTCAAGGTTACGCGAAACCCAGAGGCGTTTCGATTGGGCGGTAGTTCCAGACGGCTGAAAACGGGCTAGCGCTCGCGGAGACGCGCGAGGGCTTGCTGCCGGAACCGGTCTTCCTTGGCTCGGTCGCCGATCTCGTGGGACACCGCCTCTACCAGAGCCGGCAGATCCAAGGGCGGCCCCGCGGCGGCGGCCCGCGCGACGTGCTCCCGGCAGAGCAGGGGAGCGATGGGCCCGACGAATTCGGTCAGCTCCGCCTCGATCACTGCTTGCACCTTCGCCAGCTGCCCAACGGGGGGAGCCGCGGCGGGCGCGATGGCGCGAGCTGGCACGGAACTCACGGAGCGCGGTGTCGCGGCCGGCGGCGGCGCATCAACGCCGGAGAGCATTTCGAGCAGGTCAGAGGTGCCGGGAAGATCGGCCGACGATACCCGGTCGACCACGGCATCCGAAAAGGTGAAGCGACCCGCCGTGATCTTGCGGATGTGATCCAGTGCCTCGAGCCCGCGCTGCGTGCGGGAGACCAGCGAGACGATCTCGCCCTGCCTGAGCCCGATCCGCGCCGATTGATTGTCCGTGGTGGCGATGAACATGGTGCCCGTGCGCTTCGCCGAGCAGAGCGCGCCCAGCTCCGTGAGCAGCTGGTCGTAGGATAGTGTCGCCGGCTCTGGGCTCAACGCGCCCCCGGCGGGCTACCGCGCGCCGAGTCGATCGACCGCGAGCTTCACGCTGGCCCGCAGCCGCTCGATGGCGCGGGCGAGACTCCCGATCTCGTCGGAGCGTCTGGTCTCCGCGATGGTTGCCGCGAGGTTGCCGCGGCTGATGCCGTCGGAGATCTGGGTCAGCCTTCGGATCGGGCGCGTCAGTCCGCTGGCCAGCGCATAGGAGGCGAGGATGACGAAGAGCACGGTCACCCCGAGGAGGATCAGGGCGTTGCGATTGGCTTGGGCGAGCGGCTGATACGCCTCCTCGTAATCCTGCTGGGCCACCAGCGTCCACCCGTACTTCGTCTTCTCGGCGAAGGCGATGACGTGCTTGCCCTGGGCGTCGGTGTATGCGAGCTGCTTCCTCGGCTCTCCGCCCAGCGCGACCACGGCCGGATGCGCCTTCAAGCTCTCCCGCGCCGTGGGGTGGGCGATGACTTTGCCCTGCTCGTCCACGAGAAAGACGAAGCCCGACTGGCCGATCTTGGCGTTGGCGATGGTGGTGGTCACGTCGCTGATGCTCGTGCCCACCGCGAGCACGCCCAGGACCTTGTCGAGCTGCCAGATGGGCACGGAGAGGATGACCGCGGGCTGGCCCGTCGTCCGGCTGATGACGACCTCCTGGCCCATCTGTCGCCCGTCGATAGCCTGCTTGAAATAGCCGCGGTCGCCATAGAAGCGGGGCGGTTCCTCGTCGTTGCGGCCGACGTTGTTGCCGTCGGGGGCAATGGTGAAGGCGAGGTACACCCACTTGTACTCGGCGGCGATGGCGCGAAGGAGCGGCTTCTGTTTCTTTCCGTCCATGGCCGCCATGTCTTCGAGCGCCGCGTTCTGTCGCAACATGCGCAGGTGCATGTCCACCCAGGCGTCGACGTAGCCGGCCATGGTGTCGGCCTGGCTGCTCAGACGCTGCTCGATCTGGCTCGACAGGTTTTCCGATTCGGTTCGGTAGTCGAGATACCAGATCGCGCCGAGCGGGGTCAGGGTCACCACCAGCATGGTCAGGAGAAGCTTCGGGAAAATGCCGAAACCGAGCCGTAGCGCCATTGGGAGTCTCCCCTCGAACGAGTAGAGGATTTCAGCATAGCGCCCGCCCCACGCCCCCACCAAGAAAAGAGAATAGGCGGCATGCTATGCTCCCGCCAGGAGGTGGACACATGTTCAAGGACATCGTGAAGTCCCAGCAGGAGCTCCGGGCCATCTTCGGCCAGCCCAGCGAGCGCGCGGTGCTGAAGTGCCAGTCGTCACTCGACGAGCACTCGCGGGCGTTTATCGCCGCCTCGCCGTTCCTGCTCCTCGCGACCTCGAATGCCGCCGGGCAGTGCGACGTCTCGCCCAAAGGCGACGCCCCGGGCTTCGTGCTCGTGCTGGATGACACCCACCTCGTCGTGCCCGACCGACCCGGCAACAATCGCATCGACGGCATGAGCAACGTCATCGAGAACCCGCACGTCGGCATGATCTTTCTCGTGCCGGGGCGGGGGGACACCCTGCGTGTCAATGGGCGTGCCGCCATCATTCGCGACCAGGAAGTGCTGAGCCGCCTCGCCATGAAGGGGAAGGATCCCAAGATCGCCCTCGGAGTAGAGGTGGAAGAGGCGTATCTCCACTGTCCGAAGGCCTTCATGCGGTCGAGCCTGTGGGATCCCTCGACCTGGTCGGATCCGCAGAAGCTGCCGTCCTTCGCCCAGATGCTCTGGGACCAGGTCCCGAACGCCCACGGGGGCGCCGCCTCGGCGGAGGATTACGCGAGCGAACTGCAGAAGCGCGTTCGCGACACGCTGTACTGATCGAGGAGACCCTGCATGCCGGTTATCGATCCGATCCCACCCGAGAAGGCGTCCGAAGATCTCCGGGCCGCCTACGACAGCCTGTCGAAGCGGGCGGGCCGCGTGCCGGATTTTTACGGGGTCATGGCGCATCACCCGACCGCCCTCAAGAACTTCCTGCCCCTCTATGCCTCGGTGATGAACGAGGGGACCCTCGAGCGCCGATACAAGGAGCTGGCGTACCTCAAGACCTCGCACCTGAACGGCTGCGAGTACTGCATGCGCGCCCACACCCCGGGCGCGAAGCGGGCCGGCGTCACCGACGAGCAGATCGGGGCGCTCACCTTCTACGAGCGAAGCCCGCACTTCGACGAGAAGGACAAGGCCGTGCTCCTCTATGCCGAGCGGATGACGCGGGCGGCGGGAGCGGGCTTGCGCGACATGGCGGTAGGCGAGCTCAAGCGCCACTTCACCGAGGACCAGATCGTCGAGCTCGCCCTCGTCATCTGCATGGCCAGCTTCACCAACCGCTTCAACAACGGCCTGCGCATCCAGCCCGATCTGGGCTAGAGGCCGTTCCTTCTCCTCGGCGGGGCTTCACTCCTCCGGCTGGCGGGGATTCTCGAGATCGAGGGCCGCGATGAGCCGCCCGAAGCCGATGAACTGTCCCGTGACGAGGCCGAGCTCGATGATTTCCTGATCGGTGAAATGCCCGCGCAGCTCTGCGAAGAAGGCGTCGTCGAGCCTGTGATGGTTCTGCGCCATGAGGGTGGCGAAACGGAGGGCCACCGTCTCGCGCGGGGTGAAGTCGCCGCGCTCGAAGTCCGCGAGGGCCGCCACCATGTCCTCCGTCATGCCCTGCCGCACCGCCGGTGCGGCCCGCGACTTCTTTCAGGTGGCGCAGTCGTTGAGGGCGGCGATCTTGAGCCGGACCAGCTCCTTGAGCTTCGCGTCGAGCACGCCCTCGAGGCGGAGGGGCGCGTAAAAACTCCAGTACGCCTTGAAGGCGTCGGGCAGATGGCCCATGGCCTGAAAGATGGAGGGGTTCTGGCGATGCCGTACCGCCTGCTCCGTGAGATCCCGGAGCGCGGGATCGAGACGCTCGGTGGGAACCAGCTTCACGCGGGCCATGAGGACTCCTGTTCTCAGATCGACGCGGTCTCGCCCTGCCAGTGGAGCAGGCGCTTCTCGAGACGGGCCATGAGGTTGTAGGTGCCGATGGCGAGGAGGGCCAGGATGATCAGCACCATGAAGATGCCGGTGGTGTCGAAGGTGCCGGAGGCGCGGGCGAGGAGGAAGCCCAGGCCGTACTGCGCGGCCAGCATCTCGCCGACCACGGAGGCGGTGAGGGCGAGGGCCATGGAGATGCGCAGCCCCGAGAAGATCCACGGGATGCACGAGGGCAGCACCACGCGCCTCGTGATGAAGCGCGGGGTCGCTCCCATGGTCTTGACGGAGTTCACGAGGTCGCGGTCCACGTTCTGCACGCCGACATACGTATTGATGAGGAGGATGAAGAAGACGATGGAGATGGCGAGCATGATCTTGGACGGGATGCCGATGCCGAACCACATGATGAAGAGGGGGGCCAAGGCCACGCGGGGCAGGGAGTACACGCCCATGAGATAGGGCTCGAGCGCGACATGCGCCCGCCGCCAGCGCGCGAGGGCGAAACCCGCGATGATGCCGGCGAGCGCACCCAGGATGAAGCCGGACAGCGTCTCGATCACCGTTACGCCCATGTGGAACCACACGGTGCCCGCGCGCGCGGTGTCCCAGAGCCGGGCCGCGATGAGGAAGGGGCGGCTGACCCAGAACTCGCTGGCCAGTCCGGTGCGGCAGACCCCTTCCCAGAGGGCGATGATGAGCCCCAGCACGAGGAGTCGCAGCACCCATCGTTCGGTTCGCGAGCCTTTGACCAGCATCACGCCGGCCTCTCCCGGGCCGCCAGCACTTCCTGCTTGAGGGAGGCCCAGATCTCCTGGAACAGGGCCATGAAGCGCGGATGCGCGAGCACGCTTTCGATCTGGCGCGGGCGCGGCAGGTCCACCGTGTAGGTGGCCTTGATGCGCCCGGGCCGCGCGCTGATCAGCACCACCCGGTCGCTCAGGGCAATGGCTTCCTGGAGATCGTGGGTGACGAAGAGCACGGTCTTGCGCTGGCGCTCCCAGATCTTGACGAACTCTTCCTGGATGATGAGCCGCGTCTGCGCGTCGAGGGCGCCGAAAGGCTCGTCCATCAGGAGCACCTCGGGGTCCTGGGCGAGGAGCCGCGCGAGTTGGACACGCTTGCGCATGCCTCCCGAGAGCTGGTTCGGATAGTGCGCTTCGAAGCCCGTCAGGTCCACGAGCTGCATCAAGGCACGCGCCTTGTGCCAGTCGCGCGCGCCCTTCACGTCCATGGGCAGGCACACGTTTTCGAGCGCGGTCGCCCATGGGAGCAGGGTGTCCTTCTGGAACATGTAGCCGATGCGCGCGCCCGCCCCCTGGCCGTCGATGCCCGCCACGTGCGTGCTGCCTTCGGCGGGGGCGAGGAGCCCGGCGATGACGTTGAGCATGGTGGACTTGCCGCAGCCGGACGGGCCCACGATGGAAACGAACTCGCCGTCGTTGACGGCCAGGCTGACGCGGTCGAGGGCGCGCGTGGCGCCGAACGCGATGCTCAGACCGGAGACGGAGACCTTTTGCGGCACGGCCCGGCCGCTACTGGTCCCAGAGATGCTTGAACTGGGTCGCCACCACCTTGTCGTAGGGGATGTCGGTCTTCACCGAGCCGACCTGTTTCTGGAACTGGTTGCAGAGGCGCATGGCCTCCTCGGTGATGGCGGGCGAGTAGGTATTCTTCTCGATGGCGATGATGGAGCGGATCACCGCGGGATCCATGGTCGGGAAGATCTTCTGGCCGACGGCCACCGCGGACTCGGGATCCTCGCGCATGCGCTTGAGGGTCTTCACCATGGCCCGGACCATGCGCTCGGCGAGCTGCGGATTGGCGGCCAGCCACTTGTCGCTCGTCTGCAGGGTGGAGAAGGTCATGTACTGGAGAAACTTCGGCCCCTGCCCGAGGCGCGGGTCGACGAAGTAGCGCGCCAGCTTGAGCTGCTGCACCGCGATGGCGCCGGCCGGCTCGCCGCCCATGTAGCCGTCGATCTGGCCCGCCTTGAGGGCGGCGGTGGCCGAGCTGACCCCGCCCACCGCGATGATGGCCACGTCGCGGTCGGGCTCGAGCCCGGCGTCCTTGAGAAGCGCGCGCAGCGAGAGATCCGTGCCGCTCCCCGCCCGCGTCATGCCGAGCTTGGTGCCCTTGAGATCCTTGACCTCTTTCGCGGGGTGGTCCTTGCGGATCACGAGATGCAGCGGGTTCCTGTTCTCGAGGGCGAGCAGGTTCTTCGCGCCGAAGCCCTTCTCCGCGAGGATCAGAGGTCGCTCGACCATGGTGCCGCCCACGTCGACGGAGCCGCCGACCATGGCCGTGGTCACTTCGGCCCCGCCTTCGAAGTCCACGAACTGGGCGGTGATGCCTTCGCCCTTGAAGTAGCCGAGCTGGTCCGCCGCGTAGAGAGGCAGGAAAATGAACGACGGCGTGGTCCCGAACTTGACTGTCTGTTGAGCGTGGACCGGCGTCGCGCCCATGCTGAGCGTGGCGGCGAGCGCGGCGACGATGGCGGGCGGCGTCCTCATGGTGTGGCCTCCTGGGCAGGTGAGGCGCGAATAATAGCACGCGGGAGCGTTGGTGGGCATCCGTATACTAGGCGCCGCCATGTCGGACGAGATGGAAATCTGGTTCGAGCGCGGCGTCACCGACGGCCTGCCCGTGGTGCCGCCCACTCGCGAGCGCGTGGAGCGCATGATCCAGGCCACCGCGCGCCCTCGCGAGGCGCTGGTGGCCGAGGTGCCACCCAATTTCGGACGCGCCACCGTGGAGAAGCTCGCCGTCAACGCCGTGATGGCGGGGTGTCGCCCGGAATATCTTCCCGTGGTTCTCGCCGTGGTGGAGGCCGCCTGCGATCCCCGGTTCAATCTCCACGGCCAATCGGGCACCACCAATGCCACCTCGCCCCTGATCATCATCAACGGCCCCGTCCGTCCGCGACTGGGCGTCAACTGCGCGGCCGGCGTCTTCGGGCCCGGCTTCCGCGCCAATGCCACCATCGGCCGCGCCCTCCGCCTCGTCATGATCAACCTCGGCGGCACCCGGGCCGGGGAGATCTCCATGTCCACTCTCGGCCATCCCGGTCGCTACACCTATTGCATCGGCGAGCACGAGGAAGTCTCGCCGTGGGAGCCCTTGCACGTCGAGCGCGGGCATGGGCCAGGGCAGAGCACGGTGACGGTGTTCCCGGGCGAAGGACCCTTCATCATCAACGACCATCTGAGCCGCGAGGCGCCACAGCTCGTCGCCTCGCTTGGCTGGTCGGCGGCGGGCGTGTGGAATCACAAGAGCTTTCCCCTCTACGGCCACACCCTCTGGGTCATCGGGCCCGAGCACGCCAAGACCATCGGCAGCGCGGGATGGACCAAGCAGGACGTGAAGCGCTATCTCTTCGAGACGGTGCGCCGCCGCGCGCGGGAGCTCGAGCCCGGGCCCGACGGCGCGGAGAGCGGGCGCCTCAAGAATCTCGGCGCGTCGGATCCCGATGCGCTTGTCCCCAAGTTTCCCTCGGCGGAGGAAATCATGGTCGTGGTGGCGGGGGGCACCGCCGGGCGTTTCTCGGCCGTCGTTCCGGGCTGGATGGGCGGCGAGATCGGAGCCCATCCGGTCACGCGGGTCATCGAGGCGTGAGCCCGCTCCCGCAAGGCAAGTAGCTGCTACCGCGGCTGCATCCGGATGGCGCCGTCGAGGCGGATGATCTCGCCGTTGAGCATGGCGTTCTCCACGATGTGGGCGGCGAGCGCGCCATACTCCGCCGGGCGACCGAGCCGCGGCGGGAAGGGCACCTGCTTGCCCAACGAGAGGCGCGCGGGCTCGGGCAGTCCCGCGAGCAGCGGGGTGTCGAAAAGCCCCGGCGCGATGGTGCAGACGCGAATCCCCAGCTCGGCCAGATCGCGCGCGATGGGCAGGGTCATGCCCACGATGCCGCCTTTCGATGCGGAGTAGGCGGCCTGGCCGATTTGCCCGTCGAAGGCCGCCACGGAAGCGGTATTGACCACGACTCCGCGCTCGCCCTCATCGTTGGGCTGATTCTTGGCCATGTGGGCGGCGGCGAGCCTGATGCAGTTGAAGGTGCCGATCAGATTGACCTGGATCACGCGCGTGAAGCCGGCGAGATCGGCCGGGCCGCGCTTGCCGAAGGTTTTGTCCGCCTTGCCGATGCCCGCGCAGTTGACGAGCACGTGGATGGCGCCCAGCTTCGCCGCGGCGGCCTCCATGGCCTCCGTGACCTGCTCGGCATTGGTGACGTCGCACGGAGCGAAGTGGGCGCTGCCGCCCATGGCCTTGGCGACCTCGGTGCCCGCGGAGGTGGGCAGGTCGAGGAGCGCGACCTTGCCTCCGCCTGCGAGGAAACGCTCGGCCGTGGCGCGGCCCAATCCCGAGGCACCGCCGGTGATCACCGCGACGGATCCAGCAATCTTCATTGATCGAACCTCCCGCTAGAGGCCACGCTACTTGGCCCGACGATGGGTCGGCCTGACGCGGTAGTATAACCGAGGCCCATGACCGCACCGCTTTGGATCAAGACCCCCGCCGAGATAGACGCGCTGGTGGTTTCCCTCACGGGAGCCAGGGCGCTCAGCATCGACACGGAAGCCGATGGCCTCCATCACTATCCCGTCAAGCTCTGTCTCGTCCAGGTGGCGGATGATCGGGGGCGGGGCCACCTCGCGGACCCGCTCGCCCTGCCCACCCTCGCCCCCCTCGCGCCGTTCTTCGCCGACCCGAACGTGGTCAAAGTGCTTCACGCCGCCGACAATGATCTCAGCTATCTCAAGCGGCTCTACGGCTTCACGGTGTCGAATCTCTTCGACACGGCCATCGCCGCGCGCTTCCTCGGCGTCACCTCGCTCTCGCTCGACGGGCTCCTGCGCGAGTTTCTCGACGTGGATCCCGGTCCCTCGCGGCAAAAGGACGACTGGTCCCGGCGTCCGCTGTCGGCCGCGCAGGAGACCTATGCCCTCAACGACGTGCTCCACCTGATCCCGCTGCGCGAGAGGCTGCTGGAGGCGCTGCGGGCCAAGGGGCGCGATCTCTGGGTCGAGGAGGAGTGCGCAGCGGTGGCGGCCATGCCGGCGCCGGAGCGCGTGACCGATCCCGACGCCTACATGAAGCTCAAGGGCGCCAAGGATCTGGACGGCCGTGGTCTGGCCGTCCTGCGCGAGCTGGCCACCATGCGGGAGACGCTCGCGGTGAAGGCGGATCGGCCGCCGTTCATGATCCTGGGGAACGAGGCGCTCGTGGCGCTGGCCGCCCTCAAGCCGCGGGACGCCGCCACCATCCTCACCGTCAAGGGCTGCACCGGCAATGTCGTGCGGCGGGCGGGCGAGGCAATCCTGGCCGCCATCGAGCGCGGCATGGCCGTGCCGGATGAGGAGCTTCCCGTGAGGCGGCCGAACCCGCGGCCTCGCCTCTCGGGCGCGGTGCAGCGCCGGAGCGAAGCGCTGCGCGCCTGGCGGGTGGAGGCGGCCAAGCGCGTGGAGCTCGACGCCGGCGTCATCTTCCCGCAGCGCCTGATCGACCGTCTGGCCCAGGATCCGCCGCGTGACGTCAATGCCCTCGCCCAGGTGGAAGGCGTGGGACGCTGGCGCGCGGAGCTTTTCGGCACCGAGCTCATGGGGAGGCTCGCATGACCGCGGCCATGCACCGGCATGTCATCCTGGCCTCCCGCCCCGTGGGCATGCCGACCGCGAGCGACTTCAAGGTCGAGACCGTTCCCGTGCCCGAGCCGGCGGCGGGTCAAGTGCTCGTGCGCAATCTGTGGGTGTCGGTGGATCCGTACATGCGCGGGCGCATGAGCGATCGCAAGTCGTACGCGCCCTCTTTCGAGGTCGGCAAGCCCATGGAGGGGCGCGCCATCGGCCAAGTGGTGAAGTCGAGCCATCCCAGGATCAAAGAGGGCGCGATCGTCAGCAGCATGTTGGGATGGCGTGAGTATTTCGTCTCGGCGGGCGAGGGGCTGAGCCTGGTCGATCCCTCGCTCCCCCTGTCCTCCTATCTGGGCGTCCTCGGCATTCCCGGCTTCACGGGCTGGTACGGGCTCAAGCAGATCGGCAGGCCCAAGTCGGGGGGTCTCCGGGGCGGCCGGCGCCACCGGCTCCCTCGTCGTCCAGATGGGCAAGATCCTCGGCTGCCGCGTGGTAGGCACCGCCGGCACCGACGGCAAGTGCGCCCATGTCACGCGCGAGCTGGGGGCGGACGCGGCCATCAACTACAAGACGGCAGAGAACCTGTTCGAAGCGCTCCGCGAGGCCTGCCCAAAGGGCATCGACATCTACTTCGAGAACGTGGGCGGCCCGCTCCTCGACATGGTGCTGCGCCACGTCAATCCCTTCGCCCGCATTCCGCTCTGCGGCATGATCTCGCAGTACGACCTCGATCCGCCCGATCCGGGCCCTCGCCATCTCGTCTCGATGATCGGCAATCGCGTGCACATGCAGGGCTTCATCATCTCCGACCACCTGAGCCTCTATCCGGAGTTCCTCGCCGAAGTGGGCGGCTGGCTCAAGTCCGGCCGCATCAAGCGCGAGGAGACCGTCGTCGAAGGCATCGAGAACGCGCCCACGGCCTTTCTCGGCCTCTTCGCCGGCGACAATGTCGGCAAGATGGTCGTCCGCCTCGCTCCCGACACCCCCTAGCCCATTTATCCAGCTCTAGCGCACCTGCGCACGGGTAGTTTGCTCTCGGCTCCGGCTGGTGGTACACCCTTTGCCAGGGATCCGCATGGGTGCGGTTCTACGTACTGGAGAGGAGGTCTCTCATGGACATCCGATCCCGGTATCTTCGCGAGGGCATCATCGCGGGGCTGATCGCGGCGGCCATCGTCGCCGTGTGGTTCCTCATCTACGACGCCGCGCGCGGCCAGCCCTTCCGCACCCCGGCCCTTCTGGGGGCGGCGGTGCAAGGCATGCGCGACCCGGGCGCGGTCATCGTGACCCCCGGCCTGGTCGCCCAGTACACCGTCCTCCACGGCGCGATCTTCGCGATGGTAGGCGTGCTCATCGCCTTCCTCATCTCCACCGCCCAGCGCCAGCCCAGCCGGCTCCTCGTCATGTTCATCGCCCTCATGTGCTTCGAAGTCGCCTTCCTCGCCGTGATGACGTGGTGGGCGCACCCCGTGGTGACAGCGCTCGGCTGGTGGGCCATCCTCATTGCCAATGCGCTGGCCGCGGGCGGGATGCTCGTGTATCTCTTCGTGGGCTACCGTTCGCTCGGCGGGATGCTCTTCGGCCCGTGGACGCGTATCGTGCGCGAGGGGCTTGCCGCGGGCCTTCTCGGGGCCGCGGCGGTGGCCCTCTGGTTCCTCCTCTACGATACGGCGGCCGGCGTGCCTCTCAGGACCCCGGCCCTCCTCGGCGCGGCGCTCTTCCACGGCCTGCGCGACCCCTCGGCCCTCGTCATCGGCTGGCCTCTGGTCCTCGAGTACACGCTCTTCCACGGCGCCGCCTTCGTGGCTTTCGGCTGGATGGCGGCGGGGATGCTCGCCCTCGCCGACCGCGAGCCGCGGCTCCTCTTCGCCTTCATCATGTTGTTCTGCTGCTTCGAGGTGTTCACCTTCGTCATGATCTCCGTGCTCGCCCACTGGCTGCTGGAGACGATCGCGTGGTGGACCATTCTCGCGGGCAACCTGCTCGCCTCGGTGATCATGCTCGGCTGCTTCCTGCGCGGTCACCGCGTGGCCTGGCGCGAGTTTCTGCACGCTCCCATGTGAAGCCGGCTCCCCTGGAAGGGGGGCCGCGCGGGAAGGGCGCGACATGGTACGCTCGCCGCGCGGCGCACCCTGACCGGAGGAGACGAGCGTGACCACCGAGGGCTACGACTGGGACGCGATCATCAACGGCCTCAACCAGTACCTGCGGCTGCGCAGCATTCCCATCGGCATGAAGCTCTTCGAGAGCGTGGCCGAGATGGAGGCCATCCCCAAGATCCGGCGCCCCAAGGCCAAGCACACCACCGATCAGATCGTGGCCCAGGCGCGCCAGCTCGGCTGGACCGTCGGCATCACCGTGCAGGACCTGGTAGGCGCGCAGTGTGGCGCGGTCATCGGCCTCCATCCCCAGGATGACGAGTGGCTGTCGGGGAAACGGATGGCCGGGGTGTGGTTCAAGACGCAAGAAGACGCGAGTCTTCACCAGCACGCCATGGATTGCGTCCCCTTCGGCCGCTACCACGCCATGGCCGTCGCGCCCCTCGCCTCCAACCGGCTGAACCCGCCGGATATCTGCCTGCTCTACGGCACGCCGGGACAGATGATCTTCATGATCAACGGCCTGCAATGGGCCGGCTACAAGAAGATGGCCTTCACCTCGGTGGGCGAGTCGGCCTGCGCCGACTCCTGGGGCAAGGCGCTCAAGACGGGCGAGCCGGCGCTGACCATTCCCTGCTATGCGGAGCGGCGCTACGGGGGCGTGGCCGACGACGAGATGCTCATGGCGCTGGCCCCGCGGTATCTGCCGAAGATGATCGACGGCCTCGCCGCGTTGTCGAAGAATGGCCTCCGCTACCCCGTGCCCCCCTACGGCATCCAAGGCGACGCCAGCGCCGGCCTCTCGGTCTCCTACGCCGAAAAGGACAAGAAGCCCTAGCGACCGATTCCCGCGTCCCACTACTCCGCGGTAAGGGGCGTCGAGACGGGCCCAGCTGCGAGGCGGCGCCCGAAGGCCCGCGCGAGGCGTACTCTCCGTACGTTGAGCGCGAGGCCAAGGGCGCCAACGAAGCAGATGGGCCCTTATCGGCGCCCCGTTATACACTCCCCCTCACGCGGAGCACAGGCCGTCACATCCAGAGGAGGATCCTGCGCGTGGGAGCATTCGATCTCAAGGGGCGGGTGGCGGTGGTCACCGGTGGCAATGGCGGCATCGGGCTCGGCATGGGACGCGGGCTGGCCGAGGCGGGGGCGGCGGTGGTGGTGGCGGGGCGCAACCGCGAGAAGAGCGCGCGCGCGGTGGCCGAGCTGCGCGGCCTGGGCGCGCAGGCGGAGGCCATCGAGGTGAACGTGGACGAGGAGGCGTCCGTGGAGGCCCTCGTCAAGGCGACCATGGCGCGCTTCGGCCGGCTCGACGTGCTCGTCAACAATGCCGGCATGAACATCCGCAAGCCCGTGGAGAGCCTGGCCCTCGGCGAATGGCAACAGGTTCTCGGCACGAACCTCACCAGTGCGTTCCTCGCGAGCCGCGCCTGCCATCCGATCATGAAGAAGCAGGGAGGAGGCAAGATCATCAACATCGGGTCCATGATGTCCATCTTCGGCGCCTCGTTCGCCCCCGCCTACGCCGCCTCCAAGGGGGGCATCGTGCAGCTGACGCGGGCCATGGCCGCGGGCTGGGCCGGCGACAATATCCAGGTCAACGCGGTACTGCCGGGCTGGATCGACACCGAGCTCACCCGCAATGCGCGCGAAGAGGTGGCGGGGCTCCACGACAACGTGCTCCGTCGCACCCCGGCGAAGCGCTGGGGCGTCGAGCAAGACATGGCCGGCGTCGCGGTGTTCCTCGCGAGCCCGGCCTCCGACTTCGTCACGGGCGCGGCCATCCCGGTCGACGGAGGCTATTCCATCCAGGGCTGACGGCGAGGTAGAATCGATTCGAGCGATGACGCGCACGGTTCGGCTTCCGCTCTTGCTTGCGCTCCTGTTGATGGGCTGCGCGTCGGCACCCGCCATCGACCGTCATGCTTCCCGGCCCGCCCCGGGCGTGTCCATTCGCTTCGGCGTGGACACCTTCGCCTTCGCCAACGAGATTCGCTGGAAGAATCCCGGCAAGACCGAGCTCTACGCCAACTACTGCTTCGTCATGGCGCGCGCCGTGACCCAGTTTCACCGCTTCGCGCGGTTCGCTCCCGACCAGCCACGCGTGGAGCCCGCGGCGTATGCGGAGCTGGTGAGCCAGGTGGTCGCGCGCGCGCCCTGGGAGGACGTGCCGCCCGTCGAGGAGCGGGTCGTCATTCCCGGCTATGCCTCGCTCCACGAGCTTTCCGCCGCCCAGGAAGGCGCGGTGAAGGCGGGGTTGGGCGGGCGCTTCTGGACCATGGTGCACTGGACCAACTGGCGTGTCTTTCTCCCGTGGACGCGCGCGCAGCAGGAGCGCGTCGCCGAGGAGACGCTGGCCGAGCTCGACCAGGGGAAGCCGGTGCAGCTCCTCGTCACCAATCTGCCCAAGGTCGAGCTGAACCACACCGTCGTCGCGTATGACTACCGGATCTATGAGGGCCGGTTCCTCGAGTTCATCGTCTACGATCCCAATGAGCCGGAGGCCCCGGGCTGGGTCGCCTTCGATCGCGCCGACCGCCGCTTCTTCGCCTCGAGCGTCTACGACACAGAGCCGGGTCTCATCCGGGCTTTCCGCATGTACTACTCTCCTCTCCTGTGATGACAGGCATGGAGCGACAGGGGGTCCCGGGTGGGATGGTGGTCAAGCCGCGGTGGTACTCCCACGGGCTCAATCGCCTCGCAGGCCTCGAGGGCATGGTGGCTGCCCTCGAGTGCGCGGTGCGGGCGCATCCGACGCAGTGGTTCAACTTCTTCGATGTCTGGGCCCCACTCATTGTCCGAGCCTGAGCGCATCGCCGTTTCTGCCGCCGGCGTGGTCACGCCGATCGGCCAGGATCTCGATACCTTCTGGTCCGGACTTCTCACCGGCGCCGAGGGGATCTCGCCGATCGAGCGCTTCCCCGTGGCCGACCTGCGCGTCGGGCAGGGGGGCGAGATCAAGAAGCTCACGCGCGCCGTCGATTGGCGGCGCGTGCCCGATTGCCGCGCCACGCGGCTTCTCGTCTCGGCCGCCGACGACCTCTGCGTCCAGGCCGGGGCGCGGCCTCTCGACGTCGAGCCGGAGCGGCTGGCCGTCGTGGTGGGGACGGCGCTGGGCGGGGTGGAAGAAGGGGAGCGCGCCCTTCTGGGCTCGCCGCGGCGCCTCGGCCGCGCGCTCTACGACGCGCCCGGCCACGGGCTGGCCCGCTGGCTCGGCGCCCGCGGCCCCGTGGTGACCGTCTCCACGGCCTGCGCGTCGGGCGCCACCGCCCTCGGCATCGGCGCGGAGATGCTACGCCGGGGAGAAGCCGACGCCGTGGTCGCGGGCGGCTACGACATTCTCTGCCGCTTCGTCATGCGTGGCTTCGACGGCCTGCGCTCGCTCACGCGCGATCGTGTGCGGCCGTTCGACCGGCGGCGGAGCGGCCTTCTGCTGGGTGAAGGAGCGGCGCTGCTTCTGCTCAGGCGCGAGCGGGAGGCGGGCCCGCGGCGGCTGGGCACGCTGCTCGGCTACGGCAGCGCCAGCGATGCCGCCCATATCGCGGCCCCGGACTCGCAAGGGCGTGGTATCGAGCGGGCCATACGGGCGGCGCTGGCCGAGGCGCGCATGGACGCCGCCGACATCGATTTCGTCAGCGCGCACGGTACGGCCACGCCCCTCAACGATCCGATCGAGGCGGCCGCCCTCAGGCGGGTGCTGGGTGCGCGGGGGGCGGCCGTGCCCGTGAATTCGATCAAGGGCGCGTTCGGACACGCCATGGGAGCGGCGGCGGCGATCGAGGCGATCGTCTGTCTCCTCGCCGGTCGCCACGGTCAGATCCCCGCCACCCTCGGTCTCGAGGAGCGGGACGGCGCATGCGACATCGACTGCGTACAGGGCATGCCCCGCGCCCTCCGTCCACGGATCAGCCTCTCGACCTCGCTCGGCTTCGGCGGCTGCAACGCCGCCCTCGTGATGGAGAGCGCCTGATGCGTGCCCCGGCGATCAGAGCCATCGGCCTCTTGTCGGGTTGGGGCAAGGGCGCCGCCGCGCTGCCTCTCGATGCCTCGAGGGCCGCGGGGGGCCGCCCGGTGCTGGCCGTCGAGCGGCCGTCTCTCGATCCCGATCGGTTCCGGCGCTCCCGCCGGGAATGTCTCATGGGGGTTGCGGCGGTGGGCGCCATGCTGGAAGATGCGGGCACGGGTCCCGAGGCGATAGCGGGAGAGCGGACCGCGCTTCTCTTCGCCACCGCAGCGGCCTATGCCCCCTCCAACCGCGAGTTCATCGAGGCGCGGGGCGGGAGCATGTACTTTCCCTACACGGCGGTGGCCGCGATGCCGGCCGAGGTTGCCATCGAGTTCGGGCTCATGGGGCCCTACGAAATCCTGGTCGGTGGCGCGCCGGCCACGATGCGTGCCATCACCCGTGCCGCGGCCTTGCTCGAGATGGGCGCCTGCGACCGCGCCCTGGTCCTGGCCGTCGAGGTCTTCGATGAATGCGCGGATCTCTTCGAGAGCCTCCGCCCGCGCTTCGACGGGCCTCTGGTGGAGGGCGCGGCATGCCTTTGGCTCGAGCCGGGCGAGGGGACATTGACCTTCGAGCGCGGGCGCGGACTGAGAAACGGAGGAAGCGTCCGCCGTCGGGTGGGCGAGATGCTGGCCTGTGAGCCGCTGGTCGCGCTCGCCCTGGCCGGGGAGAGCGCGGGTCACGAGGCGATGCAGGTGCAGGGATCCTGGCGGGGCGAGACAGCCCGCCTCGAGTGGAGCAGCAGCCCATACCGGACGCGCCCTCGCGCGGCCTGACCGGAGGCGGGACGGATGACGCAGAAGGAAGTGCTGGACGAGCTCAAGGCGCTGATCGTGGAGCGCCTCAAGTTCGATCCCCGCCGGGCGGCCGAGATGACGGCGGAGACGACGCTCCCCAAAGGCCTCGAGGGCTCGCTCGGTCTCGACTCGCTCGACTTCATCGAGCTGTCCGTCGCCATGGAAGAGCGCTTCGGCATCGTCATCGACGAGACGGAGAGCCTGACCGACGAGTTCCTCTCTCTCGACTCGCTCTCCCGCTTCGTCCTCTCAAAGGTGAAATGACCCGCGTCGTCGTCAGCGGGCTGGGCGTGGTCAGCCCCTATGGCGCGGGGGCGAAGACTTTCTGGGCGGGGCTCGCCACCGGCGAGTGCGCGATCCGTCCCCTCACCGTCATCGACACCGAAGGGTTTCGCTCGCGCATCGCCGCCGAGGTGCCCGCCGATGTCCTGCCCGCCCTCGGCGCGTCCTATCGGCGCTCGCGCGCCGACCGCATGGCGTTGGCCGCCGCGCGGGAGGCGCTGGCCGAGGCCGACCTCGCTCCGCGAGACCGGGCGGAGATGGGACTCTTCGTCGGCGCCGTGGGCGGAGGCATGCTCGAGGGCGAGGAGTGGTACTGCGAGGAGAAGCGCGGCCGGCCTTCGCCGCGACTCCGCGCGCTCCGCTCGATACTGCCGGTCAGCCATGCCGAGACGCTCGCCTGGCGGCTCCGGTTGGGCGGGCCGAGGGAAACCGTGGTCATGGCCTGCGCCTCCGGGGCAGCCTCCATCGCGCTCGGGGCCGATGTCATACGCTCGGGGGCGACGCCGCTGGTCCTCGCGGGTGGCGTCGACGCGATCACGCACATCTGCTTCATGGGCTTCAATGCGCTCAAGCTGCTCGACCCCGAGCCCTGCCGTCCCTTCGATCGCGGAAGGCGCGGCATGTCCATCGGAGAGGGCGCGGCCTTTCTCGTCCTGGAAGACGCCGACCACTGCCGCGCCCGCGGCGCCCGCGCCCTCGGCGAGGTTCTCGGAACGGGAATGACGACGGACGCCCACCATGTCACGGCGCCGCATCCGGAGGGCGAGGGGATGATTCGCGCCATGGTAGACGCACTCGCCGCGTCCGGACGCGCGCCCGCCGACATCGGCTACGTCAACGCCCACGGCACCGGTACGCCGCAGAACGACCGTGTCGAGGCGCTCGCCCTCGTCCGCGTCTTCGGGGAAGGCCGCGTCCTGGTGAGCTCGACCAAGTCGCTGGTGGGCCACACCATGGCGGCCGCGGGCAGCCTGGAGGCGGCGGCGACACTGCTCACCCTGCAGCACGGTCTCATTCCGCCCACGGCGAACCTGCACGACCCCGACCCGGATGTGCCCTTCGATTGCGTCCCGGTCACGGCGCGCCCGGTGGAGCTCGGGGCGGCCGTGTCCAACTCCTTCGGCTTCGGCGGGCAGAACGTGAGCCTGGTGTTCGCACGATGAGCGTCCGCCGCCGGGTCGTGGTCACGGGCATGGGCTCGGTGAGCGCCGCGGGGTGCGGCGGCTCTTCCGCGGTAGCGGCCGCCCTCGCGAGATCCGCGGAGACGATCGCGCCCCTCAAGGCCTTTGCCCTTCCCGATTGCCCGAGCCGGCTCGCCGCCGAGGTCGACGACGGAGAGCTCATGACCCTGCTCGACGGCAACGCGGTGCGCCGGCTCTCTCGCATTTGCCGCATGGCCGTGGCCGCCTGCCGGCTCGCCGCCGCGGACGCCGGGATCGAGGGCGGGGCGCGACTCGGCCTCGCCGTGGGAAGCGAGTACGGCGACTTCCGGTCCGGAGCGGAATTCTTCAACGGCTTTCTCCGGCGCGGGGTGGCGGGCCTGTCGCCGATGATTTTTCCGAACACGGTCATGAACAGCATGGCCGCGGTGGTGGCCATCGCCACCGGAGCCAAGGCGCCGTCGGTCACCCTCAATCAGGCGACGGTCGCGGGCGACCTCGCGGTGGCGCGAGCGGCGGCCCTCATCGCGGGTGGGCGGGCCGACGCCGTGCTCGCGGGTGGGGTGGACGAGATATTCCTCGACGTCTACCGTGGACTGTCCGCGCTCGGTGCGCTGTCTCCCATGGCGGGAGACATCCCGGAAGGCTGCCGACCCTACGCATCCGATCACAATGGGCCCGTGATGGGCGAGGGCGCGACCTTCCTCGTGCTCGAGGAGTTTGAAGTGGCGGGGGCCAGGGGCGCGACCATTCTTGCCGAAGTTCTGGGCAGCGCCTGGGGAAGCATTCCCGTCGCCCCGCACACCGCGCCCGTGTCACGGCGCGACGCCTATCGGACAGTGCGGAAAGCGCTCGATCAAGCGGGCGTCGAGCCGGGCGAGCTCGGACGCTGCTACGGCTCCGGCAATGGCGACCCGGCGCTCGACGACTGGGAGCTCCGGCTCCTCGAGGCCGACGGCATACGAGATCCGGTGTCCCTCGCCCCCCTCTTCGGCCAGCACGGCGGACTGGGGGCGCTGCGCGCCGCCGCCGGCTCGCTTGCCGTGCGTGTCGATGGCGCGCCCACCCTGGTGCATGGCATTGCCCGCGGCGGCTGCCGGGCGGCGATGGTGATCGGGCGGGCGGCGTGAGCGATCACGTCACGGTCATTCCGGTCTTCGACGAGGTGGCGACCATCGCCGGCCTCGTGGCGCGGGCCGCCGCTCACGGCTCGGTCATCGTGGTGGATGACGGCTCCGGCGACGGCAGCGCCACCGAGGCGGCGGCGGCGGGAGCCGACGTGCTGCGTACGGCGGGTCGGCGCGGAAAGGGCGCCGCGCTGGCCTTGGGATTCACCGAGGCGCTGTCGCGCGGCGCCCAGCGCGTCGTCACCCTCGACGGTGACGGGCAGCACGACCCCGACGACATTCCGCGTCTCCTCTCGGCCTCCGACGCCGACCCGCGGGCCCTCGTCATCGGGAGCCGGCTCGCCGACGGCGGGGCCGGCATGGAGCCCGCGCGACTCAACGCTTTGCGCGTGGCGACCTTCTTCATCAATTGGCAGACCGGATGGGACGTCAGCGACACGCAATCCGGATTCAGAGTCTATCCGCGCGCGGTCCTCGAGGCCGTTGTTCCTCGGCGCGGCGGTTTCGTCCTCGAGACCGAGATGCTCGTGCGGGCCGCCGCCGCGGGCTTCCCGATCCTCGAGGTGCCGCTCTCGCCCGGGCGGGACGCGTCGAGACCGAGCCGCTTCAGCCCCCTGCGCGACGGTACCGCGGTCACGGCCTATCTCACGTTCCGCGGCCTCGGGCGCTGGGCGCGGGATGCCGGTAGCGTGCTGGCCGCCCTCGCGAGGCCATTCACTCCCGCGCGCTTCAGGCAACGGCACCGTGAGATGCACCACTTTGCCACGCCGTATCGTTACAACCACGGGGCCTATGCGATGGCGATCGGCGCTTTCATCCTCGACCGCATCGCACGGACCTGGGAGGGGTGGTGGGGGGACTCGCGCGTGCGGATCATGCGCGTGGCCGCCCTCGGCACCGCCGCATTGCCTGCGCTTGCGGCGGCGGCGGCGATTCAGTGGGCGCTGGGGTCGGGAAAGCGCCGTGGTCCCGATCTCGTCTCCGCTCTCGTGAGCCGTGCCTTCTCGCGCCACCGGCTGGCCGCCGCGCTTCCCGCCGTGGCGCGGGACGAGAGCCCGAGGGCGGACTACGACGTCCTCGTCATCGGCGGCGGACCGGGGGGCTCCACCGTCGCGACTTTCCTCGCGCGGGGTGGGCTGCGGGTGGCAGTGGCAGAGCGCGAGGTCTTCCCGCGCTTTCATGTGGGCGAATCACTGCTCCCCGCCATGATGCCGGTGCTCGATCGCCTGGGCGTTCGGGAGCGTGTCGAGCGTCACGGATTTCTCATCAAGTTCGGAGCGGCTTTCCACGACCAGGAGTCCGATCTCGAATACCGCTTCTATTTCCGCGAGGGCAAGGCGTGGCCGCCCTACAGCTATGAGGTACAGCGATCGGAGTTCGACCAGATCCTGCTCGAGAACGCGGCCAAGGAAGCCGGGGTGAGCCTGCTCCAGCCCGCCGAAGTGGACCGGGTCGAGTTCGACGAACGAGGCGCGAGCCTGGAGATCCGTGAAGGTGGCGAGACGCGAGCCCTTCGCGCCCGCTTCGTGGTCGATGCCAGCGGCCGCGACGGCTTCCTCGCCTCTCGCCACGTGGGCCGTCGCGAGCCCATCCCGGGACTGGGCAAGGTCTCCCTCTTCGCCCACTTCGAAGGTGCCCCGCGCTGGGAGGGCCGGGACGAGGGATTGATCCGTCTGTACATCTTCGAGGACGGCTGGTTCTGGTGGATACCGTTCTCCGGTGATCTCACGAGCATCGGGTGCGTCCTTCATTCGAAGACGGTACGGGGACGTGAGGGCTCGCGGGAAGCGATCTACGAGGACATGATCGGGCGGTGTCATCTGGTCGCGGAGGGCCTGCGGAACGCCCGGCGTGTCACGCCGGTGCGGAGCGCGGCGAACTTCTCCTACAGCACCAGCGTGGTGGCGGGGGATCGCTTCCTCTGCGTCGGCGACTCGCTCGCCTTTGTGGATCCCATCTTCTCCTCTGGCGTCTACGTGGCCATGCAGACGGGGGAGATGGCGGCGGCGGAGATCCTCGCCGCCTTCGCGGACGGCCGCTTCGAGGCCCGGCGCTTCGAGGGCTATGCGCGACGTGTCCGGCGCGGCGTCAGCCCCTTCGTGCGCTTCATCCGTCGCTGGTACGAGCCCGCCTTCATCGAGATTTTCCTCCGCCCGCGCGAGCGACTGGGCATGCTCGACAGCGTCACGGGCGTCCTCGCCGGGGGGGCCTTCCTGCGCATGCGCCTCAAGATGTGGGGCTCGCTCACCGTCTTCTTCGCCATCGTACGCGCCAACCGCTGGGTGCGCCGCTGGCGCGGCCAGGCCGTGGAGTCGAGACTCGAGTGGTAACCACGATCTCCCTCGCCCCCTGTGAGGGAGAGGGCAGGCCGAGGGAAAGAGCGTGAACCTTCGGCAACTCCTCCCTCGCGGATACGCGTTCACCGTCATCGGCATCGCCGTGGGGGTGGCCGGCCTCGTCTCGCTGGGCGCCATGGCCGAGCGGATCACGCGCTTCATCGATGGGGGCGACCGCTTCGTCCTCGGCCAGATTTCCGTGGCCGGCGAGGGGATGGGCATGGGCACCGGCTTCACCGCGGGGGGACTTCTTCCCGCTTCCAAGATCGCCGAGATCGCCGCGGTGCCGGGCGTCTCGGGGGTCCAGGCACAGGTCATGCTTCCGTTCAATACGAGCACGTCCAGTTTCCTGACCCTGACCCAGGAGCTGATCATGGGCATGGACCTGTCCGTGCCCATACCCAACCGCCACTACCGCGAGCTGCCGGTGAGCTCGGGGCGGCCGCTTCGCTCCGGCGATCGTCGAGCCACCGTGCTGGGCGCCGACTTCGCTGCCGCGCGCCATCTCGCCGCCGGCGGCACGGTGACGCTGGCCGGGCAGGATTTCTCGATCGTCGGCATCCTCGACAAGACCTTCACCGCTCCCGATCGCTTCGCCCTCGTGCCCATCGAGGACGCGCGCGAGCTCTGGCTGCGCCGTGACCCGCTCCTCGTTCAGGCGTTCGGAGCGGGTACTCTCCGCCGGGGAGACCTCAATACCGGAGCGGCCGTGGGCTGGCGGGACGGCGAGGATCCCGACGCGCTGGCCCGCCGCATACAGACCACGGTGAAGGGTCTCAACGTCACCATCCCCGGCGAGCTGAGCCAGCTCCTGCGACAGTCCACCGCCTTCTTCTCCGCCCTGCTCCTGGGCATCGGCGCCCTGGGACTTCTCATCGGAGGCCTGTCTCTCGCGAACACGGTGACGGCGGCTGTCTTCGAGCGCATACGCGATTTCGGTATCAAGCGCGCGCTGGGCGCCACCGATCTCGATCTCCTCGGCGAAGTCCTGGGCGAAGGGCTACGGGTGAGTCTCTGGGGCGGAGGCTCGGGCGTGGCTCTGGCCCTCGCCCTCGGCACCGCCGTCGATGCCCGCCTGCTTCGTGATGGCCAGCAGCTCTTTCTCTTCTCGTCGAGGCTCCTGATCTTCGCCCTCGTCTTCTCCGTGGCCCTGGGCGCGCTGGCGGCAGGCTACGCGACCTTGCGTATCGCGCGGCTGTCGCCCGCCGAAGCGATTCGACGAGGCACCTGACCATCCTCCGCGCCGTCGGACTCACGAAGACCTATGCGGGGCCGGGCGGCGCCCCCGTGCCCGTCTTGGACAGGGTCGATCTCGAGTTGGAGAGCGGCGAGTTCGTGGCCGTCGCCGGCCCGTCGGGTTCCGGCAAGTCCACCCTGCTCAATCTCCTGGGCCTGCTCGAGCCGCCCGATAGTGGCGAGGTCTGGCTCGGCTCCGAGCGCGTGAGTCATCTCGGACGCCGCGCCCAGGCGCGCGTGCGTGGCGCCTCCATCGGCTATGTCTTCCAGTCCTTCCTCCTGCTCTCGGGGCTGACCGCCCTCGAAAACGTTCTGCTCGCCGCCCGCTACGTGGGGAGGGACTGCTCCGAGGCGCGGCGCGATGCCTTGGCCCTCCTCGAGCGCATGGAGGTCGTGCATCGCAAGGACCACTACCCGACGCAGCTGTCCGGCGGAGAGCAGCAGCGCGTGGCCTATTGCCGCGCCGTGCTCAACCGGCCGCCGCTCGTTCTGGCCGACGAGCCGACGGGGAATCTCGACGATCTTCACGCCCAGGCCATCCTGAGCGAGCTGCGGGCTCTGGCCGCGGGAGGAAACACGGCGGTGCTCCTCGTCACGCACCGGACGGAAGGACAGGCGGGCACCGACCGCGTGCTCTATCTGAGCGGTGGCCGGCTCGCGTCACGCCCCCCCGCTTCCGTCGCGTGACGCGCCCCGGGGCCTCGTGGGTTTCCGCGGCCTTCGCGGCTCTCTTGATACTGCTGCTTCTTCTCCCCGGGCTTGGCCGCGCGCCATTCGACGATCCGGGGGAGGGGCAGCACGCGGAGATCGCGCGCGAGGCCTGGGCTTCGGGTGATCTCCTCGATCTCCGCCTGAACGGCGTCCGGTATTTCGACAAGCCGCCGCTCCTCTACTGGCTGATCGCGCTCGACTTCCGCGCGTGGGGCGTGGCCGAATGGGGGGCCCGTCTCCCGTCGGTGCTCGGCGCCGCCCTCGCGGCGGCCGCCACCGCGCTCCTGGGCGCCCGGCTTCTGAATCCCGCGGGCGGCCTTCTCGCGGGGGCGGCCCTCTCCTCGTGCGCGCTCTTCCTCGTCTTCGGCCGCTATGTTCGCCCCGAGACGCTCTTCGTGGCCACCATACAGCTCGGCCTCACCGGGCTCCTGCTGGGGCTTCGCGATGGGGGCCGGTCGACGTCCATGCGCTGGTCGATGTTCGGCTGCGCTTCCCTCGGGCTGGCCGCGCTCGCCAAGGACCCGCTCGGCCTGCTGGCGCCGCTCCTCGCCGTCGGCGCGGCTCTCGCGCTGTGTGGGCAGCTCAGGCCCCTTCGCCGCTGGCTGCCGAGGACGGGAGTGTCGCTCATGGTGCTGCTGGGTCTCGGATGGTACGCGTGGGCGGGTCTTCGCCACCAAGGATTCCTCTGGTACACGGTGGTGGACAATCATCTCCTCAATGCGGCAGGGGTCCGTCGCTTCCCCGACGAGGACGTGGCGCTCGGGACCGTGGAGTTTCTCACCGTTTCGGCCCTCGGCGCCTTTCCGTGGATCGCCGCCGCCGCCGGCGCTCTCGCATCGCTCCTCCGTCGCCGGGCCTGGCGCGAGGCGGGCGAGGCGCCCTGGATCGCCCTCGCAATGTGGAGCGTGGGGCTGTGGGCGCTCTTCGCCGCCTCCGCGTTCAAGCTCCCGCACTACGCGCTGCCCACGTACCCGGCCATCGCCCTTCTCGCCGCCCGCTGGTGGATGGAAGACGAAACGTCCGGTCGCCGGCCCGCCCTCGCGCATCTCGTGCTCTTCGCTCCCCTCGCGGCCGCACTCGGGCTGATCGCGGCAGGTGACGGCGGCGCCTTTGTGGGCACCGTGTTCTCCGCCATGGACGTCTACACGCGAAAGGAGCTGGCCGGCGCGCAGGCCTCGCCGCTGCCGCCATGGTCCGCGCTCCAGCCGCTCGTGGCCCGCACCGCCTTCGTCTTCGCGGCGGGGGCGGTTGCTCTCGCGATCTGCGCGTGGCGGCGCGCCGGGTGGTGGACGGGAGCGGTAGTCGCCGCCTCCATGCTGGCCGTGATGCCCTCGGCCCTCCGCGCCCTCGATCTCGTGGGCACGGGGCGCGCCGTGGTGGGCATGGCCGCGGCCGTGCGACGATCCGCGTCGCCCGAGACCCTGCTCGTTCACGAAGGCCCGATCGAGAACTCGGGCGCCCTCGAGCTCTACTCGGGCCGCCGTCCCATCCTCCTCGACGCGCGCCGCAGCGTGCTCGGGATGGGCGCGACGTTTCCCGACAGCGCCGGTGTCTTCTGGACGGCGGACGAGCTCCGCGCCTCCTGGCTGTCCGGGCGCCAGATCCTGCTCGTCACGCCGCGCGATCCGCTTCACTCCGTGGTCGCGACCCTGCCTCCCGATCGCGTGAAGCTGCTCAGAATGGAGAACGGCCGATGGCTCTACGCTTCCGTCACCATGCCCCCTCGGTAGCCGGCCGTTTGCTATCCTGAGCGCGATGGCCGCCGACTACCTCCGCACCCTGTTCCTGCACCCACCGTCAGCCGATGGCTTCGACGGGGGCGCCGGCTCGCGCTATCAGGCCAGGCGCGAGATTCGCTCCTTCTGGTATCCGACGTGGCTGGCTCAACCCGCCGCCCTCGTTCCGGGCTCCCGGCTCGTCGATGCGCCCCCCGATGGGCTCACCCTGGATGACATTCGCCCTCGCGCGCGGGACTACGACGTTTGCGTCATGCACACGAGCACGCCCTCCCTCGTGGGCGACCTCAAGGTGGCGGAGGCGCTCAAAGCCGAGAATCCGCGGCTCCTGATCGGCATGGTGGGCGCCGCGGTCGCCGTGACGCCCGAAGCGGCTCTCGGGGTGGAGGGCCCCGTCGACTTCGCGGCGGGCAGCGAGTTCGATTTCACCGTCCAGGATGTGGCGCAGGGACGACCCCTCGAGCATATCGCCGGACTCTCGTACCGTACGGCCGGGCGCGTGGTGCGCAACCCCGATCGGCCCGTCCTCGAGAACATGGACCTGCTGCCGTTTGTCACGCCGGTGTACAAGCGCGACCTGACGGTGGAGCACTACGCGATCGGGTATCTCCGCCATCCGTACGTATCGCTGTACACGGGCCGCGGCTGCCGCTCGAAATCTACTTTCTGCCTCTGGCCCCAGACGGTGGGCGGCCAGCGCTATCGCACGCGCAGCGTCGGGCACGTGGCCGAGGAGATGGCGCTCGCCCAGCGCCTTTTCCCCCAGGTGAAGGAGTTCTTCTTCGACGACGACACTTTCACCGACGACCTGCCGAGGGCGGAGACCATCGCGAGAGCGCTCGGCCGGCTCGGCATGGTGTGGTCGGTCAATGCCAAGGCCAATGTGCCGTACGCGACGCTGAAGGTCCTCAAGGACAACGGGCTTCGCCTCCTCCTCGTAGGCTACGAATCGGGCAATCAGCAGATCCTCAACAACATCAAGAAGGGCGTGAGACTCGATGTCGCGCGCCGGTTCACGCGGGACTGCAAGGCGCTCGGCATTGTCATACACGGCACGTTCATCCTGGGGCTACCCGGGGAGACGCGCGAGACCATTCAGGAGACGATTCGCTTCGCCTGCGAGATCGATCCCGACACGATACAGGTCTCGCTGGCCGCGCCCTATCCGGGCACCGCCCTCTACGACGAGGCGCGCCTCCAGGGATGGCTCGAGGCGGAGCGTCTGGTGGACGACGCGGGCGTGCAGGTGAGCGCCATCGGCTACCCGCATCTCCCGCGGACGGAGATCTATCGCTCGGTCGACGAAGTGTACCGGCGCTTCTACTTCCGTCCGCGCAAGATGATCTCGCTGGGCGCCGAGATGCTGCGCGACGGCGCCGTGTTGCGTCGGCGCCTCACCGAGGGCTATCAGTTTCTCCGCTTCCTCCGCAAGCACCGCTTGGCGCCGGATACGTAGTTTCAGCGCGGCGGGGGCGGACGAGGGTGGCGGGGGTGTCCTTCCCGGACCACGCTGAGTCGCGTTCCGCGTGGCCACTCTGGCCCGCCACGAGATTATGGTTTTGGGCTTCGAGAATCTCCGCAGAAGATACGGGTCCGGGAAGGGCACCCCCGCCACCCTCATTCGCCTGGCGTGGCCTGTCGTCGCGTGGCCCTATTCCATTCACGGTCGATGGGATCTCTCGTCACTTAGTCGGAGACGCTCAGGGTCGGTGGTGTCGGTGGGGGGCCTCCCTCCCTGGACCCGTATCTTCTGCGGGGATTCTCGAAGCCCAAAACCACAATCTCGTGGCGGGACTGAGAGGCCGAGCGGAATGCGATTCAGCGTGGTCCAGGGAGGGAGGCTCCCCGCCGGCGCCGCCGACCCGGACATCGACCCCGCGCCGCCCGCTGCCGAGGCTGTGAGCTCTGCGTGATAGCATGAACGAATGAAGGTCGTGATCATCGATGCCATCGCGCGGGAGGGTGTTGCCTATCTGATCGAGCGCGGGTTCGAGGTGGAGCAGATATCGTCCAAGCTGCCTCGAGAGAAGCTTTTTCAGAAGATCTCGGGCAGCGAAGCGATCATCACGCGCTCATCTACCACCGTGAACACGGAGTTCCTCGCCCATGCTCGCCGCCTGCGCTTCCTGGGACGGGCCGGGGTGGGCGTGGACAACATCGACATCGAGGCGTGCTCCCGCCAGGGCGTCATCGTGGCCAATGCGCCGTACGGCAACGTGGTCTCCGCCGCCGAGCACACGGTGGGCATGCTGCTTGCCCTCGTGCGCAAGATTCCCGCGGCCCACGAAGCCCTCAAGCGTCTCGACTGGGACCGCGGTATCTACGGCTCGGAGCTCTTTCGCAAGACGGCGGGCGTCATCGGGCTGGGCAAGGTGGGATCGCGGGTGGCCGCCCGCCTGCGCTCCTTCGACATGGAGGTGCTGGTGTACGACCCGTACATTCCCGAGAGCCGCGCCCGCGATCTCAACGTGCGCCTCACCGATCTCCAGTCGTTGCTGACGCAGTCGGACATCGTCACCGTCCACGTGCCGCTCTCCAACGAGACGGAAAACATGCTGTCGGCGCGGGAGATCGCCGTCATGAAGCCCGGGGTGCGCCTCGTCAATTGCGCCCGCGGGGGCATCGTCGACGAGGGCGCCCTCCTCGCCGCGCTCGACTCGGGGCACGTGGCGGGGGCCGCGGTCGACGTGTGGACCGAAGAGCCGCCCGTGTCGCCGCAGGTCAGGCGTCTCGTCCAGCACCCGAAGGTGGTGGTCACCCCTCACCTCGGCGCCAATTCGCAGGAGGCGCAGGTGAACGTGGCCATCGACGTGGCGCGACAGCTGGTGGCCTTTCGGGACGGCGAGCTGGTCGAGCACGCGGTCAACGTGCCCGTGGGCGACCGGGAGAGCATGGCAGAGATCAGACCCTTCGTGACCCTCGCCGAGATCCTCGGCCGCTTCTGTCTCCAGCTCGAGAAGGACAATGTCGAGCTGGTGGAGGTGGAGGTTGCCGGTCACGTTGCGAAGCGTGATCCCGAGCTGATCGGCCGCGCGGTGCTGACCGGACTGCTCGGGGGCGTCACGGCCCAGGCCGTCAATCTCGTCAACGCCCGATTCATGGCGCGCGAGCGGGGCGTGGAGGTCGCCATCAACACGGACGAGAAAGCGCCCACGGGCTATACGAATCTCGTCACGGTGACGACCCACGCGGGCTCCGGGCGGAAGATCATCGCGGGCACCGTCTTCGACGGCGTGCCGCGCATCGTGCGCCTGCGGGATCTGCATATCGAGTTCGTGCCGGAAGGGCATATCCTCGTCCTGTCCTACGAGGACCGGCCGGGTATGGTGGGCAAGATCGGGACGATACTCGGCCGCCGCAATGTTAATATCGCCTCCATGCACGTCGGCCGTCGCACCAAGCGCGGCGGGGCCATCGTCGTCCTCCTTCTCGATGAGGACGTGCCACCGGAGGTGATGGAGGAAGTTTCCAAGGCGGTCGAGGCCGACTTCACCCGCGTCATCCGATTGGGGGAATCATGACGTCCGTCCGACGAACTGCTTCCGCTCGCCGCACCGCTGCCCGACGGAAAATTCCTCGAAGGGCCCGGCGCTCGGCCGGCTTCGAGTCTCGTCCCTGGGGCGGCTTCGAGAACATCGTGGAGGGCGGGGACTACAAGGTGAAGCGCCTCACCGTCGAGCCCGGGCACCGGATCAGCCTGCAGCGTCATCGCTTCCGTGCGGAGCACTGGGTGGTGGTGGAGGGGTCGCCGCGCGTCATCGTCGAGGGGAAAGCGCGACGTCTCAAGGCGCGGGGAGCGGTCGATGTCCCACGCGGAGCGTGGCATCGCATCGAGAACCCTGGCCGGCGCCCGGTGGTGATCATCGAAGTCCAGCACGGAGCTTATCTTGGGGAGGACGATATCATCCGCATCTCCGACGACTACGGGCGGTCAGGCGGCCGATAAGGGGGCAGCTGCTTCGTTGGCGCCCTCGGCGGCGGGCTCAACGTACAGAGAGTACGCCTCGCCCGCCACCTTCGGGCGCCGCCTCGCATCTGCCCCCTTCTCGGCCGCCTGACCTGCGCTGCTGCTGAGGACCCGATGCGGGGGCATCTGCTTGGGCGCCGCCTCGCATCTGCCCCCTTCTCGGCCGCCTGACCTGCGCTGCTCCTGAGGAACCGATGCGGCCGCCTGACCCGCGCTCGATTTTGGGTCCCGGCTATCGCAAGAGGTGGGAGACGCCTAAGTAGATCGCGGTCAGGCCGAGGTACTCGTGGAGGACGGCTTCGGCCTGTCGACGTTTGCGCCACCAGTCGCCGTGGAGGAAGTCGTCTCCCGGCACGAGCCGTACGATCCCCTCGATGTCCGATGGGGCCTCACGTCTCCAGACGAGCTTCACCCGGCGTGAGTGCTGGGGCGAGGTGACGAGGATGACGCGGCGCCAGCCGTGAGCGCGTGCTGCTTCTCCCACCACCTTGAGCTCGGCCTCCGTGGTCTTGACCGGGGACGGCAGGGCCACGATGGCTCGTGCGGGCACGCCGTGCTTCTCGAGGGCGAGGCGGGCCTCGCCCTGGTAGTCGAAGCGCCGGGCGCCGAGCGCGATCAGATCGCGGACCCGATCCGGCGTGAGCTGATTGGAGAGGACGAGCTCGGGTGCGAGTCCCTCGCGATAGAGCCTGGCCGCCGCTTCCTCACGTCTGGGGGTGCCGCCGGCCACCACCACGATGGCGTCGGCCTTGTCCAGCGGATCCTCCACGATCAGGGCCCGCCCGACCATTCGCAGCGCGGGAGCGTGGGCGGCGAAGGCAAGCACGACGAGCGCAAGCGCGGAGACGACGAGCCAGCGCCCTCGAGATGTCACCGTTCGAGCTCGACCAGGTACTCCTTGATCCTGCGAGAGTCGGGCGCGTCGGGCTTGAGGGCGAGGTACTTGCGGAACGCTTCCTTGGCTTTGTCGCTCTGCCGGCTCTGGTAGTAGAGGAAGCCCATCTGGCGGAAAGGATCGGGGAAGGTCGCGTCGAGCTCCGCCGCTTTCTCGTATGCCTGGAGCGCCTGCGCCACCAGCATGGGCTTGTCGAAGGGGTTCCGGGCGCGCTGGGCCTGGAGCCGGTAGAGATCGCCATAGTAGAGGTGGGTCGTGGGATCCTTCGGAGCGAGCGGGAGCACCCGGTCGAGTTGGGCCTTGGCCAGCCCGAAGCGCCCGGCGCGGATGTCGAGGGCGGCGTTCTCGCGCACCACCGTCCGCGTGCGCATGGCGAACTCGTCGTTGTTCGCTACGGCATCGCCCGTGTCCACATTGGCGTATTTCGTCTTCAACAGCTCCTGGGTGTTGGCGATGCGCTCGTCGAGTCTCGGGTGGTTGCCGAAGAAGAAATTCTCGAGCTTGCTCCCGTCGCCGTGGTCGTTCTTGAGGAGGGCGAACACCCGGGGCGCTTCGCGAGGATCGTAGCCTGCCTTGACCATGCGATCCATGCCTTCCCGGTCCGCCTCCCGCTCGAGGTCGCGACCGAAGCCGTTGACGGAGGCGATGAAAGCGAGCTGGAGACCCAGGCCGAGGAAGATATTCGACGTGGTCCGCAGCACCTCGGCGCTGACGTAGTTGCCCTTGCCCTGCTGGCCGCCCGCCGCCACCGCCACCCCCAGCGACGCCGCGATGGCGAGGGCGGTGAACCAGATCTGCTTGTTCTGGGCGTCGCGATTGAACATGAGGGCATGACGGTTCGTCACGTGGGTCATCTCGTGGCCGAGGATCATGGACAGCTGCGACTCGTTCTCCACACGGCTCAAGAGGCCCGTGTGCACGTAGATCTTGCCGTTGGGCATGGCGAAGGCATTGAGGGCCGGATCGCGGAAGACGGCGATGCGCGGAGCGGGCGCCCCCGCCTCCTGAGCCTCCTCGGGCACGAGCCGGGCGGCCACCGAGGCGAGGTAGTCCTCCAAGAGTGGATCGTCATAGGTCTTGCCGAGCTTGGCGAGCTTTTCCTCTTCCTTCTCGGCGTCGCTCCAGAGCTTCCGCTCGTCGGGCTCGGGACGGAAGGGTTTGCCCTGATAGCCCATGGGCGGAACATTGGTCGAGGCACATCCGCACAGGAGCGCCGTCACGAGAATCCACGCCAAAAATTTTGCCGGCCAACCCCACCGATAGTAGGATGACCACCAGGAGGTACCACCCATGCGCCGCATCCTTGTTCTGTCGCTCTGCCTAGTGGCCGCGACGGCCTGCGCGTCCAGCCCGCCGAAAGTTCAGCGCAGCGAGTTCGAAGACATCCCGGTCCCGAAGGGTCTCACCGTGGACCTCAACAAGTCCACCATCATCGAATCTCCGGAGGTCAAAGCCGCTCGTCTATTCTACAAGGGGCGCGTCGAGATCGAGAGCGTGGCCGTGGCCTTCCGGACGACTCTGGAGGCCAATGGATGGAGGAACATTTCCGCCACGACCCTCTCTGATCAGGGTATCACCCAGATCTACGAGAAGCCCAGCAGCTCGCTCCAGGTGCATATCTACGAGAGCTGGTACAACACCTGGGTCGAGATGTCGGCTACTCGCTTCGTTCCTGCGAGCGGCCAGCCCAAGTAGCGCGGCCCCGAGGACGATCCGGAGGTGGGCGTGCCCTCCACGGGACCTCAGCTCTTCTTGACGGCCCGCTGGGCCAGCTGGACGAGCTGCTCGAGGGCCTGTGGCTGCTTGCCCGTGAGGTGAACGCGCACGACGCGGCGCCCCGCATCCCGAAGGATCTGGAGATCCCCCAGGGCCTGTGCGGCCTTGAGGGTGGCAAAGCCGTAGCCCGAGCCCGGTATGGCCATGTCGTCCTTGTCCTCCCCTGTGACCTGGAGGAAGAGGCCGTTGGGCCGGCCGCCCTTGTGCAGCTGCCCGGTGGAATGCAGGTAGCGCGGACCGAAGCCGACGGTGGTGGCCACCCTCAACCGGTCTCGTAGGAGTGTCCGCAGCTCCTGCAGCCGGCCCCAGTTGTCGGCCGTCGGCGCGAGATAGGCCAGGATGGCGATGTAGTCGCCTGCCCCCGCTCGGCCGAGGAACGTCTGGAGCCCCTGGCTGACGCTCGCGGATTTCGTGCCGGTGTTGGTCATCAGGACGACGCCGCCTTCCTCGGCGTCAACCGGCCACTCCGGCAGTCTCCGGCTCTTTTTCCACGAGGACAAAAGGGTGGCGGTGGTCTCCCTGCTGCGCACCACGTCAGGCTCGTCGAAGGGATTGACGCCCAGGGCAACGCCGGCGGCGGCAGTCGCGAGCTCCCACCGGAAGAATTCCGCGCCCACCTCGAGGGGGTCTTTGAGCGGGATGCGGATCACGGGATGGCCCGCGTCCTCCAGCGCATTCAGGCTCACCTCCGACGTGTCGTCGCCGTCGAGCGTGATGGCGACGAAGACTCGGTCATCGCCATACACGGCGGGCGAGCCGAGCGGCTCGTCATCCACGGGGACGATGCCCTTGCCGTCCTTGCCCAGCGATTCCGCGAGGAGCTCCTCGATCCAGGGGCCGAGCCCGCGCAGCTGACGCGACACCACCAGGGTCACCTTGTCGCGGCCGACCTTTGACAGCCCGGCGAGCGCGCTACCGAGCCGGACCGCCGCATTGTCGCGGGCGCTCACGGCGTTGCCGCAGGCCTCGACCATGGCATGGGCGCGATCGAGTAAGACCTTGATGTCGATACCCATGAGGGCCGCCGGCACGAGGCCGAAGAAGGACAGCGCCGAGTAGCGACCACCGATGGAGGCGGGGTTGAGGAAGGTGCGGCGGAAGCCTGTCTCGGAGGCGATCTTGTCGAGGGGGCGCCCGGGGTCGGTGATGGCGACGAAGTGAATGCCCGCGCGCGGCACCGAGGAGGCCTCGACCTGGCCGCGGAAGTATTCGTAGAAGGCGAGGGTCTCGAGAGTATCGCCGGACTTGCTCGCCACGATGAACAGCGTGCGCGCCAGGTTGAGGCGCTCGAAGGTTTGCTTCACGGTGGACGGATCCGTGGAGTCGAGAAGCACCAGGTCCGGGAAGCCCATCTTGGACCCGAAGGCGAGGTTGAACACTTCGCCGCACAGCGAGGCGCCGCCCATGCCGAGCACCACCACGTGCGTGAACTGCAGGCGGCGGATCTCGTCCGCAAAGGATTTGATGTCGTCGCTATGACCGCGCATGATCGTGGGCGAGGTGAGCCACCCGAGGCGATTGCGGATCGCCGGCGCCTCGCCTTTCCACAGGCTCGCGTCCTTGACCCAGAGCCGGTCGAGAAAATCCTGAGCTTCGAGGGCGTCCAGGGTCTCCTGGACCGCGGGCAGCTTGAAGATCTCGTCCACCGGTCGCGGCTTGGCCGGAGGAGAGGTCGCGCCCACGTAGTCGTCCATCCGAATCGTCCCACCCGCCTCCGACCCGACCGGCACTTCGGCCGGCATCCTCTGGACAGGGCGGGGAGGCGGCGCTACGGGCGCCTCCATCGGCATCTTCTGGACGGGCCAGGGAGGTGACGCGACCGGGGCTGCGGCCGGCATCTTCTGGACAGGCCGGGGAATGGCCTCGACCGGCGTCTCCCGGGTGGGTGGCTTCTCCGCGGGCGTGGCGGTGGCCTGGCGCGTCGGCGCTTTCTCCGGACTGGAGAGACCGCCTTCGAGCAGGGCAACCTTGGAGATCTTGCGCGCAAAGCGCTCCTCGCCGGAATAGGACGCGCCGAGCCACGCCATGGCGATAGCCACGGCCCGGATTGGATCCACCTCGCGGGCGCCGAGACAGAGGACGTTGGCGTCGTCCTCTTCGCGGGTGAGGCGCGCGGCCTCCGGGTCGTGACAGAGCGAGGCGCGAATGCCGCGTATCTTGTTCGCGGCGATGGATGCGCCGGCCCCGCTGCCGCATATGAGCATGCCCGTGTCCACGAAGCCGCGCAGCACGGCCTGGCCCACCGCCCGTGCATAGTCCGGGTGGTCGACGGGATCGGCGGAGAACGTGCCGAGGTCGAGAAGCTCGTGGCCGCTTGCTTCGAGCGCGGCCGATACCTGTTCCTTGAGCGGAAAGCCGGTGTCGTCACACCCCATGGCAATACGCATGGCTCGGGCGCCTATTCTCTCAGGATCAGCGTGGACCTACAACGCTTCCGTACAGCCGGGCCTGGCGGAGGCGCGCATTGGCGTAGATGTCCCGACGGCGCGGATCGGGCGGGAGCACGCGCCCGGGCCCTACCGGAGCGGGCGGCGGATATCCGAGCCCGGCCAGCGCGAGGAGCGCGGCCCCACGGCTCGACGCCTCCGTGCTCTCGCGCACCTCTATCGGCACACCGAGGGCGTCGACCACGATCTGGCTCCAGGCCCGAGAGCCATGGAGCGCACCACCTGAGGCGACCACGGCGTGACTCGGCGCCGCCAGCGGCCGAAGCCGCTCGTAGACGTCGGCGAGGCGATACGCGACAGCCTCGAGCAGGGCACGGAGGATCTCAAGAGCCGAGGTGGAAAGCCCGATGCCCGTCACGGCAGCGCGCGCGTCGCCGCGCCAGCCGGGACTCCGCTCGCCGGCCAGGAATGGGAGCGCGGTCAGTCCGTGCCCGTCCGCCGGTACCGAGGCCAGCGCATCCTCGAGCGCCGCATGATCCTCCGGCAGCGCGAGCACGCGCCGAGCCCACGCGAGCACGTTTCCCCCCTCGGAGGTGGCGCCCCCCAGCAGGTGACGCCGTCCATCGACCCGGTAGTGCCACAGCCCCCAGGGCACTTCCCCCGGTGCGTCGGTCACGACGCGGAGAGCCGCGGAGGTGCCGACATTGAGAGCGATGCGCTCCGGGGTCGCGCAGTCGAGCCCCAGGTTGGAGCAGGCGCCGTCTCCCGCGCCGGGCAGCCATGGCACCTTCAGGAGCTGGGGCCATCGCGTGGAGAAGGCGGGCGCGAGCCCGACCACGGGCGTGTCGTCGATAGGCGGGAGATGCTCGGGCCCGATGTCGCATGCGGAGAGCATCCGCGCGTCCCATGTGCCTGCACGCTGGTCGAGGAGACCTGTGCCCGAGGCCATGCTGAGACTCACCCGCAGCTGGCTGGTCAGGCGAAGCATCAGATACTCGGCGAAGCCGCACCACGTGGCCGCCCGCGCAAAAATCTCGGGCTGGGCGTCGCGGAGCCAGACGAGCTTCGCCGGGAAGAACGTCGAGTGGATGGGCGCGCCCGTGCGCGCATGCACCGCCGTCTCGTCGAGCCGGGAGCGCAGGCGGGCGGCGGCGGGGGCGCTTCGTGTATCAGCCCACGTGATCACCCCGGTGAGCGGTCGCCTCTTCGCGTCGAGCGCGAGCAGGCTGTGCCAGAACACCGAAGCGCCCACCGCCGCGGGCGGGCCCGGCCCCGCCGCGAGGCAGCGATCGATGGTCGAGGCGGCCGCGGTCACGAGCGCCTCGGGGTCGAGCTCGGCGCCGCCATCCGAAGTCGCCACGGGCTCCCAGGCCGTACGTGCGTCCGCGCCGGGCAGGGGGAGGCCGGCGGCATCGTAGCCGATGGCCCGGACCGAGCTCGTCCCCACATCCAGCGCCAGGATCCACATGGGTGCGGTATATTCTCATCGACGTCCCAGGACCCGGGCGGCATGTTTTTCCGTGACCTGGGCGCGCGGACGACGGGCGATTCACCCTTGATCCTCAACGAGGAGCTCCAATGGCCACGATTAGCGTCATGATTCCAACGGGCGAGCGGACCGAGGCGAGCCTGGCCGTGCCGCCGCTGCCCCCCGATCTCCGCGGCCTCACCGTCGGGTTCCTCGACAACACCAAGCACAACTTCGACCTGCTGGCTCGGGAGATGGGGGAGCTGCTCAAAGAGCGCTTCGGCGTCAAGGCGGTCGTGTATCGCAGGAAGGCCAATGCATCGACGGCCGCCGCGGACGAAATCGTCGAGGGACTGGCCAAGGACTGTGACCTCGTTTTCGCGGGCTCCGGAGACTGAGGCTCCTGCACGTCGTGGAGTCTCCACGACTCTCTGGAAGTGGCCAAGCGCGGGACGCCCTCGGGACTGATCGGAACCACGGTGTTCCAGAGCCTCGCCGTGAGTGAGATGGCGGCGCTGGGTGCCATGGCCCTGCCGCTCCTCGTGATTCAGCACCCACTCGGTGGCGAGAAGCCCGAGTCCGTGAGCCGTCGCGCGCTGCAGGCTGTGGAGCAGCTGGCGAGCCTGCTTGGGTCTGGGTGAGGCGCCCGGCCCGCATCCTCTGCTCCTGTTCTTTCCTGTTCCGGGTCACCGGTGTCGTCGGTCAGATGGTCAGGCCTCGTCTGCTCGCGCCCATATTCGGCCACGGCGCCTCCGCGACCATGCCGGGGTGAGGACCAGCCACTAGATGTCGATCGCCCTCCTTCTGGCCCTCGCGGCGGCGGTGCTGTCGGGCGCGGCCGCGCTCGTCTATGAAGTCGTGTGGCTGCGCATGCTGGGCCTGGTCGTGGGTCATGCCGTCGATGCGCTCACCGCCGTGCTCGCCGCCTTCATGGCCGGCCTCGCCTTGGGCGCCATGCTCTTTGGCCGCTTCGCGGGGCGCCTGCGCCAACCACTGATGACGTGCGCGTGGGTCGAGGTTGGCGTCGCGGGTTCCGCGGTCATGCTGCCTGTCGGGCTCGCCTGGCTCATGCCGGCTTCGCTCTCGCTCCGCCACACCTTCGATCTGTCGTACGAGGGCTTCGGGGTGTCACAGGTCGCGCTCGCCTGCGCGCTCCTCCTCATGCCCGCCATGCTGATGGGCGGGACGCTGCCCCTCCTGAGCCAAGGCTTGTCTGGCGGCGCGGAGAAGCCGGCGCGGGTTGCGGGCGGGCTCTACGCGGCGAATACCGCGGGCGCGGTGCTGGGTGCCCTCGCGGCGGGCTACTGGCTCCTCCCGGCCCTCGGCAATCGCGCGACGGGCTGGATGGCGGGTTGCGCGAACCTGGGCGCGGCGGCCTTGCTCGTGGTGGCGGCGGGCAGGAAGAAGCTGGCCACGCCGCCTCAGCCCGCCCCCGCCTCCTCCCGCGCCTCCTCCCCCGTCTCCTCCCCCGCCTTCTCCACGAACGAGAGCGCCCGGGCAAGCGCGCGGTGGATATCGGCGGCCATCGCCGTATCCGGCGCGGTCACCATGATCTTCGAGGTGGCGTGGACCCGCGCGCTGTCTCTCATCATCGGCAGCTCGACCTATGCGTTCACGGCCGTTCTCGTCGCAGTCTTGATTGGTCTCGCCGCGGGCAGCGGCGGCTATGTGTGGCTCCGGGGCAGCCGCCCGGCGACCCCGGCCACGTTCGCCACCGTCCAGGCGGCCGTGGGCCTCTCGGCGGCCGGCGTTCTCCTGGGCTTCGAGCACGTGCCGGATCTCCTCCTCATCGGGCTCCGCTGGTCGGATGCTCCGGGCTGGGTCGCTCTGCTCGATCTCCTGCTCAGCGTGGGGGCCCTCCTCCTCGTCACCCTCTGCATCGGCGCGACGTTCCCGTGTGCGCTTGCCGCGACGGCCGGCCGCGCCAGCGCGATGGGGCGGCAGGTCGGGCGACTCTACGCGGTCAATACGGCGGGCGCGGTGGCCGGCGTGCTCCTTGGCGGTCTCGTGCTCGTACCCGGTGTGGGCCTTCACGGATCGCTCAAGATCGCGATCATCGCGAGCCTCGTGACGGCGGCCGCGCTGTGGACCGAGGCCGGGCGTCGCGGCCGCTGGCCCCAGGTGGGTGCGGCGCTGGTAGCGGCGGGCCTGGTCGCGCTGCTGCCGCCCTGGGACGCGCGGGTGATGTCCGCCGCGCCCGCTGTCTACGCCAAGACCTTCCTGGGGGACGAAGAGCGGCGAAGCCTTCGCGAGCTCGTGACGCAGGAAGAGGTGCTCTTCTACCGGGACGGCAAGAGCGGCAGCGTCGCCGTCACCCGGTTCGGCCCGCGCACCATCCTTCGCATCAACGGCAAGGTCGATGCGAGCACGGGCTCGGACATGCCGACCCAGCTCATGCTCGCGCATCTGCCGCTCCTCGCCCACCCCGCCCCCCACGACGTCTTCGTGCTTGGCCTGGGCAGCGGCGTCACGGCCGCCGCCGTCCTCGCTCACCCCGTCGAGCTGGTTGACGTGCTGGAGCTGGAGCCGGCGGTCATCGAAGCCTCGCGCTTCTTCGCCGCTGCCCAGGGGCGCAGCCTCGCCGACCCACGCCTCCGGATGGTGGTCGGCGACGGACGGAGCTTTCTTCGCGCCACCTCCGCGCGCTACGACGTCATCATCTCCGAGCCTTCGAACCCGTGGATCCAGGGCATGGCCGGGCTCTTTTCTGTGGAATTCTTCACGCAAGCGCGAGAGCGGCTCCGTCCCGGCGGCGTCATGCTTCAGTGGCTGCAGACCTACAACCTGGCCCCTGAGGATCTCCGCATGGTCGTGGCCACCTTCCGCTCGGTGTTTCCCGTCACGAGCGTATGGCAGCCCTTCGTCGGCGATCTCCTCCTGCTCGGGCGGATGGAGGCCTCGCCGCTCGATCTCCGGAACGTTCGCGCGCGGTGGGATGCGCTGCCCGGCCTGCGCGCCGATTTCGAGCGCATGCCCATGGGAAGCTGGGCGGGCCTGCTCGGCTCCTTCGTGCTGGGCGAGGCCGACGCGGCCCGCCTCGCGGACGGGGCTCGCCTCAATACCGATGACCGCCTGCCCCTCGAGTGGAGCGCGCCGCGCTCCCTCTACCTGGATACGACGCCGACCAATGTGGCGCTTCTCTCCACCTTTCGGCGCGCCACGCTGCCCGACCTCGCCCCAGGGAGCGAGGGGGAGCTCGATCGCGCGGAGGCGCAGTACTGGATGGGGATCGCTTCTATGCGCCGGCTCGCCTCGGCCGAGGCCCTCGCCCACTTCGAGAGGGCCTTGGCGCTGGACGGGGCCCACGTGCCCTCGGCGGTCGCGGCGAGCACGGCCGCGCTCATGCTGGGACGTCACGCCGACGCGCTCGCCCTCGCGCAGCGGGCGCTCGCGCGCGAGCCTGGGGAGCCCAAGGCGCTTTTCTTCGCCGGCGTCGCGTCGTGGTGGCTGGGACGCAAGGACGAGGCCCAGCGTTACCTCGAGCGCGCCACCGCGATCGAGCCGCAGAACGTGGAGTTCCGGGGCGCCCTCGCGCGGCTCAGGGGCGGTACACTGTCGAAGTGAGCGCGCATCGCGAGGCCCTTTAATCCGATTCCGGGAGGTCGCCGTGTCTGAGTCCGTGGTTCGTGAGCTGCAATTGCCCGAGGAAGACGTGTATGCGGAGTTCGTCAAGCGGGACTGGTGCGACGGGCTCCCCATCGTGGCCCCCACGCCCGAGCGGGTGGGGGCGATGATCGCGGCCGCCCGCGAGGATCCGAAGCGCGTTCTCGGCGTCATGCCCCCGCTCTGGCGCCAGGCGAGCATCGAGAAGCTCGCGGTCAACGCCGTGATGGCGGGCTGCGAGCCCGTGTACTTCCCGGTCATCGTGGCCGCGGTGAAGGCGGTGCTCGAGCCCGCCTTCAACCTCTACGGTGTCCAGGCGACCACGCATCCCGTGGCTCCCCTCATCATCGTCAGCGGTCCCATAGCGGGCGCCATCGGCATGCACTCGGGCTCCGGCCTCTTCGGGCCGGGCTTTCGCGCCAATGCCACGATCGGCCGCGCCATGCGGCTCATTCTTCTGAACGTGGGCGGCGCGTGGCCGGGGCGCCACGACATGGCCACGCAGGGAAGCCCAGCCAAGTTCTCTTACGCCATCGCCGAGCGGGAGCACGGCGCGCCCTGGCCGTCGCTGCGCGAGCGCCTGGGCTTCGCCCCGGAGCAGAGCGTGGTCACCGTCTTCGGCGGCGAGGGGCCGCACAACGTCAACGATCATGTTTCGACCACGGCCGCGGGCATCCTCAACAACGTCTCGGACGTCGCGGCCACCCTCGGTTCCAATGTCGGCTGGTACATGTCGCAGAGCCAGCTCCTGGTGGTGTTGGGCCCCGAGCACGCCCAGACCATCGCCGCCGACGGGCTCACGGTGCCGGACGTGCAGCGTTTCGTATTCGAGCACGCGCGCCTGCCCCTCGGGCGCCTCAAGCTGGGCGGCATGTGGGGCATGCACGACTGGCCCCTTTGGATGCAGAAGGTCACCGACGAGCAGGCCCTCCTGCCCATGGTGCCGTCCCCCGACGACATCTACGTCATGGTCGCCGGGGGGTCGGGCAAGCACTCCTGCGTGGTGCCCAACTGCACGTTCAGTCGCGCCGTGAGCAAGGTGGTGGCGACCTCGAGCTAGTTCCAGGCATCCAAAGCGGCCAAAGGAGAATTTCTCTGCGCGAAAAGCACGGGTGGTGGGCACTCCTCGTCCTGGCTCTCTTTCTCGGAGGCTGGACGACCGTCGACGCCTGGAGACTCATCGGCCAGCCCTATCCGGGCTTCTCCGTGATGAGAAACCTCCTCGTCGGACTGGGCGTCGAGCGCGGCGGGCTCGAGCCCTTCGATTTTCTGCGCGCGATGGACGGCCGCCGCCTCGACTCCGGTCGCCAGATCCAGGCAGAAGTCCGTCGCCACCCGCCGGGCACGAGCTTCCACTACCTGGTCAATCGTCGTGGCCGGCTCGTCGAGGCGGACATCGTGAGCAAGCCGGAGCCCCCCCGCGACTTCGACCGGTTCCTGCTCGAGGGTTTGTTGCCGGGGCTTCTCTTCCTCGGGCTCGCGGCGGCCATTCTCGTCCTCAAGCCCGGAGCTGCTGGTGCGCGTGTCTTCCAGCTCTACTGTCTCAACTGGTTCCTGATCACCACGCTCTATCACGATGCGGTCAGCACCTACCGCTTCGACGTGATCTTCCTCACCGCCTGGGCCTTCTCGCCCGCCCTCTACCTGCACCTGGCGCAAACCTTTCCGGAGCGGCGACGGTGGGCGGTACGTCATCCTCGCGTGATTTGGCTGGCCTACGGCGCCTCCGCGCTCTTCGCCATGCTGCTCCAGACCCACGTTCCGGACCACGCGCCGGGGGAGCTCCTGATCATCCCCATCGCGAGCGCCGTGTACTGGGTGTCGGCTCTCCTCGTGTTGATCGCCGCGCTCTCCATCACGGCGGTGCGCGGGGCGAGCGCGCTCGCCCGCCAGCGGGCGCGCGTGCTGCTCGTGGGCTTCGCGGTAGGGCAGCTGGGGCCTGTCGTGGGCACGACCCTCGAGGCCGTGACGGGCACGGCCGTGCCCTACCTGAACCTTCTCTGGAAGCTCGACTTCCTCTTCCCGGTGGCCGTGACGTACGCCATGGTCCGCTACGAGCTCTTCGACGTGCGCGCGGTGGTGCGAGTCGGCAGCATCTACGTGCTCGTGACCGGCGTGGTGATCGTCGCCTACGCGGGGGCCATCACCGCCCTCAACGTGGTGTTCACGCGGCTCGGCATGGGCACGAGCCCCCTCGCCACCGCGGCCGTGCTGGCCCTCGCCGTCGTCCTCTTCCTCAATCCGCTCTACGCCCGCGCCCAGCGCGTGGTCGATCGGCTCTTCTTCCGGCAACGCCTCGACGTGCAGCGCTCCATCGAGCGGCTGTCCGGCACCATGACCACCGTGCTCGATCTCGACCGCATCGCCGGCCTCATCGGGCGGACGGTGGACGAGTCCTTCTTTCCGTCACGGCTGACCCTGGCCGTGCTGGAAGAGGAACAGGAGCGTTATCGCGTGCTCGTGGGCAGCGCGGGGCCCATGGGGGCAAGCGGGCTCATCTCCGCCAACTCCTCCCTGCCCAGACACCTCGCGCAGCATCGTCAGCCCATCACCCGCGTGCAGCACGAGGCCGATCCGGATCTGGCGTCGTGCCGCGACGCCTGCCTCTCCCAGATGCGCGCCCTCGGCGCCGAGCTGGTCGTGCCCCTGCTCTTCGGCGATCGGGTCACCGGCCTGCTCGCCCTCGGCGAGAAACGCTCGGGCGCGCCGTATACCACGGAGGATCTGCGGCTGCTCCGCGTGGTCGTCAACCAGAGCGCGGTCGCCCTCGAGAACGCCCGGGCCTATTCGGCGCTCGAGGAGGCCAATCGACAGCTCGCCGACAGCCTTCGTCGGGTCGAGATCCTCGAGGCCATCCGGACCAGCCTGTCGAAATTCGTGCCGCGTCGGGTCCAGGAGCTCATCGAGGAAGCGCCGGAGGCGCCCGAGTTCGCCAAGCGTGAGATGGACGTGTCCGTGCTCTTCGTGGACGTGGCCGGCTATACGAGCCTGTCGGAGCGCCACGATCCCGACCGGGTCAACGTCATGATCGAGCGCTACTTCGGCGCCTTCCTCGACGAGATCCTGCGCAATGGCGGGGATGTCAACGAGACGGCGGGAGACGGTCTCATGGTCATCTTCCAGGACGAGGAGCCCGAGCGTCACGCGCGCAATGCCGTGCAGACGGCGCTGGGCATCCTCCGTCGCGCCGACGAGATCAACGAGGTGGGAGGGATCGACGAGCCGATCCGTCTCCACGTCGGTGTCAACTCGGGCCCAGCGGCCGTGGGCGCCACGAAGATCGAAGGAAATGCCGCGACCCGCTGGACCTATACCGCTTCCGGGCCCGTGACCAATGTCGCGGCCAGGCTGGCCGCGCTGGGCGCGGGGGACAGCGCCTTCATCGGAGCCGAAACGGCACGCCGCATCGAGGGATGGTTCGACCTCGAGGATCTGGGCGTCCGCGAGCTCAAGAACGTGGAAGAGCCCGTGCGGGTGTATCGTCTCGCGACCTCCGCGGCGTCACTGGCGGCCTGAGCGGGAGCGGGTCAGCAGCGCGAGCGCGCCCAGGAGTAGCGCGGCGCCGGCCCAGCCCAGGGCGCTCAGACGCTCCCCGAAGACGAGCACCCCGAGCGCCGCCGCGGTCACGGGCTCCAGCAGCGTGGCGATACCTGCCGCCGTGACCGTGACGCGACGCAGCCCTGCTCCGAAGATCACGTAGGCGGCGGCCGTGGGCACCAGCCCCAGATAGACGAGGAGTGGCCAGCCTGCGGCGAGCTGGGCCGCGACGTTGGACTCCATGACCAGAGCGGGCGAGAGGAGAAGCGCGGCCAGGCTGAAGGTGACGGCCGCGAGGGGCAGGGGGGCGGCGCGATGGAGAAGCCCCTTCGCGGTCACGGCGTACACCGCGTAGGACAGCCCCGCCCCGACGGCCGCGACGGCGCCCGCCGCGAAATCCCGCGGCCGGCCCTCGGCAGTGCGGGGGCCCACGAGGACCATGGCGGCGCCGACGACCGCGAGGATGAGCGCGACGAGGGTCGAGCGCTCCGGCCGTTCCTTGAGGGTGAGAGCAGCCCCGGCCGTGATCATGATCGGGGCAGAGCAGATGGCGAGGAGCGCCGTCAACGCCACCCCCGTGCGTGGCACCGCCCAGAAATAGCAGAGCTGATAGGTCGCCATGGCGAGGCCGAGTATGGCGGCCTTCGCCCAGTCGACCCACGTCCAGGGCACGGCGAGCCTCGATTCACGCCCCGCCGAGGTGATGCCGGGCCGTATGAAGCAGGTGGCAAGGAGGAGACAGGGTGCGGCGCCGGCCATGCGTGCCCAGCCGACGAGAAGCGGGCTCGGAGCTCCGTCCCTCGCAAGGAGGCTCATCACGCTGCCCGTGGTGCCCCACGACACCGCGGCCACGCAAACGAGGGCGAGCCCCAGGAGCATCGCTCCGGTAGTATACGGGAGCGAAGGGAGGGTATCCGTGGAGACGATTGGATTTATCGGGCTGGGGAATATGGGGGCACCCATGGCGGGCCGATTGCTGACCGCGGGCTACCCTCTGGTCGTGCACGACGCGCGGGCGAGCGCGGCTGAGCCCTTGCGGGCGCGCGGGGCTCGCTGGGCCGATACACCCGCGGCGGTCGCCTCGGCCGCGCGGACTATCATCACGATTGTGCCGTCGTCGCGGGAAGTGCGCCTGGTCTTCGAAGGACCGGAAGGGCTTCTCTCCGCTCTCACCTCGGGTTCTCTCTGCATCGAGATGACCACGGCCGACCCCTCGGCCACCCGCGAGCTCGCGCCGAAGGTCGAGGGGCGGGGCGCTCATCTGATCGACGCTCCCGTCTCGGGCGGCGTGCGTGGGGCGACGGAAGGGACGCTCGCCATCATGGTCGGTGGCCCGGCCGCCCTTGTCGATCAGGCCCGGCCCGTGCTGGAGCGCATGGGCAAGCACATCTTCCACGCGGGGCCCGTGGGCACCGGGCACGCCATCAAGCTGGTCAACAACATGTGCTCGGCGGGCATTCTCGCCCTCACCATCGAAGCAGTGGCGGTGGCGGCCAAGGCGGGGGTGGATCCGGCGCGGGCCGTCGAGATCATTCAGGCCTCGTCCGGACGCTCGAACGCCAGCGACTACAAGTTCCCCCAATTCATTCTGAACGGCGCCTTCGACGCGGGCTTCGCCATCCGGCTCATGCTCAAGGACGTGGACGGCTACGCGCGCCTCGCCCAGGAGGGCGGCGTGCCGTCGATGATGGGCCGCGTCGCCTCCGAGGTGTATCGGATGGCGGTGGCGCGCGGCATGGCGGAGCTCGACCACACGGCGGTGGCGCGGCTCATCGAGGAGTGGGCGGGTATCGAACTGCGGTCCAAACCAGGAGACCCTGCATGACACGCATCGGCTTCATCGGCGTCGGCACCATGGGCCTCCCCATGGCCGCCAATCTGGTCAAGAAGGGCTTCGCGGTCGCGGCGTACGACCTCAACCCCGAGGCGGTGAAGGCGGCGGCGGCCGCCGGCATGACGGCGGCCGCCTCCGCGGCCGAAGCGGTGGCGGGCGCAGATATCGTCGTCACCATGCTGCCGTCATCGCCCCACGTGGAAGCGGCCTACGGCGGCGACGGCGGCGTCATCAACGCGGCCCGCCAAGGCACCCTCTGCATCGACATGTCCACGGTCGACCCTGCCGCCTCGCGTCGCGTGGCCGGGGCGGCGGCCCAGCGCGGACTGCGCTTCGTGGACGCGCCCGTGTCGGGGGGGACGCCGCGGGCCATCGACGGGACCCTCGCCATCATGGTGGGAGCCTCCGTTGAAGATTTCCAGGCAGCCCTGCCCGCCCTTCAGGCCATGGGCGCGAATGTGTTTCACGTCGGTCCCGTGGGCAGCGGCGAGGTGGCCAAGCTTTGCAACAACCTGATCGCGGGGGTGACCGCGGTCGCGGTGAGCGAGGCGTTCCGCATCGCCGAAGGCTTCGGGGTCGACCTCAAGACGGTCACCGAGGTCATCGCGAAATCCTCTGGGAACACCTGGGTGATGGAGAACATGCACCCCGTGCCCGGCCTCGTGGCGCGCGCCGCCTCGACCAACGGCTACGCGCCCGGCTTCATGACCGATCTGATGTGCAAGGATGTCGGACTGGCCGTGGACGCCGCGCGCAACCTGCGCATACCACTCTTCGTCGCGCCGGCCGCCCAGCAGGTCTATCGCCTCGCCTCGTCGCACGGCCTCGCGCGCAAGGACTTCACGAGCGTCTACACCTTTCTGAAGCCTTCCGCGGGCACGGCGCCCGTGTAGAGCGTATGGACTGGCCCCGCCGCTGGCTCGCCCGTCTCGGCAAGCTCGGCATCGTGCTCGTGGTGCTCGCAGTCGCCCTGACCACGGGCTTCTTTGCCTCGCTCCCCGAGATCGTGCGCCAAGTGGTGGTGCGGCAGGTGCCCAAGACCATCGGGCGCCAGATCAGTATCGAAGACATCGATCTCAACCTCTTCACGGGTTACATCGCCGTCAAGAAGCTGCGGTTGACGGAGCGGGATGGGCGGGCGGCCTTCGTCGAGTTCGAGCGCCTCGAAGCACGACTGGCCCTCTGGGGAATCGTGGGGCACAACATCCGCGTCCGCGATTTCCGTCTCGTCGGTCCCGTGGTGCGTATCGTGCGGGGCGAGAACGGCGAGCTCAACTTCCAGGACCTGATGCCCGGAGTCGAGAAAGCCGACGTCGCGCGCGAGCCAACCAAGTGGGCGTTCATGCTCGACCACGCCGCCATCGAGCGCGGCCGGCTCATTGTCGAGGACCGGGCCGTCAAACCCGCGGCCGACTGGTCGATCCAGGATCTCGCGATCGAGACGTCCGGCGTGTCGACGCGGCCCAACTCCCCTCCCGGCCGCCTCAAGGTGTCCCTGCGCATGGGCACGGCGGCCCTCGAAATCCGCTGGGACAAATTCCAGCAGGCTCCCGTGAGAGTCGAGGGAAGCGTCAAGCTCACCGGCTTCAACCTGACGCGCGTGCGGCCCTATCTCCCGCCACCGATTGCCGGAGCCGTCGCGTCGGGCACGTTTCGGACCGAGCTCAGCGTCACCTACACCCGCACCGTGGAGGGCATTCAAGCCGCGCAGGCGAGCGGAGAGGCGGCGGTGGAGAGCGTCGGCCTGGTCAACGCAGGGACCAAGGACCCGCTCCTCGCTCTGGGGCGGCTCGGCGTCGGTCTGAAGCGATTCGACCTGGAGGGTCGGGACGTGACGCTCAGCAGCGTGGAGCTGACCGGGTTCGATGCTCAGATCCGTCGCGACAAGAGCGGACAGATCGACCTTCTGGCTCCTTTCTCGAAGCCGGGCGGTGAGGCCCCCGCGCCCAAGGCCGAGTCCGCCCCCGCGCCCCTGGCGCCTCCGGCTCCGCAGGTTGAGCCCGCGCCAAAGCCTTGGAAGGTTCGTGTCGAGCGGGTCAAGATCGACGGCGCCAAGGTCGCTTTCACCGACGAGAGCGTGGCGCCGGCGGTAAGGCTCGCGGCGGTACTCGGGACCGAGCTTGGTGTCGAGTACACACCGACGGCGGAAGGCGTGCAGACCGTGGTGGCGAGTGGCGACGTGACGGTGAGCCAGATCGCGCTGGAAAGGCCGGGGACCAAGGAGACGCTGGTCGCCCTGGCGCGCCTCGGCGTCGGTCTGAAGCGCTTCGATCTGGCGGGGCAAGAGCTGACGCTGAGCCGCGTGGATCTCTCCGGGCTCGAGGCACGGCTTCGCCGTGACAAGAGCGGGCAGATCGACATTCTCGCCATCGCCACGGGGGGCGGGGCAGGAGCGCCGGCACCGAAGGCTGAGCCCGTGCGGGCGCCCGCCGTGCCCTCCACCTCTCGTCGAGAGCCTGCCCCGAAGCCCTGGCAAATCGGTGTCGAGCGGACCAGACTCGGTGCCGCCAAGGCGATATTCATCGACGAGACGGTGGATCCCGCCGTACAGCTCAATGTGAGCAATCTGAACGTGGCCGTGGACAACGTCACGTGGCCGGTGCGCGGTCCCGCCGCGCTGACGCTCTCGGCGTCCTTGCCAGGGAACGGCACGCTCAAGGTCCAGGGGCCGGTAACGCTTCAGCCCTTCGATGCTCAACTGACCATGGCCATCCGCGACGCGGCGATCGAGCCGTATCAGTCCTACATGCCGGTGCCCGCGCGCTTCTCGGGACGGTTCAACGGCGACAGCAAGAACCGGATCGCGATGAAGGGCGGCAAGACCATCATCGCTTCCAAGGG
>WNFS01000117.1_pt1 | contig 94741 bp, 66 predicted proteins | sample 5400141 | NCBI WGS metagenome assembly WNFS01 (sample SAMN13153358, study PRJNA577476) | soil metagenome | isolation source: 60 cm saprolite under Madrone tree | place: USA:California | collected 2016-06-14 | reverse complement strand
TTCGAGGAGTAACCTCACGGCAGCCCCTTCGGGACGGTGGTTCCTCGCGAGCAGGCACGAATCAAACTGTTTGTAGTTGCCGAAACTCCGAATCTGCCCGTTGGAGATAAGCGCCGCGGGCGCGCGGACCCAGCCAAATTGTCGGTTGCGCGGGTGTGGGGATTGCGCGAAAATTAGGCTTCCCGCCGTGGCAGGAAAAGTCCCCGAGAGCGCCTTCGCGGGCGGTTCGAGATTCGAACACGAGAATCAAGCGCAAGAATAAAGAAGGGCAAACGTCATGACGCAACACGTTGGCGAACTCCATGCTCCGGTTCGGTTGATGCTGACGCCCGGGCCGTCTTCTATCGATCCGCGGGTTTATCGCGCGATGGCGACGCCGCTGGTGGGGCACATGGACCCGTGGTTCAAAGGGTGCATGGAAGAGACGCAAATCTTGATGCGCCAGTTATTTCAGACGGAAAACCGCATCACCATGCCGCTCTCCGCGTCGGGTTCGGGGGGGATTGAGGCGTCGGTGCTGAACTCGCTGGAAGAAGGCGATGAAGGCATCGTGGCGGTCAACGGCGTTTTTTCCGAGCGCATGTACGAGATTGCTACGCGGGCGTCGTCGAAAATCGTAAAGGTGGAGGCGCCCTATGGGAAGCCGGTGGATGCGGAAGATGTACGTCGGGCGGGCAAGGGCAAAAAGATCAAGATCATAGGCTTCGCGCATGGGGAGACTTCGACCGGCGTGGTCACCGGCATCGACGCCTACCGAAAGGTGGCGGACGAATTGGGTGCGCTGTTGATCGTGGATACCGTGGCGTCCCTTGCGGCCGTGCCGCTCCACGTCGACAGGCAGCGCATTGATATTTGCTTCAGCGGATCGCAAAAGGCGATTAGCGCGCCACCGGGAATGTCGCCGATCACGGTGAGCCCCACCGCCGAGGAGGTGTTTCGAAAGCGGAAGACCAAAGTGCAGAGCTGGTATTTCGATTTGACAACGGCGATGAATTATTGGGGCAAAGACCGGCTGTATCATCACACTCCGCCGATTTCGCTGATCTTTGCGCTGCGCGAAGCGATGCGGATGGTGGTCGAAGAAGGACTGGAATCGCGCTGGGAGCGGCATCGCGTGAATCAACTCGCCCTGATCGCGGGCATCGAGGCTATGGGTCTGGATCTGCTGGTGAAGCACCCGGCGGACCGCTTGCCGACGGTCACCGCGGTGATGATTCCAGGTGGCATTGACGACGGGAAAGTGCGCAATCAGTTGCTGGACGAATTCAACATCGAGATCGCCGGCGGTTTCGGTGCGGTGAAAGGCAAAATCTGGCGTGTGGGATTGATGGGCTACTGCAGCCAGAAGCCTTTCGTATTGTTGTTCCTAGCGGCGCTGGAAAAGTGCTTGCTCGATCAGGGATTCCGCGTGCCGAGTGGCGCCGGAGTTGGAGCGGCGATTCGGAGTTACTCGCAAGTGGAGACCGCTGCCGCTGTTAGCCGCTAGCTAAGCTAGCTGAGCTGGCGACACCGTCGGTCATGCTAGCGAAGTATCTCGGCGCAAGCTGCCCAACGAGCAGTCAGTAAAGGAGAGTGCGTGACGACACGCCCGGTACTCGCGAATAACGGTGCAATGAGCCAGTTCGTCGGCGCTTTCGAAGTCACTTCCAAATTGAGCGGGCAAACGTATCAGTGCCGCTTCTCGCACATGTGGAACGGCATCGCGACCCGCCACGCGGATACGATTGACACGAAGTTTTTTGTCGATGGCGCGGCGCATGTTGTCGGTCTAGCGCACCTAGCGTTTGTGAAGTTCCGGGAGAAGGCCAAGCGCGACTTGACCGATCGCGAGGCAAGCTTTGTCGCTGCGGAGTATTTGCGCGAGAGGCTCGAAGAAGAAGACGTGCGGCCGGTGTACGACGTGGCACAGGACGACGTGCTGCGCCTGATTGCCCAGGTCGGCATCCGGTAGGAATCATCAACCATTGATTGGTACAGGGCTGGCTTTGGTCCGCCACTCTTGTTTTGGGCTGTTAGTCGCCGGGTTCGGCGTGGAAAGCGGCCAGGGTTGGATGGCGGAGGCCGTCGCGGCGAATGAAGTGAATGACGAGAAGCATGAGCAGCGCGCCGCAAACCATAACGGCCACCGCGATTTGCAATCCGAGCTGCAAGTCGTGAAGATCGGAGATTTTCCCCACCACGTGTGGGCCGAGACCGCCAAACAATTGCGTGGCGAACATGTAGACGCCCACGCAAGTGGCGTGCGCGCGGCGCGGCATCATGTCATGAAGAACGGCAGTGACGGGTCCGTGATACCAGGACATGAAAAAGCCGGCAACAAACAGTCCGACGAGCACGGTTGATTTCTCTTCCGACTGGATAGCCAGCAAGAGAAACGGAGCCGCGAGCAGAAATGCGACGGCGACGGCAATGATGCGTCCGTAGGTGAAGGTTCTTTGCACCCGATCCGCAATGAACCCACCCATCAGCACCCCCGAAACGGCAGACACCAGAGCGATGACGGCGAGCGAGACGGAGGCTTGACGCAAACTGAAATCCTTATAGCTGACCGCGAAGTCCGTTCCCCAGGTAAGAAGCGAGACGCTGGAAAAAGTAATGCAAATCCCGGCGAAGATCATGGAGACAAAGGCGGGGACACGAAGAAGCCGAGCGATCGGCACCACCTCTGAGCGCGGGCCGCGCGGCGGTTCAGCAATCCAGAAAAGAGCTATACCGGGAACAATCCCGGCGAAAGCCACGATGAAGAGAGCTTGCTGCCAGCCGTATCGCGGGCCAATGATGCCGCCTAAAGCGTGGCCGGCAGCGCCCCCCAGCAGCATACCGGAAGCGAATATGGCTTGCGCGATGGCGCGGCGTTCCTGCGGAAACGCCCCCGAGATCATGGACTGCGCGGCAGGCGCGTAAGCAGCTTCGCCGAGGCCGACAATGGCCCTGGGGATCAAAAAGAAAAGAAAAGTGGAGGCGAAACCGCCTGCCAATGTCGCCACGCTCCAGAGCAGGATACCGATAGCGATGATGGCCTTGCGGCTGAAGCGGTCGGCGAAGAAGCCAAAAGGGACGCTGCCGACGGCCAGAACCACGAGGAGAAGGGATTGCAATGAGCCAAGCTCGGCGTCGGTAACATGGAGATGATCGCGCAACAGCGGAATCAGCGGGACGAACACCTGGCGAGCGGCGAAGTTGACAAAATTGATCAAAGCAAGTACAGCAAGGAGACGAATCTGGTAAGACGTGAGCGGAATGGACTTCGTAGACATGCTGAATTGGCTCGGTGACCCGCGCGTGACCTGGTGGAGCGTAGACCGGAAGTTATCAGCCTTTGCTCGGCCTTTCAAGATTATACGATGACTAAGAATTCTGCCCTTTCCACGAACGCGACAACCAGTGACCGTTTGACTACCCTTCTTTCCTACGGCGTGCTGCTGCTCCTGATCTACCTTGTTTTCCGGATCTACGAACCGTTTCTCGCGGCACTGGGATGGGCGGCCATTCTGGCGATTTTTTTCTATCCGATGCACCACTGGCTGCTGCGGCGTTTCTCCGCCAGCAAGGCGGCCGTCTTAAGTAGCTTGGCGGTGACTTTCCTGCTGATCGTGCCGGCCATCCTGGTGACCACCTTGTTCATCCGCGAGGCGTTTGCCGTTTCAAAGGGCGTGCAGCATACCTTATTGGTGCAGCAGGCCCCCCAATTGGCGAAAGGCTGGGCCTGGATCGCGCAACACGTCCCGGGCCTGGATCCCAACGCCGACGCGCTGGAGATGCTGTCCCAGGGGGTTCAGAAAGAGGCCGGGTTTCTCGCGGAGCGCCTCGGCACGGTACTGCGGAACATCGCGGCGTTTATTTTCGACCTGTTCGTGATGATCTTCGCGATGTTTTACTTTTTTCGCGACGCGGATCGCATTATCCAGGGAGTCCGAAGTATCTTGCCTTTTGATGCCGAACATAGAGACACGATGATGACGCAAACGCGGGACCTCATCTCCGCAAGTGTGACGACCAGCCTTATCCTTGCGGCCATCCAAGGGGGAATCGGCGGACTCGGGTTCGTGCTCGTGAAGTTGCCGGCGCCGCTGTTCTGGGGCGTGGCCATGGCTTTCTTTTCGCTGGTGCCGGTGGTGGGCTCGGGGTTGATCTTCGTCCCTGCGGCGTTGTGGCTGGTATTCACGGGGCATTGGGGGCGGGCCATTCTTCTGCTGGTGATTTGCGCAGGAGTGTCTGCGATCGTGGACAACGTCTTGCGGCCGCTCTTGCTCGGCGGGCGAACCGAATTGAGCGGGTTGGTGATTTTCATCAGTGTGGTTGGCGGGGTCGGCCTATTTGGAATGCTGGGTCTGGTGCTGGGTCCCGTCTTGGTGGCCACGGCGGCGGGGGTTTTGGCGGTGTACCTGGAGAGGCCGCAGAATCCCCCCATAACGGCTCGATAACACGCGGTTTGTCTTGCCGTGGGCGCGTGACTTGAGTGTGCTAGAGTAACGCGCTCGAAGGAAACTCATGACCATTAAACCGACCCTGAAGCCCACGGAGCTTCCCGCGGCGAAACTGAGGTGGAGATGTGAGCTCTCGCGCATCCCCTTCGAAACAACCGCGCAAGCGGAGTTGCGCGAAGGGTTCATCGGACAGGAACGTGCGCTGCGCGCACTGAAGATGGGCGCGGAGCTTTCGGCGCCCGGATACAACGTTTTTGTATGCGGGCTGGCGGGGACCAGCCGCGGCGGAACGATCGCGCGGATGGTCGAAGAGCTTCATCCTCCGACGAAAGAATCGCTCGATCGCTGCTATGTCAATAATTTCAAATTGACGGACCGGCCGCGTTTGCTGTCGCTGCCGCGCGGGGAAGCAAATGCCTTCAAGAAAGACATGCAGGGCGGAATCGATTTTCTGCGTCGCCGAATTCCACAGGTGTTCGAGGGCGAGCCGTTCCAGCGGCAAAAAGGGCGGATCGTGGAACGCTTCACCGTGCGCGAAAAAGAATTGATGGACGATTTCACCCGCAGGATCGCGCGCGAACAATTTGCGCTAGGCCACATGCAGGTGGGTGCGGTGGCACTGCCCGAGATTTTCCCCGTGCTAGAAGGCCAAATGGTGCCGATCGAGGACATCTCCAAGATGGTGCACGAGGGGAAACTCGAAAGCCCCGTGGCGGAAGATATCGAGCGGAAGTATGAACAGTTCCGGCAGGAATTCACGGTGGTGTACCGGAAGACGCTGACGCTATCGCGGGAACTGGCCAGCGAGTTGAGTTACCTGGAGCAAGAGGCAGCATCGGTGCTGGTCGATGGCGTCATCGAGGAACTCAAGGAAAAATACGCCGGCCAAAGCATCGCTGAATACCTCGAAGAAGTGCGCCACAATCTTCTCGATAATCTCGACCCCTTCAAGGAGCGCGAGGGCGAGGGCGAACACGACGAAGAGACACCGGACGGTTTGCCCAAGGCGCAGGGAGGTCCGGAGCGCGATCCCTTCCGCGTGTACGGCGTGAACGTCATTCTCGCGCATAGCGACGGAGACAAATCACCAGTTATTTTCGAGACCACACCCACATATGCCAATCTGTTCGGGACCATTCAGCGCGCCTATGACACGCGAGGTGGCTGGACCAGCGACTTCATGGACCTGCGAGGCGGGTCGCTGCTCCGTGCCGATGGCGGCTTCCTGATCATGTATTCGCTGGAAGCGCTGTCGGAAGTCGGCGTGTGGCGCGCTTTGAAGCGCACGCTGAACCACAATCGGTTGGAAATTCAACCGTTGGAAATGTTCTATCCGTTCGGCGGAAGCGCGCAGAAGCCAGAAGCCATCGACATCAACGTGAAGGTGATCCTCATCGGCGACCGCTCTTTGTACGAGCTGCTGTATGAATACGAGGAAGACTTCCGCAAAATCTTCAAAGTGCGCGTGGAGTTCGATGAAGAGATGGCCATGAGCGACGGCGTCATCGCGGAATATGCGGGGCGTCTGCGTGCGCTGTCCGAAAAAGAAAATTTGTATCCCTTCGACCGCGGCGCGTTTGCGGCGATGCTGGAATACGGCGTGCGCCAGGCGGGGCGAAGAAACAAGGTGACGGCGCGGTTTATCGAAATCGCTGACCTGGCGCGCGAGGCGCACTACAACGCGGCGGCGGCAGGAGAATCCGTGGTCCGCGCAGCACACGTGCGCGGTGCTTTGTCGTCGAAAATGGAGCGCCACAACCTGATCGAGACGCGCATCCGGGAAATGATTCAGGAAGGTACGCTGCTGGTGGATGTGCAAGGGACGCGCGTCGGCCAGGTAAACGGGCTGAGCGTTTTGGAAATCGGCGGATACTCGTTTGGCAAGCCAGTGCGCATCACCGCCACGGCGGCTCTTGGAAAAACGGGATTGATCAACATCGAGCGCGAGGCGAATTTGAGCGGACGCTTCCACGACAAAGGAATCCACATCATCGCCGGTTTCTTGCGGAGCCAGTTCGCGCAGGACAAGCCACTCTCGCTCGCGGCAAGCATCTGCTTCGAGCAGTCATACTCGGGAGTCGATGGCGACAGCGCCAGCTCCACAGAGATCTATGCGCTCGCGTCGGCGCTTTCCGGATTACCGCTCCGGCAGGACATTGCGGTGACCGGCTCGATCAACCAGCAGGGCGATATTCAGGCGATTGGCGGCGTGAATGAAAAAATTGAAGGATTCTTTGACGTATGTCGCATCAAGGGGCTCACCGGAACGCAAGGCGTGATGATGCCCGAGTCCAACGTGGAAGATTTAATGTTGCGTGAAGATGTTCTGGAAGCAGTCGCCGCTGGAACATTTCACATCTGGCCGGTGGCTAAGGTCGAACAAGGCATCGAGATACTGACCGGAATTGCCGCGGGAAAGAAAAACGGTAACGGAAAGTTCGAACCTGGGACCGTGCTCGGGATCATCGATGAGCGGCTGCACGCCATGGCGCACATGTTGAAAGAATTCGAATAGCCTCGAAATCAGTCGCTCTAGCCACCGGCCTTCGTGCCATAGTTCTGTTTTTCAAGGTCTGTCCAGTGCCACCAGTGCGTCAGTCTCCGGCAGCCGCATAATACGTCCAAGGTCACCGCGGCCCGGGTGCGAGGTAGGCCTGGCGATGATCCACGCGGCACCAGAAGCGCCTCACTTTGACTTGAATCGTGTGAAGCTGCCCATCGTTTGATGGTGGGCTGAAAGCAATACTGTACTCGTGCCGGACGAGTTGGGCGATTTCTGAATAGGCGCGATCGAATTCCTTCTCATTTCGCGGGAGATAGACGCGTCCGCCCGTGGCCTGTGAGAACTCGTGTAGCGCTTGGTCGGCCTGAGCAAACCCTTGTTTGACGAACGCTCGATCTTGGCGCTCCTCAGGAGACAGCTTCCGGCCCTTCAGGGGTTTGCGGAAGTCGCCGGAAAGTGAGACTGTCAGGATGCGAACATCGGAAGTCTTGAGTTTTTGCTGAATCACTTGCCACTTTTCCGGTGGTGAAGTATCGACGCCGGTGGAGAGCAGAACCACGGTTTTCTTCCCGGGAAAGGGCGCGAGCCAACCGATGGCTGACGCCAAGCTGGAGGACAGGTTCAACTCGGCAAAGCCAAGCGTGAAATTTAAACTTTGCAGCGCGAGCCGCGCCGTGAGCTTATCGGGCGTGAAGTCGAGGAGCAGTCCCGGGTCTTTCGAATAGCTGGCGATCGCCACGCGATCGTTGGGAGCGAGGTTGTTTAAGAGTGCGTTCGAGGCACGAACATGGTTCGTCCCCAGGAAGAGAACGGCTGGGCCCGACTCGATGAGCAAGAGAACCTGCGCCGGCTCCTCGACGGTGGCGAAGCCGGTGAGCGGTTGCTCGATCCCATTATCGAAGATACGGAAATCTTCGCGACGAAGGCCTTCGACGAAGTGACCGCTATGATCGGTGACAATCACTCCGACGTTGACGCGGTCAACGCCGACTCGAATGGTTGGCTTTTGCGGGTTTTCCTGAGCATCAACGAAGGGACACACGCAGGACACGGTAGGCAAGAGCAGTGCCGCCGCCACGAGGCGAAAAAAGTTCATCGCTCCACTATTCAACCCACTGGTCCCAATGGATGCCCTTCGAATCCTTCCACGAGACACTCACAGAATAGTGCAGATGCCGCGAGAAGACTTGGGGATTGCACTGCGCTAGCCAGTCGGGGGCCGAGGACGGCACGACGTTTTGAGAAGAGTTCATGGTTCTTGCGACCGGGCTCTTCTTCGCCTCTTCAATCCAACGGTTCTTCAGTACCTGCCAATCGACTTTCTGAAAGTCGAAATAGCTAAGACCGTTGAGATGTTCGGGGAATTTGGCGCGGCCGGCCTGAAACTGCGGCGCGGTGGCGAGGCCCTCGACGGCGGAAGGGTGCGCGCGATGCGCAAGCACTTCGCGAAGGGTTTCGACGCGATTGGCGCCGACAATCATGTCCGGTGCGACCGCCAGGTTGAAGGAATTCCACTGGGCGCTGCCTTGTTTTCCCCCGAGTGAGATCTTCAGGAAAGTAACATCGTCTTCATTGCGCTCCGAAGTGATCTGATCGCTGAAGACGGTGCGCATGAGTTTTAGAACCTCCGGTCTCTTTCGAATGCCAAGAAAATAGACCTGTCTCGTGGAGTCCATCGACGCGCTGGTTTGCATTGAAGCGAATTCTCCGGTGAGCAATCCAAGAGCTTCCGCCGCGGGCATTCCCAACTTGTGCTGCGCGATGGTGTCAAGTAAATCGGCGTTGCCCTGCTGAGCTTGCGGAAACGCGGCGCGAGCCACGCGCTTCACCGTGTCGTAGATGCCCAGGAAATTGAGTTGCGCTGAGGTGTAAGAGACGGCATCCACCGGTACGAAGGAGAGAGAAGCAAGCGAGGACTGTCCGGCGGCCCAGATGTCAAAGGGCGTTCCTGTAGCGGCATCGCCCAGGAGCGCGGCCTGCACGTGCGTTTTCGCGCCTTCGAACGAGACGTGACCGCTGACAGAGTGCAAAGCGGCGACCCCGGCGGCATCGAGCAGTGGGCGAACCTGAAAAATTCCTGTTTTCGAATCGGCCGCAAGATTCTCCAGGTCGGGAATGCGCAGAAAAAATTCGATCAAGCCGCTACCGAGATTCGCTTGCGCTTCCTGATACGCGGCCGACTGAGTTAGTGATGCTGCTCCCGAAAGCTTGCCATCGATGCGGCCCAATATTTCTTCCATGACCGAGCGTTCACCGGTGCTGACGGCGTACTTGCCATGCTCGGCCCAATAGCTGATGCCGCTTTTGCCTTCAGCCTTGAGAACCTGCACGCCTTCCATGGTAACTTGCGAGAGGCGGGGCGCCTCCTTTTCTTCCGCGCGCAAGCGAAGAACTGCTTTCGAAAGCAAGACTTCTTTCCCGGTGCGATCATACACAAGAAACATCCCGTTCCATGCCGGTTTCGAATTCAGAGAGCCGCCGGCATTCGAAGCGGTTCGTCTTGCAGGCTCGCTTACATAGCCGATGGTGAACGAATTTTCCAGAAGCGCCGCGTATTGCTGAATCTCGTCGGCAAGCAGTTTTTCTTTTGGCGTTTTTTCCGCCGAGGAACCCATCAGATTCGAAGCCATCGCCGAACTCACGGGGGCAAAATCCGGATCGTCCCAGAGGGCCAGGAGGGAGTTTGCCTTTCGAACGTCAGGGGACGGAACCCCGTGCCAGATCAAATAGAACGCCGTGTGCGGGGACATTTGCGCCGGCGCGAGCGGAGTTTGCGCGCGCGCCGGGTTCGGCCCGAAGGCCACCAGGAGAGCGGCAATCGGCAAGAGAATGCGAAGGCTCAGTACTTTCATAGGAGTGCTCCATAACAAATAGTCAAAGGAAAGGACTAACTTTTCAATGCTAACGCGGCGGGCGAAAGCACAGAAGCCCTGTCCCGCGCTGAGTTTCCACAACGGGGAACAGGGCTTCCTGGCATTGCAAATGACGACAAAAACTGTAAAAGAGCGCGCAGTCTTTCATCCGCCTCCGCTCTAGACGGCCGCACCGCGCCGCTAGGGTTGTGGGGGCGTGGGGGCAGGCGCCGGCGTCGCGGCGGTGCCCGGAGGAGCCGCGGCACCGGCCTCTTTGGGGGTCGCGAGGTAGCCGGTGATCTGATTCTTGCCGACGTCGAAAACTACGATTTCGTAAGGGGCCATGCGGGAGCTACCTTTTACATAGAACTGCACGGGCTCGCCGGAAGTTTTATCCTTCTTTTCGATGGTCTTGTCGTCGGCGATGACCGTTACCGTGTATTTTGCTTTTTTCGGATCGGTCTTGTTGAGAGAAACCTGGACGGGTCCGACACGCTGCGGCGTCTTGGATTTTTGCAGAGTGAACTCGTAATAGTTGCGGTCGCCGCGGCGCTTGAGATCTTCCAGGTCGTCGCGATTGCGCGCGATGAGGCCGCTCATGACGTTCATGTCGCCCAAACTGCGATCGAGTTTGCCCTTCGTAGCTTCCAAATCGCTTTTTGTGGTTTCGATGTCTTTCTTGGCGCCGCCCACTTCGGTAGCCACCGCGCCGATCTTTTCTTCGCTTTCCTTCTGGACCTGGCCAAGCTGCTCGGTGAGCTTCTCATCGGACGCTTGCTGCTCCTTGCGGATGGATTCGGCGCGGCTCTTGGCCTGCGCGAGCTCCGACTGCGTCAAGCCGACTCTCTGCGTGGTGATTTCCATCTTGCTCTTCAAATCGGCGATGCGTGAATTCGCCTGGTCGAGCTGGGCGGTGAGGATTTTATTCTGTTTCTCCTGCTCGGAGAGCTCCTGGGTCAGGCGGGACTGCGTGGAATAGCCGGCATAGCCAAGCACAGCCATCGCGGCGATCACGATGCCAAACAGCACCGCGATCCACCGCGGCGTACCCGTGGATTCGTAGTGAAACGACTCCTGCGGGCTCGGTATGTTTGGAGAAATGCTCATTCCCCCTCCTCAGTGATAGGCGCCCCCATGCACGTTTGCGCCGAAAGGGAATTATCCCCTGCATTCTCCTCTCTGTCCACCGGGCGGAGGAGGAGTGGGTATTTAGCCCCGCCCCTGCCGCCATTCCGGAGGCTTTGCGATCGGCGGCGGACGCGACGCGCTTCATAGCTCGCGCTCACCTTTGCGCTCGTCCCAGCAGCTCCTCGAATGCGGATGGATCGACCTTGAGCGACCCGCGCTTGGACTTGGAGTTGGTCTGGGGCCAGCGGGCAAAGATGGACGTGGTCAGACCGCCGCGGGGGCTGAATTCGCCACGGACGATGCACCATTCGGGGCGAACCGCGGCGACGATATCGCCGAGGATTTTGTTGACGGCGTTTTCGTAGAAGATGCCCAGGCTGCGGTAAGCGAGGAGATACATTTTCAGGGCCTTCAGCTCGACGCAGTCTTTCTTTGGCATGTATTGGATGGTGATGGTGCCGAAGTCGGGGAGACCGGTCTTGGGGCAGACAGAGGAGTATTCGGGAAAGCGCGTGGTGATGACATAACCGGGAAATTGATTGGGCCAGGTTTCGAGCGCGGGCAATTTTGTTTGGATGCCGGCGCGAGCGTGCTCTGCGGTGTAGTCAGGCATGAGTGCTCCTCAGGATTATTGTATCGTGACCAGGGGCCTTGCCATGTAGGCCCTAAGGTCTCGGCGTTCTTAGGCCGGGAATATGGGGACATAGGGACGGGCGTTAGACCGCAGGGAGCGATCAACACCCAACTCGCGCCTCAATGCGACATCTTCGCGGGGATGTTCTGGACGAAGATCGGCGGTGACACTGGGGTCGCCGAATCAGGCACCGTCGAATACGAGATGCGATCCTAGCATTGTGCAGGGAAATGAATGGACATTGTGAAAGCGGGATGCTGCGTCAGATGCTACCCCGTCTTTTTGTAGACAATCTCACAAAACTGCCCGCCTTTATGCATGCATTGAGTCTGGTTGACGGCGAGCGTTTCTTTAAAGTGACGTGCCAGCCCTTTCCCAATTCCCACGGCCAGTGCGCACATCTTTCGCGGTGAATCGTACACCAGGATTACCGTGTCCGGCTCAGCCCGGCGCGTGCGTAGCTTTGGCGGCAGGGCGTCCTTGTCGCTCGTGCGAACCACCGCGTGCACCGTTCCCTCGGTGTGTTCGATAACGTCCAGAGATTTCCAATTCGGCTTGAGCAGGTGGCCATACATCTTCAGCAGCGACGGCACGATGAATTCCCCGAACGCTTCCACGATCTGGAAGGGCTCCTGTCCGGCGATTGCGGACGCCGCCGTTACCAGCGACGCGATTTCTGAATCGGGATACTGCCCAGCGGCCAGATACACTTTATGAGCCAGTCCCGCCTTTTCCGTCACAGCCTTCCAGCCCGCATGCGCATGTTTGCTGACGACAAATCGTTGTAGTTCGCTAAAGACGATTCCGTGCATGACGGGTCCTCATGGAGACCGAAAAGCGCTTTTATCTTCATAGTAAGTCCAGAGGAAATAACCGGAGGGGATTTGTCCTAACAGATAACCTTGTGATGCGAGCCCGTGAATGAAACCCGTGCAGCCAAAAGACTGCTCTAGCAACGACTCATCTGAAATCCGCCAAAGAAGATTTGGAGGAACCGATCCGGCAAACCGCTTGCGCAGCCAGGATGCGGGAATACCTCAGTGCAAATGTTTTCACGATCCGAAAGTTGATTCGTGAAGGACAGCTTCCTCTTGTTCAACTCGGCCAGAGTCGCAAGCATCTTATTGATCGGATCGATTTGGATTGTTTCATCGAGAAAAACAAGTCCGGCATAGCGGATGAAGAACCTTGTAGAGGCTTTGCGTCTATACGAACTTCGAAAAGCAGCCTAAGAGTTGGTAGCGGTAACGGGATTCGAACCCGTGTTTCCACCTTGAGAGGGTGGCGACCTGAACCCCTAGTCGATACCGCCGGACCTTTATCTTATCGTGCGTCGGATTTTTCGGCAATCGGAGTCACACTAGCTGATTTGAATTGGCCAACCCTGATGAGAGCCTCTTTCACGTCGTCGGTCGTCTTGATGTTGTATCGTTCGAAGATCGCCTCGGTCTTGTGGCCGTTGATCTTCATTGCAGTCCTGCGGTCCGCACCAGCCTTTATCAGGTTACGGGACGCGCTTCGGCGGAAGTCCTGCGGGACGAGCCCGGTGTATTGTTTAATCTCGGGATCGAATGTCCCGAGCCCCAGGCTGTCGCAGGTTTTATCCCACTCCCATCGAATGTTCTTGAAATTGAACACCCGATCGTTCGGCTTCGGAAACGTCTTTTCAGCAGTCTACATCGATTCTACGCAGCCCTCTCAAGGCTAAAATCCGGGTTCGAATCCCGGAATCGCTACCCACACAACCTTTTATTGGCTTTTTGCTTCGGGAAGTGGCGCGGTATAGGAGAATCAATTAAGGGCGTAAAGAAAGTGGCAAATCTCAAAGTTAGCATCATTGTCCGCACGACCAGTCCCGAAGGAAAGGCACCTGCTTAGGACACCTAGCAGTCCGAGTTTCGATGGCGGGAAATAGAAGATTTGCGCTGACTTGACGCGAATGCCCTAACCGTCTAAGTTAGACGATCATGCGTCTAGTCAGGCCATTCTTTCTGGCGGTGCTCGCAATCGCTCTCGCGGGGTATGCCTTCGACTGCGGTGCCACCACGACGCCGGAACAGGCGATGCAGTGCTGTGATTCAATGCCGTGCTCTTCGCACGGTCATCACGGCCAGGATTGCTGCAAGACCATGCCAACGGTACGCGCTCCTTTTGTGCAGCCGTCCTCCGTGCCTGGCGTTTCCTACTCTCCCCTGACACTGGCAGTGCTGCCAGCGACTCGCAAATCGCTGGCCCTCGATTCTCCCGACCGTGTGATTGCGGCATATTGCCACGCGCCGCCAATGCACTACTCTCCAGCCCCACTGCCACTGCGCATCTAGTCAGTCCTCCAGTGGTCCCACTTGAAGCACTAGTGTGCTTCGGCATACCCGTTTCTACCGGAGGAAGCATTTGTGAGAATACGAAATCCATATTTCATTGGGCAATTTGCGCGTGTAGTCCTGTCGTTCCTCCCGCTGCTCTGTGCTTCGGTAGCCAGAGCGCAAGGCCCCGCCCCAGAGACGGCGCCGCCCCTGTTCCCCGGTGGCGGACTTGTTTCTTACAATTCGATCTTCACCACCCAAAGCCTCATGCCGGGCATTTCGAACGGTATTCCCGCAACAGCCTTCCCCACTTTCGCTCACGAGGCCGATTTCAATTTCACGTTGGGGTTCTACCGCAATTTTGATTTGACCGTGGTCGTTCCGGTTGTCACGAATCACTTTGACACCGGGAGCGCACCACCCGTTGGGGAAACGGGGCTTGGCGATGGCATGGTGCTCGTGAAGTATCGATTCTATCGGCGAGATTCGGAACGGGGCACCACCCAGGCATCCGTCACACTCGGCCCCAAGATCCCGACAGGGCGAACGGACTTGACGGACACAAACGGACGACGACTGCCTGCGGGTCTGCAACCCGGCTCTGGCTCTACCGATCTCTTCCTCGCCACAGATTGGACTTACACCGGGCTGTTCAATTTGAAGCGTCTTGTTGCTGATGAGGACTTCCATTCCCTTATCCGGTCAGAGGGGAGGCAGGCAACACGCCTCGGCAGCGACATGGCATCACGTTTCTGGTTGTCGTACAGACCTTATGAGTCGAAGAACGTGGCCCGTGAATGGTTCATTGGCCCGGCGCTGACTTGGCTGCATTCTCAGGATGAGCGCATCGGAGGAGTCAAGCAGAACGGGAGCGGCGGCGATGCACTACTGGCCGGAATCGCCACCTATGTGGGGGTGCGTCCCGGAATGCATGTCTGGCTCGGGATGGATTGGGACGTGGCGCATTCCACTGGCGCAATGTTCATGCCCGTTCGCCGTCATGTCAGTTTTGGAATAACACAGCAGTTTCGGATGCACCGTTAAGGAAAGGAGGAGCGATGAACACGAAGAAACTGGCCCTGGTTGCTCTGCTCGTTTCGATAGTTAGCCCAGTGTCTCAGGCGCAAATCAAGCATATTGAAATGCGGGTCGAAGGCATGACTTGAAACTTTTGAGCATACGGGGTGAAGCAACACCTCGGACGCCAGTCTGGCGTTCAAACAGTTGAAGTCAGCTTGCTAGAGGGAAAGGTTGATGTCACCCCCAAAGAGGACGGGCAGATTGACCCCGCCCAGCTTCTAAAGGCGACCTACGACAGCGGTGTGACCGCCGCGGAGATGGATATGACCGCACGCGGAAAAATCGTGAAAGACACGTCGGGTAGCCTCGCCTTACAGGTTGCACCGAATCGGTCTTTCGCGCTTACACCCAATGAGTTGTCGAAAGGACTTGAAGCCCTCGCGGATACCCAAACGATGGTCACAGTTCGTGGTCAGTTGTACAAAAAGCCAGCAGGGAAAAAGAAAGCAGATCCTTCCGCTTCCCTCAAACTGCTGATTCTCGAAGTGCAAAAGAAGGAATAGATGCTAGGAAAACGCCTATGGGTTCTGAGCCTCGCTGGGGTCGGCCTGGTCGGATGCAATCAGCATCCAGCAAGTCCCCCTCAGCCGAAAGAAGAAGCTTTAATCGCGGCGGGTGAGATCGGTTCACGGTTGCCTGATTTCTCTGTAAAGGATTTGCAGGGGCGCGAGGTTTCCTCGGCTGATCTTCGCGGCAAGGTGGTGCTGATTGATTTTTGGGCCACCTGGTGCCAACCGTGCAAGAAGGAGATGCCGGGTTATCAGAAGCTTTTAGATCGCTATGGCTCTCGCGGATTCGCGGTAATCGGGTTCAAATTTGACACCATGATGGATATGGAAGACCCCGTCACGTTTGCAAGGAAAATCGGAGTCCGTTATCCGCTGGCGGTTGCTGCTGATGACTTGAAGCAGAAGCTTGGAGGCATTGAAGGTTTACCGACCACGATGCTGTACGACCGCCAAGGAATACTACGCATGAGAGTCATCGGGTTTGAATACACAAATGTAATTGAATCGGAGCTAAAACCACTTCTCTGAATGACGCGTGGCCTGTACATCTCTTAGCAGGCTGAACCAGGAGTACTGGGGCTTCAGATGGCCAGCAGTAATGTCAATATGTCCGTTGAACAAACGCCATCTCGCCGGGGGTGTTGCGGAGTGTTAGGTGGCTTCAGACACTAGCGCTCATCTGGATGAGTGTGGAAGCGGTGGCGTCGCTCCGGAGCAGCTTGGACCGCCCGCAGTCCAGCCCTTCTCGCGTTCGGGGGCGATAGCGGAGTGGAACTTCTCTCAGCGTTCTGTGGGTACTGGCATGCTTTGCTTTCGCCATAGCTTTTTGCGCCACTACCGGGTATACGTAATCAGGCGTCAAGAGTCCGAGGGCGCTCAAGGGCTAAGACCCTACTGGGAACAAAGGAGAAAACGGCAAATTCCTTGGGATTTAGTCGGTTCCGATTGAATCCCGGTATCACTACCAGTGCTGCCTGATGTTTTCGTCCGGCTTTGGTCTTCGAGTGTCGAAACCTGCATAATATTCCAGTCATGCGTGTTTTTCTCGGTTTGGTGGTTGCAATTTGCGGCCTGTGGACTTCTGCGCAGCAGGGCAAGATGGCCTCCAAGGCTATCTCCGCCGGTGGGAAATTTGTCGACGTGACCGCGGCACTGGGGATCCACTTCCAATACCTGTCCTCGCATGTTTCGAAACACTATTTGATCGAAACCATGGGTGCAGGTGTCGCGCTGTTCGACTACGACAACGATGGGCGGCTGGATGTCTTTCTCGTGAACGGCGCGCCTCTCAGCGATCCCACACCCAAAGGGGCCATCCCTCAAAAGAGCGGACCTCCCTACTGGAACCGGCTGTACCACCAGAAGAGAGACGGCACTTTTGAGGACGTAACGGAAAAGGCCGGCTTGCAGGGCACGGGATACGGGATGGGTGTGGCGGTCGGCGACTATGACAATGACGGCTTCGAAGATCTGTATGTGACCGCTTACGGGGGAAATAAGCTCTACCACAACAATGGCGACGGCTCCTTCACCGATGTAACGGAGAAGGCCGGTGTCGGAGGGAGCGGCTGGTCCACCAGCGCGGCTTGGGTGGATCTGGACAACGACGGTTTTCTGGACCTGGTGGTGTTGAGATATGTCCAGTGGGACTTCGACGACATCTGGTGCGGAGAGCATCGCGAAGGATACCGGGCCTACTGCCACCCGGATGTGTTTCAACCGATCACGCCGCTGGTTTACCACCAAGATGGCAACGGCCACTTCACCGAGGTTTCGAGCAAGGTTGGAATTTCAAAACCGGGCAAGGGGCTGGGCATTGCGCTCGCGGATTACGACCGGGATGGACATGTGGATATTGTTTTGGCCAACGACTCGATGGTCGAATTTCTCTATCGCAATAAAGGGGATGGAACGTTTGAAGAAGTTGGGCTTCTTTCCCAGATTGCCGTCGACGCAAACGGCCGCACCTTCGCAGGGATGGGAGTGGACTTTGCCGACTACAACAATGACGGTTTACCGGACATTGTGATTACCGACCTGTCCAATCAAATGTATGCCCTTTACAAAAACGGCGGAGACGGTAGTTTTTCCTACGACAGTTTCACTTCCGGCCTCGGGCGGATGACCCTTTCGCATTCGGGATGGGGCGTGCGTTTTTTCGATTTTGACAATGACGGCTGGAAGGATCTTCTTGTGGCGCAGGGACATGATCTGGATACCGTGGAACTGAATTATCCCAACTTGCACTACCGCGAAACAATGCTGCTGGCGCGGAACAACGGCAAGGGATTCGTGGATGTCTCGGCGGAATCGGGTGGTTTTTTCCACGAAGCCTTTGTGGGTCGAGGACTGGCCATCGGAGACATCGACAACGACGGCCGGGTGGATGCCGTGGTGACGTCAAACGACGGGCCGATTCACATTCTGCACAACGAGACGCCCCCGCGGAATCACTGGCTGATCTTGAAGCTCGTGGGGCACAAGAGCAACCGTGACGCCATCGGCGCCGAAGTGAAACTGGTCACATCAAATGGGGCCCAGTTCGCCACGGTAACGACCGCGGGCAGCTATCTTTCCGCCAGCGACAAGAGAGTGCATTTCGGGCTGGGCGCAGATGCAGGCGCCGAGCGGGTCGAGATTCACTGGCCGAGTGGAATCATTCAGACACTTCAACAGGTTCGCGGCGATCAAATCTTGCAGGTGGAGGAGCCCTCCCCGCCCGCGGTGGAGAGAGCGCCCCCGAAATAACGTCGCCTTTGCGCAAGATGGAGCGCTGTAATCGAAGCGCAACCGCGCCGATCCCGGTGGGATCAGATACAATTTCTTTGATTCGATGTATCGGGTCTTTTGATTGACGGTCGGAAGTGCCACGCGATACCCTATGGCCGGGTTGGCCAGCCTTTGGCGCCCGAGAGTTTGCCCCTGGAGCTCGAGCTTTATCCCACTTTGAGGAGATTCATGTCGAACGAACTGCGTAATTTTCTAGCCCTTTCCTATGACGAGCTGGAGCAGTTAAATCTGAAAGCCAAGGAGCAGCGTCAGAAACGAGTGGACGCGCACAAAATTCAGGAAGAACGCATTAAGTATTTGACAGATGAAAAGCGCATCAAGGCCGTGACCGTGTTGTTCAGCGACCTCGAAGGCCGTCTGCACATGCTCGACTACGACAAGAAGTTTCTCATTAAGAGCTGGGACAATTTGACGTTTGACGGCTCCTCGATCCGTGGATTTACCGCGCAACGCGAGAGCGACCTGCGGCTGGCCATGGATTGGGGGTCGTTTTATTGGGCGCCAGCGGATGTGTTTGGATCCGGCAAAGTCCTTGTTTTCGGCCACGTGATCGACAAAGACGGTTCGCCTTACTCCGCTGACATTCGAGGAGTCCTGAAGGGCTACGCCGACAATCTCCACGAGAAGAAGGGCTACACGCTCAACGCCGCCAACGAAATCGAAGGATTCCTTTTCAAGGGCCAAAATGCGGAGCGGAATTACAACGAAACCGGCAAATTCGAATACGTTAATACCGGCGGTTACTACCACTCTCTGCCCGGCGATCCGCTGCGCACATTTATTGATACCACCGCGGAAGTCCAGCGAGCCATGGGTTTCCAGAACGAGAAGGATCACCCGGAAGTCGCGCCCTCGCAATTCGAAATCAACTACAGCTACGGCGAAGTCGTCGCCGCCGCCGACCAAATCCAGCTTTACAAGCTGATTTGCCGCCAGGTGGCCACCAACATGGGGTTCACGGCTTGCTTCCTGCCGAAGCCCGTGGTCGGCGTCAACGGCAGCGGCATGCACACCAACGTTTCGATCAGCAAAGAGGGAAAAAACCTGTTCTGGGATCCCAAGGGCGAAGAAAAGCTCAGCAAGATGGGCTGGGAGTTCGTGGACCGCATCCTCACCCACGGAAACGACATCTGCCTGTTGTTCAATTCCAGCGTGAACGCCTATCGCCGGCTTGACCCGCACTTCGAAGCGCCCAATCAGCTCAATGCTTCGCCCGTGAACCGCGGGGCTATGGTGCGCATCCCCATTGGCAACGAGCGCAGCATGCGCACCGAAGTGCGCGCCGTCGCTCCTGACGCCAATCCGTACATGGTGATGTTCTCGATCTTTAAGTCTGGACTGGACGGCGAGGTAGCCAAGATCAAGAATCTGCGCTCAGCGCAGCGCTACCTGCCGGACAATATCTATACGGCACTCGAAAACTTTGAAAAGGCTGAGTGGACCACCACTCTTCTTGGCGCCGACGTCAAAGCTCGTTACTCGGAGCTGAAGCGCGTCGCCGCAGATCGTTGCCCTCGTTCCCTCGGTACCGTCGTGAAAGTCCCCGAGGTGCAATATCACCACGAGGTATACAACCAGTTCCTTTGGAACTTGTTCTAGAAATACTTCTTTGGAGGACGACAAAACGCCCCTGCCGATTCGGGGACGGTTTGTTTATCGCCGGGGAGGTTTCGCGGGAGCGTTTAGTTTTTCTTTTCGAAAGCGCGGGATGCGCTGATCCCTTTTCCTTCGGTCACCGTCACGGTCTGGCCTGCGCGCGCATTCGAAAGCCGATCGACCTCGCCACTGGGCCAGCGAATCTCGACGGCGTCGGCTTTCTCGTTGTGCGCCAGGCCAAACGTCAAAACGAGCTCGCTGGCGGAGAGGTAACTGGAGCCGCTGCGCAGCATCTGCGTCTGCGTTTCTCCTCCGGATGTTAGCCTCACAGTTGCCCCGATGCCATCACGGTTGGATTTTGTGCCGGTCAGCTTGATGCGCAGACTGTGGTTCGGGGGTGCGGCGCCCTGCGCTTCATTCCGAAACAAATACACCGGGCCGCCGTTGGTGGAAAGCAGCAGGTCCAAGCGGCCGTCGTTGTTGAAATCCGCGTAGGCGGCCCCGCGCCCCACTCGGGGAGAGGCGAATGCTTGCCCAAGGGACCCGGTGACCTCTTCGAATTTCCCTTTGCCGACATTGCGAAACAGATGCGGTGGCATGGCGTATTTCACGTTGGCCTGCACGCGTTGGACATCGGCATCGATGTGGCCGTTCGCGACCAGGACATCCGGCCAGCCGTCAAGGTCATAATCAAAGAAAAAGCAGCCGAAGCCGAGAGTGAGCAGGGAAGCGCGCCCGATCTCCGAGCGCGGAGCTTCGTCGACAAAGAGACCTTTTCCCTCATTGTGATAGAGCGACAGCATCTGGTTCGCAAAATTGGTGATCAACAGGCTGGGAAAGCCTGAATGGTCGTAATCCGCCGCATCCACGCCCATGCCTGCGCGGGCCACGCCATCTTCACTGAAAGCGATTCCTGCGACGACCGCTTTTTCTGTAAATGTGCCGTTGCCATTGTTGCGATAAAGCTTGTTCGGCTGCGTATCATTCGAAAACAAAAGATCGGGCCAGCCGTCGTCGTCGAAATCGAGCACGGCGATACCAAGAGTCTTCGAAGTGGGGTCGCCGAGACCGGCTTTCTGAGTTAGGTCTTCAAATGTGCCGTTGCCGCGATTGTGCCAGAGACGAACAGAAGTTCCTTTGTAGGATTCCGGCGTGCAGTACGATTTGCTTTTGCCGTCAAGCGTGCAATACAGATCGGTCTCCGGCGTCCACTGGACATAGTTGCCGACCACCAAGTCCAGGTGTCCGTCTTTGTCGTAGTCGACCCACGCCGCGCCGGTGCTGAATTCCTTGGGCCCCAGCAGGCCCGCTTTTTGCGTGACATCGGTGAAAGTGCCGTTGCCGTTGTTGTGAAAAAGGTGGTTCTGTCCGTATGCGGTGACGAAAAGATCGTCGTAGCCGTGGTTGTCGTAGTCCCCGACCGCCACGCCCATCCCAAACATCTCCACGTCCAATCCCGCCTTGTGCGTTACGTCCGTGAACGTGCCGTCATGATTGTTGTGATAGAGCTTGGGCGTCGTGTGTTTCTGAACGTGGCCGGGCCAGTCCATGCCGTTTACAAGAAAAATGTCCGGCCACCCGTCGTTGTCGTAGTCAATAAAGGCCACTCCCGGCCCCATTGTTTCGGGGAGAAATTTCTTCCCGAAAGCGCCGTTGTTGTGGACAAAGCGGAGTCCCGCTTGTTGCGTGACATCCCGGAGTTGAACCGTTGAGATTTCCGGGATTGTTCCGATTCCTGTTTGTTCCATGAGGACTATTGCCAGGGGAAAAGCTAAAATTGTTGCGAGCGAACGCTTCACCATTCCCCCAAAGATCAGTCGCGGCCGACGCCAAGTGCATCGGCCGCGCGATTGATGTAATTAAACCAGGACGCGATCAGGGTGATCTGCAGAATGCCGCGATCTTCAAAGCCCACAGCGCGCAGCTTGACATGATCTTCCGGGCCGCATTGCGTCGCGTCTTTCGTGAGCTTCACTACGTAGTCCAGCATGGCACGATCCTGCTCGCCAATCGGCGCAGTCCGATAGTCATGCCGCAGCGCACTGACCATTGGTTCATCCAGGGTGACACGACGCAGAAACTCTGCGTGAGACTCAATTCAATAGTGGCAGCGATTCGTCACCGAAACCATCGTAGCGATCATTTCGTGCTGATGCCGCTTGAGAGGCAAGTCCGGTGACATAAGCGCACCAAACGTGCTAAAGGCATGGAAGAGCACGTCGGGGAGAAGCGTATGGCTCGCTACGATGCCGGACGTTTCGCCGTCATTCACAGGATGGACGGGCGTAGCGTATTCGACCGGATAGAGCTTGCGCTGCGCTTCCATTGCACTCTTTACGCGATCATCTTCATCCATTCGGACAGTCTTGATCCAGGTCATTCGTCATAGCTCCTTGAACCGACCATCATGCTAAGAATTATTTCGAACCGCCGGTTCGGGCACGCTCCCGGTTGACGCTTTGCGCTGACGCCCGCGCAGCAATAGCCTTCTTGGTCTGCGCCGCTGCAAGCGCGACGCTGACGTGTTCGTGAATCGCCTGCCGCTCATTGTTGTCATCGGGATGAGTCTGGCGATAAGGCCCGGTAATGGCCTGCGCGGATTCGTCGGCTTTGAAGCGCAGATAGCGTGTCTTGTGTTCGTTGGCTTTGGCATCGTCGCCGAGGCCGTTGTAGCAGAGCATCAGGTTGTAATGTGCCTGCAGATCTTCGGGATCAATGGACAGTGTCTGCTCGAATTCTTTAACGGCGTCGGCGTAGCGCTTCTGGAGAAACAAAACGCGGCCAAGCTCGTTGCGCACAACTCGGTCGCGCGGGAACTGCTCAAGGACGGTCCGCAAGTGAGTAATCGCGCCGTCGTAGTCGCCGTCTTCTTTGAGCGCGCGCGCGTAAAAGAAATTCGTCCGCGCAAGCCGCGCGTCGATTACCAGGGATTTCTCCAGCACTTTTCGCGCGCCCGCAGTATCACCCTCCTGTACCAGAACGCGGCCAATGTTGGTCCAGCCGTCGGGATTCTGCGGGTCCGCCTGCGTGATCTTCTCAAAGGCTGCCGCGGCAGCTTTCAAATCGCCCTGCAAGAAGAGCCCGATCCCGTAATCGTTCCAGCGGGTCCAATCTTCCTTGGTGCTGGCTGTCTTGGGCTGGGGGACGGCCGCATTTCGAGGAAGAACTCGCAGCGTCTTGGTGTCCTCCGCAATGGTGGTGATGGGAAGGTTGGGAATGGTCTTGAGGCTGCCAGACACCTTCGAAGTGTCGCCGTTGAATGCCCACTTGCGGTCGTCGTAATCAGGCGTGGTTGCCCTGCCCAGGGCGCCCGGCCCCGTTTTGTCCGCCTCGACCCCCGCGAATGAAAAATGGGTATTGAACCAGCTGAACTTCCGGTAGTTGAGCCGAGCATGCAAGGTGATCTGGTCGCCAGCATTGTCCGGAATATGGAGACGATAGTGCGCCGTGTCTGCCGCCCCCGGAGGGATCAGATGGACGTAAACAACCGACCGAGTCGCCCAGGCGTTTCGTTTGTTGATGGGATTGCCATGCCCGTCAATCTGCAGCGAACGATAGAAGTGCGCCCCAGGCTCGACCGGTCCTTGGCCATCGTCCTCCACTTTCCCGCTCCAGAAAATCACTTGGCCTTTTTCATCCGTGGCTTGCAGCTCAAGCCAGACATCGAAAGCGTCAACCGTGCCACCAGGGAAGAAGTGCCCAACCTTGCGGGTGCGCACGACGACATCCACGCGAGCGTCATCGCCGCGGCGCACGGCCGCGTCGGTGCGATCAATGGGAGCGGTAATGGGACGAATTTCGCCGGCGGGGCCTTTCGGTAGTGAAATATCGGATTCTTCGCCAACGGCGAAAGTCGTCGAGAGTTCCGGCCTTCCCATTTCGCTGCGCACGGGCACGTTGGTTTGTTTTTCCGCCGGTGAGAGCGCGAAAATATCTACGCTCAGTTGTTTGTCCTGTAGAAACCTCTTGGCGAACTCGAATTGCGCCTGGTCCTGATTTGCCGTGGGTACCGCCGTGTTCGCACCAGGGAAGCGATGCGAATGGATCAGCCCGTCAACGTTGCCGTCATCGTTCGAGGGAACTTGCGGCATGTGGCAATCCGCGCAATTCATGGGTGACTTCGGATAATAGAAGGCGCGCGCGCCCTGCCCGGAAACTCCACTGGCTTGCCAGTTGTCATATTCGTTGAAGCCGCGAATCCACCGGTAATGATTCACCGGGACATCCAGATGAACCTTGTGGCACGATGAGCAGAATTCCGCGGTGTCTAGGCGCATGAACGGCTTCAGAAAAGTACGGCGGTGCGGCTCGGGGTTCAGGCGAACGACAAAGTCGTGCAATGAGCGCACCAGAGGATTCTCGCTGGCCGCCAGCTCGTGGAGCTTCGGGTATTCCAGGAAAAAGTCGCCTTGGCCCATGGTGCTTTTCACTTCGACGATGCTGTGGCACATCAGACAGCCCAGACCGGCGCGAGCTTCCGGAAGGTCGACGATCTGCTTGATGGGCGCATCGAATAAGCCGCCGTAGAGCAGCGCGGGATCATGGCAGCCGGCGCACCACTTGGACGAACGCGCGCCGGCGACTTCCTGCATGTACTCAATGCTCTTGCGGTACCACTGGTTGTTGAAGGAAGAGAAATGATGCATCGAGCTGTCCCACTGCTTGTAGATGTCGGCATGGCAGCGCTGGCAGGCATCCGATTTCATGAAGTACTGGGAGGGAATATTGCCGCCGTGTCTCGTCTGCGCGGAGCTGGGGAAGAATTTCCCCTGCGGACCGTCACCTTCACTGTCCATAGTTTCCGGCGGCATCAGCGGATTGGAGATGCGGTTCGCGTTTTTCCAGGCGACCTCACGCGTCCACCACGTTCCTGCCGCTACGCCCACCGTCAGCAGCGTCAGCGCGGCAACTCCCAAGCCGCGCCGGGGAATGCTTTCACCGAGCCACCCTTTTGAAATGAGCCACGAGATTGCTAGGAGAAGCGCGCCAAGAACGCACAACGCTATATGCGCATACAACCACGGCTTCAGCCGAAGAGGCGTGCCTATCTTGATCAACACGATTCCGAGAAGGGCTCCCGCAGCCAGCGAGAGCCAGCCCAGGAGGCCCAGCAGTGTTTCGCGTGGGAGCAGGCGCACAACGCAGAAAAAGAGGAGAATCGCAAAGACAATTCCAATGGTCACATGCAACAAATCCACAATGAAATAAAAAATCGTGGCCGAGGGATATCCGTACAGGTAAACGGCGCTGAGCGTCAGCGCCACCAGGATTCGCGATAACCACCGCTTAGCAAGATCAATTGGCATCATCTCCACCAGCGTGCGCGGTTAGCGGTTATCAAAATAGCGGCCGGATGTTTCCAGAAACATCCGGCCGCTATTCAGTTTGGGGTGCCCCGAAGCGAGCCAGGGACTGGCGAGGCTGGAGGCGATGCTGCTGGTTGGGCCAGTTATAGGGATTGCCGCCGCGCTTGGCAATAATGGAAAACCACTAGAAGCCGGGCTGAGCATCTATCCCCTTTGTTTCCATACAATTATACGTGTTTCCAGCCCGCAAATCTTTGTACTCCTCGGTGCGGCCGCAGGACCAGTCAATCACCACGCGGTCGATTTTCTCAAGCCCGCCGAGGCCAAACGTCACCGGCAATTCCGATTGAGAAAGATAGCTGGAGCCCCCTCGAACGAGCCTCGATTGCCTTTGGCCCTGGTGGAAAATGTGGACGGCCGAGCCGATGGCATCCCGATTCGACTGCGTGCCCTTCAAGTGAAATCGAATGCTCCGAGAGTTTGCTGTTTGGTCGTTGCGGTATAGGTAGGCTGGCCCGTTGTTCGTGGTCATCAGGATGTCCAAGTCACCGTCGCGATCGAAATCGCCGCAGGCCAGGCCGCGACCTACCTTTGGAGATTCGAACCCGGCGCCAACTTGACCGGCCACGTCGCGGAATTTTCCGCCGCGTAGATTCAGAAAGAGTTGCGGCGGTTGCGCGTAGCCGACGTTGCCGCGTATGTTTCGAACGGTTTCATCAATGTGGCCGTTGGCAACGGCGAGGTCCAGAAAACCGTCGAGATCGGCGTCGAGGAAGGAGCAGCCGAAGCCCAGCGAGTTGCGCGACGCAGCCCCGATGCCGGACGGAATGGACACATCGTCGAAAACTCCTGGGGCGGTAGCGCGATAGAGACCGATCATTTCGTTGTCGAAATTGGTGATGGCCACACCGGGCTTGCCCGAACCATCGAAATCTCCCGCGTCCACGCCCATGCCGGCGCGTGCTTTTCCTTCCGTGCTGAACGCCAGACCGGCCTCCACCGCAACGTCCTTAAACTTCCCGTTCTTCAAATTACGGTACAACTTATTGGGCTGAGTGTCATTGGCCACCAACAGATCCGGCCAGCCGTCCTGATCGCAGTCGAGCATCGCCACTCCGAGGGATTTTGAGCTGCTGTCAAAAATGCCGCTGGTTGCCGTCACGTCTTCGAAAGTTCCGTTGCCGCGATTGTGGAAGAGCCAGCAGGTATCCCCACGATACGCTTCCGGGGTGCAATACGACTTGTGCAAGCCATCGGTGCTGCAGAAGACATCGTGCTGGGGAGACCAGCGCACATAATTGCAAATGAAAAGGTCCAGCAATCCATCCCGATCATAATCAAACCACAGAGCGGAAGTGCTGAAGCCCTGACGCCCGAACAGGCCACTAGAGCGCGTGGCGTCCACGAAAGTACCTCTGCCGGTGTTGCGAAAAAGTCGGCTTTGCCCCACGCAAGTGATGAAAATGTCCGGGAAACCATCATTATTGTAATCGCCGACGGCCACGCCCATGCCGTAGATCTCGACGTCGAGGCCGGCGCTTCGCGTCACGTCCGTAAACGTGCCGTTGCGGTTGTTCCGGTAGAGCCGCAACGTGGATCGCTGGCGCTTGTGTCCGGGCCAGTCCATGCCGTTCACAAACAGGATGTCTTGCCAGCCATCGCTGTCATAATCAAGGAACGCGCAGCCCGAGCCCAGAGTCTCCGGCAGCAACTTGCCGCCATAGGCGCCGCTGTTGTGCCGAAACTGGACTCCCGCAGCGTTCGTCACGTCGGTCAAGCGGAATCCCAAAGTAGCCGTGGGATTCGCCAAGATCCGAGGTGGCACTGCCGCCGTAGTTAGTCCCGCCGCGAGAGTTCTAAAAAGGAAGTCTCGCCGGTTCACGGCAGGTTCACCAACCCATTTCGAATCGCGTAAACGACCAGCTCTGCCGTCTTGTGAATCCCCAGGGTGTCCATGATTTTGGCGCGGTGCACTGCAACAGTATTCACGCTCAGACTCAAGTCCGCCGCGATTTGCTTGTTCGATTTGCCGGCCACGATGTGTTGCAGGATTTCCAGCTCGCGGGGCGTCAATCCTCCTCCGCGCTCCCCTTTGAGAGCGTCCCGGCGCGACACTTGCGGATCGAGCACAGTCATGCCCGCCGCAATGCTCTTCACTGCGCTGACCAGGTCGAGGTCCATGGCATTTTTCAGCACGTAGCCGCGTGCGCCTGCCTCGAGCGCCTGGCTTACCAGGGTTTCCTCGGAATGCATGCTCAGCATCAGGATTCCCGCCTCCGGAAATTTTTCCAGGATTTTTCGTGTCGCTTGGATGCCGCTCAGTTCCGGCATCGCGCAGTCCATCACGATGATGCGGGGCCGCAATTCGCAGGCCAGGCGCACTGCTTCTTTACCGTCGCTGGCTTCTCCAACGACCAAGATCTCCGGGTCATCTTCCAGCATGCGGCGGAATCCACGGCGTACTAGCGCGTGATCGTCGGCCAGTAGAACGGTAATCTTATGCGCCATTAGCATCCACTTTGGCTCGAGGAATCTGAAGACGGATTTTGGTTCCGCCTTGCGGCCATGGTGAGATGGTCAGCGTGCCGCCAATCAACTCGGCGCGTTCCCGCATGGCTACCAACCCGATCCCACGTTGCAACTTTTCTGGCACGAAACCAGAGCCGTGATCTTCCACTTCGAGCTCCAGTGAATCCGGAGAGTATCTCAGCCAGATCCAGGCGTCGCTGGCACCGGAATGCCGGCTCACGTTATTCAATGCTTCCTGCAACACGCGATAGATATGTACCCCTGCGCTCGTTTCGACTGGGAAGGGCTGTCCCGTCTTCTCGTAATGTAGCGCGAGACCCGTCTGCCGTCCCACGGTGGGAATATACCAGTCGAGCGTGCTTTCTAGTCCGGCCTCTTCGAGCAGCACGGGATGAAGAGCCTGAGATAGCGTCCTGATATTGTTTAGTGTCGATTGCGCGACCTCCTGCACCTCCTTCAGATCCTCGCCAAGGGACGATCCTTCCGGAGCATGCTTGCCTGCGCGGCCCAGCATCGATCCGATGGCCGTCAAAACCTGGCCGAACTCATCATGGAGTTCGCGGGAAATATGCCGTAGCGCCGATTCCTGAGTGGAGATCAGTTTTTGCGCCAAATCGCTGCGCTGCTCGGAAAGCTCTGCCAGGCGAGCAAAAATTTGGCGGTTGCTGCGAATCAGGTACAAGCTCGTCAAAACGATGGCGATGAGCATTGCCGCCAGGAAAATATAGAGCTGCCGCTGCACACCGTCGTAAATCTGAGCGATGCGCGCGGCGGCCTGCTCCTCGCCTTCGTTGTTTTCCACGAGTAGCCGCGACACCGCCGTGCTGAGGGCTTGTTGTCGCGCCTGCAGGGACAAGCGAATCTGTTCCCGCGCCTCTGCATCCTTGCCGCTTTGCGCCAGACCAAACATCCGGTTTACAGCGTCCCAGAACTGCGTCACCGCTTGATGAAGGAACACCCGCTGCTCCGGAGTGCGGTTCGCCCCAGCCAGGCTCTCTTCCAGTTTTAGGCCGGCGTCCAGATCCTGGTGAATGCGTTCGAACTGCGCAGTCCAGGCCGTCAGTGGATAGGGTTCCGTGGTGTCCAGCATGTCCCGCATGGCCAGCGCGATGGAATTGAGGTCGTTCTGGACGCGCAACAGTTGCAGCGAGTCTTTCCGGTTTCGATCCACCATTTCGCTCTGAAGTTTTCGAAGACCGGTGAGCTGAATGGTGATGTAAGACGCGTAAGCGAGCACGGCGGCCAGCGTAATCACCAGCCCCAGCAGCAGTCCGTTCGTGGGTGAGCCTTGCGAGGATGCTGCATTGGGCACGGCTAAGAATACCTCACGCCGTGGTTTGCCGCCGCAGCGAGAGCACCAGGAAAATCAGAATCGTCGCGCAGGCCATCGGCACGAGCAATCCTACGCGCAAGCTGCTAGAAAATTTGGAAACCACTCCGATGGACTCGGAGCCTGCAGATCCTCCGAGAGATGCGAGCGCAAAAAGAATGCCGCCAATTTTTTTCGCGCTTGCTCCATACCACCTCGAGAGCCAGGCAATGAAAATGGGGTAGACACTCGCGCAGCCGAGTCCGAGCAGGAAAACCGCCAAGGTGGCCACCGGTAGCGATCTGGAGGCGATTAGCAAGGTCGTGGCGGCCGCTGCCAGACTCAGTGCGCCCAGCACTATTTTTCCCTCGCGCAGGCGTTTTAGAGCCAGCGGTGCGGCACCGCGGCCGAAAGTCAAGCCGGCATAAAAAAACATCGGCGCTAGCGTCGTCATGCTTGTGATGCCATGTGCCACGCGCTTAGCGTACTCCGCAGACCAAAAACCGATGCCGTTTTCCATCGCTACGTAAATAAAAAACATGGCGGCCATTGCAATCGTGACACTGGTTGCAATGGAAGGGGGTGCTGCTCCAGTGGTGCTCGGATCCTCTTTGTGCTTCTCAACGCCGAAGGAGGTGATCGACAGGCCGACAACAAGAATTCCACCGAAGACGGCAGTGCCGGCGAGCAGGATAGAGAGCGCATTGTGTTTCAACGCGAGGGCGATCAATGCGGAACAGATCATCGCTCCCGCGCCCCACGCAAAATTGAGCTGGTTCAATAGCGACGCACTTTTTGCTCCTCCCAATTCCGCAACAAACAGATTTGTTCCCGGAGTGATCAATCCATAGCCCAGACCAAAAGCTGTGGTTGCCATTAGAGCAACAGCGTGCGTGTTCGCGTTCAGACACGCAAGACCTCCGCCCATTAGCGCATAGCCCAAAACCAAAGGTGGCCTGTATCCGCGCCACGCGGCGATCGCGCTGGACGCTAGTGTGCCTCCCAATGCCGCCAGGAATTGAATCGAAGAAAAAAGACCAGCCTGCCCGTCGTCGAGAGACCATCTGCGGATAAAAATGGGCAACATCGGACCGACGATGGTGGTTGCTATTCCGCTCAGCACGAAGCCTGCGAAGAGCAAGACAAGCAGGTTGCGGCGCCCTTGCGTTTCTGCGATAGCTGAACTTTGTTCGTTCATGGGCAACCTGTCATTCTGAGGGACACTGCGCTTTCAAGCAACTTCGCGTTTCTGGAAAATCCTTCTGCTTGGAATTCGAAAGTTCGATACTCTTGGCGTTCGCTTTTCTGGAAAGATGGACGCCATGATTGAAGTCGGCCTCGTAGGATTCGGTCTCGCCGGGCGCGCGTTTCACGCGCCGGTGATTCGCGCTGTGCCGGGTTTGCATCTTGCCGCTATCGTGCAGCGTAGCGGCACGGAGGCAGCGGAGAACTATCCCGACGTTCGAATCGTGCGGAGCTTGGACGAATTGCTGTCGATTACAGATATTCGCCTCGTCGTCATCGCTACACCGAACGACACGCACTTTGCGTTCGCGCGGCAGTGCCTTGAGGAAGGCCGCGACGTGGTCGTCGATAAACCGTTTACAACAACTCTCGAAGAGGCTGTTTCGTTGGTGCAGTTTGCGAAGGACGCGAATCGCCTGCTCACCGTCTATCAGAATCGCCGCTACGACGGCGATTTTCAGGCCGTCCGGCAGCTCGTGAAGGCCGGCACGCTGGGCCGCATCGTGCGGTTCGAAACGAGTTACGACCGCTTCCGCCCGCAGCTCAAGCCCGGCTCTTGGCGCGAGGCCGCATCTCCCGGCAGCGGAATCCTATTCGACATCGCACCACATTTGATCGATCACGCTTTGGTTCTTTTTGGCCTGCCGGAAGCCGTAACCGCCGACGTCCGAACGGAACGTGATAACGCCGTGGCCGACGATGCTTTTGATATCACTCTGCACTATTCGAACGGCATGCCCGCCGTTCTTCGATCCAGCATCCTGGCCGCCGCGCCGCGACCCCGCTTTGTTCTATTTGGCACGCAAGCTAGCTTCGTGAAACAAACCTTCGATCCGCAGGAAATGAATCTCCGCCGAGGCTTTATTCCCGTGGACAGGCCTTGGGGATACGAGCCGGAAGAAGACTGGGGCGTCTTGACGGTGCCGGCGGGTGATTCGTTCGAACGGCGGCGCGTTCCCTCGGCCATCTGCGACTACCGCGATTACTATTCGAATCTGCGCGACGTCATTGTCGGACGCGCGGAACTGGCCGTGACTCCCGAATATGCGTTGGAGGTCATGCGCATGCTCGAGTTGGCGCGCGAGAGCAGCCAGAAACGCTGTACGATTTCGTGCTGAGGCGCGAATTCTAGTTCGAATCACACTTTTCAGCGGCATCGAAGAACTTCCGCGTATAATCTGTTTTCTCCGAGGAAAGGAAGGAGCGGCTCGTTGTCCATGACCATCGAACTGGCACCCTCGATTCTTTCCGCAAACTTCGCGCGGCTGGGCGAGGAGGCGAAAGAGGCGCTCAACGGCGGCGGCACCGTGCTCCATGTGGACGTGATGGACGGCCACTTTGTGCCGAATATCACGTTGGGGCCGTTAGTCGTGGCTTCGCTGCGGAAAGCTCTTCCCAACACTACCTTCGATTGCCACCTAATGATTGAACACCCGGACGAGTTCATTCCTGCATTTGCCGAAGCCGGCGCCAGCTGGATCTCCGTGCATCAGGAGGCCTGCGTTCATCTTCATCGCACGCTGCAGCTGATTGAGTCACACGGGTGCAAATCAGGCGTGGTGCTGAATCCCGCCACGCCGGTGTACATGGTGGATGAAGTGCTGGAGATGGTTCACCACGTTCTGGTGATGAGCGTGAATCCAGGATTTGGGGCGCAAAAATTCATTCCTGGCGCTCTACAGAAGATCAAAACTCTTGCCGAAGTCCGCGAAGAGCTGGGCCTAAGGTTCCGCATCGAAGTGGATGGCGGGGTGGCCCTCGATACCGTCGCTGATGTAGTGCGCGCGGGGGCGGAGCTGCTGGTCGCCGGTAACGCGGTTTTCGCGAAAGGCAACATTCGCGAAAACGCGAAAAAACTTCTGGAAGTGGCGCGCTCTGCAACACTCACCCGCGCCTGAGCGAGATAGCGATGGTAAGACTCACGGTCAGCACTCGAGGGTGTGTCTCTTTTCCCTACTGTTCCTGATAATTCCAGGTCAGCCCGCCGTCGACGAAAAACGTCGCCCCGGTCGCGTAGTCGGATTCCGAACTCGCCAGGAATGCCGCCATTGACGCTACGTCTTCCGGTTTGCCAAGACGATTCAGTGGAATGTTTCCCAATAGCGCGTTCAACTTGACCGGGTCGTTCAACAGCTTGGTGTTGATGGGTGTTTCGATAGCGCCCGGAGCGATGTTGTTGATGGTGATGCCGAACGGTGCGAGTTCGATCGAAAGGTTGCGCGTCAACATTTTCACGCCACCCTTGCTTGCGCAATACGAAGTGAAATGCGGGAAGGGAAGCTCCTCATGCACGGAGCTGATGTTAATGACCTTTCCGCCGGCCTTTGCCCGCATGCGGTGCTTCACAAAAGCCTGGGTAATGAAAAACAAGCCTTTGAGATTGACGTTCAGGACCGCGTCGTAATCTTCTTCGGTGGCGTCCCAGAAATCGGCGTGGCGTTCGAGCCCCGCGTTGTTGACGAGGATGTCGATTTTTCCAAACTGCGCTACCGTATCCGTGATGAATTTCTGTCCGTCCGCAACGTGGCCCACGTCGCATGGGAATCCCGCTGCCTTTCGCCCCAGCTTCCGAATTCCCGACGCCACTTCCTCGGCCCCCGCCTTGTTTGAGCGGTAGCAAAACGCAACGTCCGCTCCTTCCTGTGCGAACCGCTGCGCGATCGCCAACCCGATCCCCTGGCTTCCTCCGGTAATTGCCGCTACTTTTCCCTCTAGCCTATCTGCCACGTTTCGTCTCCTTGCGTTTCGTTCAGGAGTGTGATGCGTGGGGATGGTTTTTGTTTCACAGCTGGGTCTTCGATGACTGCGGAAATGCCTTCTTGAGAAGGGACCAGTCGAAGCCGAGCGGCCGAGCCCCATACTGGTTGCCCATCGCCCTTGAACGTCGGGGTCATCTCCACGATGGACAGGACTTCTTTGTCCGCCACACCTGGTATTCGCAGGTCCACAGCCCATAAAACGTGGACGCCATAGAACGGGCCCCAAAAACGTTCACCGTTTGGAGGACAGCGCACCGCTCGAGCCGCAGCCGTGGGCATCCTGGACTTGCGTTGGGAAGTTCAATGGAGCCCGCGCGAGCGCCTGGACGACTTGGACGAAAGCCATGGTCGCGATGACGCTGAGCGGGCTTCGTCGCAGACTTGTCTCAGCCCGTTGATAAGGCGAAGCTTGCGGGCGCCTTCCGCCATCGGTGATGCCTCCTCTAAACCAATGCCTATTTAACTCAACATCCGCGAAGGCCGCCTATTCGTGGAGTCGGCTTCGAGCCGCTCTCGGCCTTCAAGAAGAAATGCGGGGCGGAGAATCAACCCGGCGGTCGGGCGCACTAGGCGCGCAACCTGGCACCTCAAGGGTGGCAGTAGAGGGGGTACAGCCGGTTCTCTCCTCTAGCCACTCCGACCTCCGTAGCGAAGTTTCCAACCGCTAAGGGAGAGGCAGGGAAAGCTGGGATGGCCTGCTCCGCGCTGTGAAGAAAGGAAACGCTTTGAGAAACGTTTTCAAGAACTAGTACCGACGGAAACGTGGCAGAAGATCTGTCGAGAGCAGAATAAGTTGCGAAAATCCACAGTCTTACAAGAAAGATTCCAACATGGCAGCATACTTGCCTAATCAATCCAACGGTTAATCTGTCTTGGGCTCCTGGCTGTTAGCCGAAGGGGCTATCCGCCTTCCATCGGGGATCATTCAAAGAGAGCGCAGAGGTGTGCCAGAAAGGACTTTGTGAGAGAACCGAGACCACCTGAAGCTCACGAATTGCCCGAGGCCGAAACCATTCAATTAGCGCAGCGGGGCGACGCCGCCGCATTTGAATCCCTCTACCGATCGCACTGTGCGCGAGTCTTTGCCCTGTGCACGCGCATGTTGAAAAACGCGGCCGAAGCCGAGGATTTGACACAGGAGATTTTCTTACATGTCTTCCGCAAGATTCACTCGTTTCGGGGTGACTCGGCGTTCTCCACTTGGCTGTATCGTGTGAGCGTGAACATGGTACTCATGCGCCTTCGCCGAACGACGTTCGCGAAAACGTCCCTCGACGAAATCGCGGAAGCTGGGGAGACAACTGGCGCCTCACCAAGGGAGTTGGGCGGGCCAGACCTGCACCTGGAAGGCTACATCGATCGCACAACTCTCCAGAAGGCTGTCGATCAGTTGCCTCCGAGATTTAAAGCGATGTTTGTCCTTTATGACGTCCAAGGCTACGCACACCGAGAGATCGCCAAAATCCTAGGTTGTTCACTGGGCACTTCAAAATCGCAATTGCACAAGGCTCGCCGGCGGCTCCGTGAACTATTGTGTAAAGACCGAAAATTCGCCTCGCGGGACAAACACCGGTCCACCCATCACGCCGCTGAAGGAATGAGGCCGGCATTCCTGCGTGCTGCCGGTGAATGCGAATCGGACTGACTCTAGCTTCCACAACGGCGGGCAGCTCACTGTTCTCTAGTTCTCCCAAAGTGCTTGGCTTCTAGTCCGTGACCGCCGCTCCGCTCAGTGGTGGGGAGATTGAACCTTTGGCGGTCTTCGCAGGTCGGGAAACGCCCTGGATCAGTTATTATGAATAGACAGTGGCCTCGATCAGGACTTCCACAATCGAGGCACTTCCGTTTTTCATGACCGAGACGAAATTCATGCGTTCTGACGGTATGCAAGCTAATCTACCACCCGCGGATCAAGTCCACTCGTCCACCCGTTGAACCGAGCACCCGCCAGACCCCGCAGCGCATAACGGACCCTGTCCGAGTGGCCAGTTATTCTTCTGCATCTGCTGTCAATTGAGCGACCCAGGGACGCTGCGGCAAGCTATCCTGTGACCAGGAGAGTCGCAATGAAATTCACACCCTTGGCAGTTGTTCTTGCGGCGCTGCTTCCCTCGTTGGCTTATGCGCAGAATACACAATTCTCAGACTGCCGGACTCTTGAGGCCGCAGGCAACAATGTCGGACCGGACGAAGCACTTGTTGATGGAATGGTTTGCAAGGTAGTTAAACCGAAAGCCAGTTCATGGGTTTCTTCGCCAGCTTCCGGAAAAACTGCTCCGACTGAGAACCTAGAGCTCTTGGGTATCATCGAGCCGGAGACGCTGCGAACCAAGGTGAAAGTGGAAGTAAAGCCGACAGGCGTTGTACGGACACCTTCTTCCGGAAAAACTGCTCAGACTCAGAACCGCATGGCGCTCTTGGGTATCATCGAGCCGGAGACGCTGCGGTCCAAATTGAGCGCAGAAGCAAACGCGGCAGAGAAAGTGGCGACACCTAAAATAGGTACAGAGCCGGAGCCCGAAACGGAGCTAGGGGGGAATGTAACGCCACAGTCTGCACGATTTGAAATAAAGCCCGCCGTAAGCCTGGGAGAAATTGCGCGGTCATATCAGAAAAATTCGCAGGCTCAAGCAGCCGCTGCGCCGGAAGACATCGTAGAGCCAAAGAAGCCAACCATTGAAGGGAAACTCACAGCGGCACCGACAACCAGTACTGCGCCAGAAACGTCAACGACTACGCTGCTTCAGCCGGGCCAGAAGGCTAACGGCCTGACAGCGGCACAAGCGCCGACGTCCGAGGTGACTCCGGAAGAAACCCCCGCAGCAATCAGACCAGCTCCGGTGACACCCATCGAGCCTCAGCCTGCCGCGCAGACGGAAGTTTTTCGAGCGCCGCAAACACCAGCGCCTGCGGTGAAAGCCGAAGCAACTTTACGAGCGGTTGTGGCAACTCCGGCAACAGCTCCCGAGGCTCAGTCAGGCGGGCAGACGGAAGTATTTGGGTGGGCAGCAGGAGCACCACCATCTCGAGTGCGCAAGGCGAGTCCCCTGGTCGCTCCGGCAACCACCCCCGAGGCTCAGTCAGACGGGCAGACGGGAGTATTTGGGTGGGTAGCAGGAGCAGCGCCATCTCAACTGCCCGAAGCAAGTCCGGTGGCAGTTTCGGCGGTAGAAGATGTTCGAACCAGTGAACCACAGAAAAGCATCTCGCTAGGGGTGTTTGTCGCGCCCGAGACGTCATCGCCGGAGCTGAATCGAGCGCCAGACGTTGTGTCTTACGGTATGGCACTGGAAGACGGCTTCAATGATGGGCAACGAGCGGGGTGCACGAAAAACGTGTCCTTAGGAAGTCTGGATAAGGAGAGACTATTTCTAGCCATTCCGGAGTGGGCAGCAAACTGGTACGAAAAGAATCAGAAGAGGTTTCCAGGAATGTGTTTCTCTGACTCGCCCATGCTTGGAGCACAAAATTACTTAGTTGTGTTTTACACGTCCGCGCCGGCCGTTTCTGAAATCGACACGCTGAAGGCGATATCTGCTGCGGCCGACATGTCGCCAAAATCGGGAGTTGGAACTTTCACGACCAGCTACGGCTCAACGTGGCACTACACCTTTGACCGGACAGCGACCACGACGGTCACCACCGTTTTGACGGAAAAAGTGCCCCACAGCCTGCAATCAAATGTTCTGTATGCCACTGCGTACTCTGAGAAAGGCATTCCGATTTCTCAGCACTGGCCCACGGCCGAAGCGAAGTACGGCAAGGGAACATCCGTAAAGCAAGGAAAGAACCGGGATGCCGCGCTCCCCGGAATTCGTATAATGAGCGACTTGCTAAACCAAATGGCGGAAGACATCGCGAAGCTCTAGAGCTTCTTCCCCCACGGTCTGTGCCGATCGCAGAGATGTGGACGTGGGGGTTCAACTCCTTTCGATCTGCCGTTACCCGTTTCGAATGTTCTCGCTCTCCGAGCTTATGGCGTAGAATCGCCAACTACATTGTTCCCGAACTTCGCATGGGGCCGGTTCCATGGTCTTCAGCGTGTGAAATTCGCCGAGAAGCCACGGTTCTTGAAGACCAACAACGCACCAGGATACTTTGCGGTCGTACTAGTGCAAGCCCAGGGTCTAGGCGATGGTTACTTCGGGGCTGAGGTAGACATCCTGGATGGCGTTGAGGAGCTGAACGCCTTCTTTCATGGGACGCTGGAAAGCTTTGCGGCCGGAGATGAGACCGGTGCCGCCGGCGCGCTTGTTGATGACGGCCGTGGCGACAGCTTCTTCGAAGTCGTTTGCGCCGGAAGCGCCGCCGCTGTTGATCAACCCCGCGCGGCCCATGTAGCAGTTGGCAACCTGATAGCGGGTCAAGTCGATGGGATGATCGCTGCACAGGTCCGAGTAGATGCGCTTGTCAAACTTGCCATAGCTGGAATCGCCGATGTTGAGCGCCTGGTAGCCGCCGTTATTTTCTGGGAGTTTCTGCTTGATGATGTCGGCCTCGATGGTCACGCCGAGATGGTTGGCCTGGCCGGTGAGGTCGGCGGAGAGGTGATAGTCCTTGTCCTTCTTGAAAGCGTTGTTGCGGAGATAGCACCATAGGACGGTGGCCATGCCTAGTTCGTGGGCCTTCGCGAAGGCCTGGCTGATCTCCACGATCTGGCGGCCGCTTTGGTCGGAGCCGAAGTAAATCGTAGCGCCGACGGCGGACGCGCCCATGTCGAAGGCCTGCTCGACGGTGCCGAAGAGAATTTGATCGGCCTTGTTCGGGAAGGTTAGCAGCTCGTTGTGATTGATCTTCACGATGAACGGGATCTTGTGGGCGTACTTGCGCGCGACCGAGCCCAGTACCCCAAAGGTGGAAGCTACAGCGTTGCAGCCACCCTCGATGGCCAGCTTCACGATGTTCCCGCCATCGAAGTAATCGGGATTCTTGGCGAAGCTGGCGCCGCCGGAGTGCTCGATGCCCTGGTCGACGGGCAGAATCGAGAGATAACCAGTACCGCTCAGCCGACCGTGGCCAAACAAGCGCTGCAAATTTGTTAGCACGCGCAGATTGCGGTCCGTCGCGGCATAGATGCGTTCGACGAAGTCCGGTCCGGGAAGATGCAGGCGCTCCTTGGCGATTTTCGGCGACTTGAATCCCAACAGGGAATCCGCCTTTGCGCCGAGATAGGTCTCAATTTGTCCCTGGATGGTGCTGGTAGCCATTTCTTTCTCCTCGTTTCAGGTGTGACCGTCAAGCGTCAACTATTCTCGAATTCCTATCGAGAGCATGCTGCCGGCGGCAGTGTCCACCAGCCAGAGCAGTTTTCCATCGTTTGGCTGGAGCAGTTGCGCGGGCAATTGCTCCGGCTCAAACGGACCCTCCAGTACTGCTTTCAGGGCCGGCGCCTTGTCCGCGCCCGTCACCAGGAAGATGATCTGGGCGGCATTGCAGGCGGCTGGCGCGGTGAGAGTCATGCGTTCCGCGTACAACTTGCCCACCCAGTTTCTCACGGCGATGCGCCGATCCACATGCAATGCTTTCGTTCCTGGGAAAAGCGAGAGGGTGTGCCCCTCATTGCCCATCCCGGCCAATACCAGATCAAAGCGCGGATACTCCCCGTTCTTCAGCTTGAAATATTCGCGCACAGCCTTTTCGTATTCTAGGGCGGCCTGTTCCGCATCTGGATATTCGCCTTTGATCCGCGTGACCTGCTCCGCTTTCAACGGCGACTTTGAAATCATTGCTTCCGTAGCCATGCGAAAATTGCTGTCGGGATGGCTCGGTGCGACATGGCGCTCGTCGCCGAAGAACAGATGTATATTATCCCAAGGAACTTCCGAGTGCAGCGCTGGGTCGTTCACCAGGAGGCGGTAGAGCGCTCTGGGGGTCGATCCCCCTGCCAACGCCACGCTGAAGAAGCCTTTCGTGCGTACCGCCGATGCCGCGGCTTGAACGAACTCCTCGGCTGCGCGCTTGGCGATGGCTGCGCCGTCCGCTAGGATTCGGATCTCACGATCCACTCGCGCTCCTCTCAGGTGATGATCCCTGCTTTATCGGGAGCGGCGATCCGGCCGCGCTTGTCAATTTCTTCTTCCCCGATGCGCCGCCACGAGCGCCCGTCGCGTTCCAGCAAATCGTCAGCCTCGATAGGCCCCCACGAGCCTGCCGCATAGTTCGGGAAACCGCGGGCGGGCAAAGCGTGCCAGACGTCCAGAATCGGCTGAATCACATTCCATCCCGCCTCGACCATGTCCGAGCGCTGGAAGAGCGTGGCATCACCCGCCATGCAATCGCGCAGCAGCCGCTCGTAACCGGTGCTGTGCTCCAATCCGAAATAGGTACAGTAATCGAAATCCATATTCACGAGCCCGAGCTTCATGACCGAGCCGGGAACCTTCGCGCCGAAACTCAACGAAATGCCTTCCTCAGGTTGAATGTGGATGACCAGGCGGTTGGTTTCCAGATTTTTTACCGTGGTGTTGCGGAACAGGACGAAGGGAGTCCTGCGGAACTGGATCACAATCTCCGTTGTGCGTTGCGCGAGGCGCTTTCCCGTGCGCAGATAGAACGGCACGCCCGCCCAGCGCCAGTTGTCGATCTGCAGTTTCAGCGCGACAAACGTTTCCGTATTCGAATCCGGCGCGACATCCGGCTCGCTACGGTAGCCTCCGACGCGCTGGCCGTCCACCGTGCCGGCACCGTACTGGCCACGCACCATGTTTTTCAGGACATCCTCGGGGGTGAGCGGCTGGATGGCGTGCAGAACTTCTGCTTGTTTATTGCGGACTTGATCGGCATCAAAGGAAATCGGCGGCTCCATCGCTGTCATGGTCAAGAGTTGGAATAGGTGGTTCGGCACCATGTCCCGCAAGGCGCCTGCAGTCTCATAGAAGCCGCCGCGATGCTCCACGCCGACGGTTTCCGCCGCGGTGATTTGCACGTGGTCCACATAATTGCGGTTCCACAACGGCTCGATGATGTTGTTTGAAAAGCGAAAGACCATCACGTTTTGGACGGTCTCTTTGCCGAGATAGTGGTCGATGCGATAGATCTGCTTTTCCGTCAGAACCTGCATCAAGTCCTGGTTGAGCTGCTTCGCTGATTCCAGGTCATGGCCGAATGGCTTTTCGACGATCACCCTTGCCCAGCGGTCGTTTTCTTCCTTGGTCAGGCCGCATTCGCCCAGCTTCTTGACGATCGGAGAGAAGAATCGCGGTGCGACCGCCAAATAGAAGAATCTGTTTCCGAGCGCGTTCTGGAGCTTGTCAGCCTGTTCAATTTGCTCTTTCAGCCGCTTGTAGGCCTCGGGGTCCTGAAAATCTCCCCGGACGTAATAGATTCGCTCGGCGATCCCGTCCCAGAACTTCAGGTCGACAGGTGCGGGAGCGTACTTGGGAATCTCCTCGCCCAGCATCTTGCGAAAGTTTTCCGTGGTGTAGTCGTTGGTGGCGAATCCCACGATAGCGAACTGTTTCGGAAGAAGGTTGTCCTGGGCGAGATTGCAAAGCGCGGGAAGCAATTTGCGTTTCGTCAGGTCACCGGTTGCGCCAAAAATAACCATCACGCAGGGCGCTGCAGTCGGATTCGAATCGGGGTGGTTTGGGATCATAGCGGGAACTCTCTGTCTTCGAGCGCCAAACGACTCTTGAAATCTCTAGTGCCCAGACTTCTTTTCAATGTGTCCGCCGAATTGGAAACGCATCGCGGACAATACTTTCGCCCCAAAATCATCTTCGCCACGCGATGTAAACCTCTGAAACAGAGATGCGGTCAGAACCGGCGCGGGCGCACATACTCGATACCGTTGTGGACCATCTTGACGAAGTGGCCGGCGCCGGAAGGGCCACAGTGAAGATAGCCTTCCTCGGCAGTGCCGCCAATTTTGTCGCGTCCCGGCGTGCGATCGACGTTGCCGCGTCCTGGCGCGAGCGTTTTGAAAATCGGATCGAAGTGCTTCACGACCTCGGTCTCGCCACCGATCATCTGGCAATAGCCGCGCTCGAGACCCCATACGCCTCCGCTTGTGCCGACGTCGCAATAGTGGATTCCCTTTTTAGAGAGTTCTTTCGCGCGGCGAATGTCATCGATATAGTAGGAATTTCCTCCATCGATCACGGTATCACCAGCTTCCAGTTTGCCTGCTAAATCGTGTAGCGAGGCGTCGACCACCGCAGCCGGCACCATGAGCCAGATGGCGCGGGGCTTCTGAAGTTTCTTTACAAAATCATCGATGGAAGTCGCACCCGTAGCGCCTTCGCCTTCCAGTTGTTTGACGGAATCCGCGCTGCGGTCATACACGACGCACTTGTGACCGTTTTTTTGCAGGCGCCGAACCATGTTGGCGCCCATTCTTCCCAGCCCGATCATGCCAAGTTGCATCTTGTGTGCTCCCGATTTTACACCAAAGAAATGGTTCGATAATTATGCGATCGCTTTTTGCACGGCTCTGGCCAGCATTGAGAGTCCGGCTTTCAGATTCTTTCCCAGGTGGACGCGCAAGGCGCGGCGGCCGCGCTCGGCCAGAACGGCAAAGTCGCCACGAGCCTGCGCGGCCTTCACAATGCCGAAGGTGTATTTCTGCCCGGGCACCGGCAAATCTTTCGCATCGTCTCCAGTGATCTGCAGGAATACGCCGCTATTCGGGCCACCCTTGTAGGCTTGCCCGGTGGAGTGCAAGAAGCGCGGGCCAAACCCGAGAACGGTGGCTACTTTTTTCTTGTCGCGAACGGCGTGGCGGATCGTTTGCAAGGTCTTTTCATTCGCCGGATTCATCGTAATGTAACCAAGGACAGCAAAATAATCGCCCGCGCCAATCCGTGAGAGATGAGCTTTCAACACGTCGGCAAGTTTCGCGCCGCCTTTCAATGCAGCTGTGTTTTTCTCGTCCGCGAAAAGCTTGATGCCTTTCTCCTCGAAGAAAGGCGATTCCGCTGGGAGACTTCCGGTCGTTTCGTATTGGCTCGTCAATTTCTTGGTTTCGATCTTGCTGGCTTCGACGTCCGGCTGGTTGAAGGCGTTAATCCCGATGATGGATCCGGCAACAGCAGTGGCGATTTCCCACCGGAAGAATTCCTGCCCGAGATTGTTGGTGCTCGGCAGAGTGATGCGCACGACGGGGTGCCCGGCTTTTTCGAGGGCAGCAACGGCCGCATCCTGAGCCTTGTTTGGCTTCGACGCTAGTCGCACATAAGCGAAGACCCGATCGTCGCCATAGGTAGCCGACCTGGCGAGGCGTTCGCGATCCACAGGAATAATGCCTTTGCCGATTTTTCCGGTGGATTCGGCAATTAATTGTTCGAGCCACGCCCCGAGATCGAAGATTCCCGGCGAAGTGACGATGGTAATCTTGTCCCGGCCATGATTGGCGGCGACGCCCAAGATGGTTCCCAAGATGACGCCTGGATTGAAATCGGCGGCAGTGGACGCACCACACGCGGTGACCATTTCCTCCGTGTTTTTCAAGAATTTCTCAACGTCCAAGCCCATGACCGCGGCGGGAACCATGCCGAAGTTGGAAATCGCGGAATAGCGGCCACCGATGCTTGGCACACCCATGAAGATCCTGCGGAACTTATCAGCTTCGGCGACCTGCTGCATCTTGGAGCCCGGATCCGTGATAGCGATGAAGTGATTGCCGGCTTCTTTCTCGCCCACTTTGGCCTTCACACGCTCGAAGAAGTATTGTTTGTAGATGTTGGGCTCGAGCGTGCTGCCCGACTTGCTCGAAACGATGCAGAGGGTCCTGCGAAGATCGACTTTCGCTTCGATGGCCTTGATTTGCGCAGGGTCGGTGGAATCGAGAACATGCAGCCCGGGAAATCCTTTCATCTTTCCAAACGTCATGCGCAGAACTTCGGGGCACAGGCTGGAGCCGCCCATGCCCAGCAAGAGCACATCTTTGAATCGCGCCTTCTTCACGTCCTCGGCGACATGCTTCAGAACGTCAATGTGCGCGATCTGCTCTTCGGTGATGGTCAGCCAGCCGAGCCAATTACTCTCGTCCGTGCCACTCCAGAGCGAAGCATCCTTCTGCCAGAGGCGCGCGACTTTATTATTCTTCTTCCAGTCTTCGAGCGACCAAGCAACCGCCCCGGCAAGCCGACCAGGCAACTTGTAGGTCAGCCGGTTTAGACTCACGTACGCACCCCTGCGTTCTTGCCCACGGCATCCAGCAGGGTCTTGAAGGCGTCGGCAAAGAGCTTGACGCCGTCGACCATCAGTTTGTCCGTCACTTCTTTCATGGAAATTCCGGCCTTGGCGAGGTCGGCCATGGTCTTCGCGGCGCCTTCGACGTTTTCGGCGAGACTGGGACGAAGTTTGCCGTGATCGCGGAAGGCAGCAAATGTGGCCGGAGGAATGGTGTCCACGGTGTCCGCGCCGATGAGTTCTTCGACGTAGATCACATCACGATACTTTGGATTCTTGGTGCTCGTGCTGGCCCACAGAAGACGTTGCGTTTGCGCGCCTTTGGCCGCCAGGGCCGTCCAGCGCGGGTTCCCAAACAGTTCCTGATACTTCTTGTAGGTGAGCCTGGCGTTGGCAATGGCCACCTTGCCGCGGATGGATTCGAGCAGAGCTTTCTGGTCGGCATCGCTAGTGCTCTTGAGCTTTTCGTCGATCTTGCTATCAATCAGGGTATCGATGCGGCTGACGAAGAAGCTGGCGACGCTCGCGATGTGACTGATGTCCTGGCCCTTGGCTGCGCGAGCTTCCAGCGCGGCAAGAAATGCTTCTGCGACTTGCTCGTAGGCGGACTGCGCGAAGAGAAGAGTGATATTGATGTTGATACCTTCTTCGAGCGCCTGGCGTATGGCGGGAAGGCCTTCGGGCGTCCCGGGAATCTTGATCATGACATTCGGGCGATCTGCGGCCTTCCACAGGCGGCGAGCTTCGGCGAGCGAGGCTTTGGTATCGAACCCAAGAAACGGCGAAACTTCCAGGCTGACGTAACCGTCGCGGCGCTTCGACTCCGTATAGACCGGCTTGAAGATGTCGCAAGCGTCCCGCACGTCGCGGAGGGCGATTTTCTCGAAGAGGCCGTTGGCGTCGAACTTTTTCGCTTCCGGCGAGTTCAGGATATCCACATAAAGGTTGCTGCCGGTAATAGCCTTCTCGAAGATGGCCGGGTTGGAAGTCATCCCCCGCAGGCCGTCATTATCAATATATTTCTTTAGTTCGCCGCTGGTGAGCAGGTCTCTGCGGATGTAATCCATCCAGGGGGATTGTCCATAGGTGAGTAGTGCCTTCAGTGGATTGGTTCCCTGGCCAGTGCCTATGCTTGGGACCGTCGTTGTAGTGGTCATGCTGATTCTCCTTCATCTCGAAAAGGGCTCGAAACTTTATTGTACGCCTCAGCGGGGTGGCCGCGCTTCTCGCTTCGAATACCGATCATTTTCCTATTGCTTCAAGCCCGCCGCAAACTTTGCTTCCAGCGCTTTGACTTTTCCTAGCCGGCGCATATGCCTTTCTTCGTTCGTGAACTTTGCGGCAAGGAAGGCCTTCACTAGATCCTCTGCCAGCTTCACGCCGATCACCCGCGAGCCCAGCACCAGGACGTTGATGTCGTCATGCTCTACTCCCTGATGCGCCGAATACGTGTCATGGCACATCCCGGCTCGAATCCCGGGCAATTTATTTGCCGCCACGCTTGCGCCAACGCCGCTGCCGCAGATCAGAACGCCGCGCTCAGCCCTGTGGTCCAGCACCGCTCGACCCACGGCTTCTGCAAAGTCCGGATAATCGGACGGATTTTCATTGAATGCTCCGACATCCAGGGCATCGTGTCCGAGCGACCGCAGCAAATCGCCCATGGCGACTTTCAGTTCGAACCCAGCGTGGTCCGAGCCAATCACGATCTTCATTGCCGGCTCACTTTCCGAGGACTCCCCTCGCCGCTGCCACAACCTTGTCTACTTCCATGCCGAATTTTTTCAACAGGTCCTTCAACGGCGCCGATGCGCCAAAGCTGTGCATCCCAATCATCTTCCCCTTGAGGCCGACATAGCGCTCCCATCCAAACGTGGAGGCCATCTCCACGGAAACCCGCGCGCTCACACTCGCAGGGAAGACACTCTCCTTATATGCGGGGTCCTGGAGTTCGAAGAGTTCCCATGATGGCATGCTGACGACGCGAGCTTTGATGCCGGCGGCATTCAATTTCTCGCCGGCTTCCACGCAAAGAGACACCTCGCTGCCACTGCCCATAAGGATGACGTCAGGTTTCCCACCCGGAGCATCTGCAAGAATGTAAGCGCCCTTAGCAACTCCTGCGGCGGGAGCATATTTCACGCGATCGAGCGTGGGCATGGCCTGGCGGGTCAGAACCAAGATAGAGGGCCCATGGGTATGTTGCAAGATCACCTTGTAGGCCTCCACCACTTCATTGGCATCGCCCGGCCGCAGAATCAGCATGTTTGGCATCGCCCGCAAGGACGCCAGTTGTTCGATGGGTTGGTGCGTCGGACCGTCTTCACCCACGCCAATCGAGTCGTGCGTGAAAATGTAAATCGCAGGGATTTCCATCAACGCGCCGAGACGCATGCTCGGCCGCATGTAATCGCTAAAATTAAAGAACGTAGCGCTGAACGCCCGGAGTTTCGACAGCGTCATTCCGTTTACGATCGCGCCCATGGCATGTTCCCGCACGCCGAAGTGGACGTTCCGCCCGCGATACTGATCCGGGTAGAAATCTCCCGCACCGTCGAAGGTCAGATTCGTCTTGTTGGACTTGGCCAGGTCTGCCGATCCGCCAACCAGCCAGGGGATATTCTTCGCCAGGGCGTTCAGCGTTTTTCCTGAGGATTCGCGCGTCGCCATGCCCTTTGGATCGGCAGGGAAGCTCGGCAAGTCTTTATCCCAGCCGTCGGGCAATTGGCCGCTCTGCATCCTGTTCAGCTGACCTGCGAGCTGCGGAAATTGTTTCTTGTACTCTTCGTATTTTGTGTTCCACGCCGCACGAGCCTCGGCTCCGCGCTTGCCCACGCCATTCTTGAACTGATCATAGACTCCATCGGGGACTAGAAACTTCGCGTCTTCCGGCCACCCATAGTTTTTCTTTACGAGTTTGACTTCTGCCTCGCCCAGCGGCTCGCCATGTGCTTCGTAGGAATCTTGCTTGTGGGGCGATCCGTACCCAATGTGGCTGTCCACAACAATGAGCGTTGGCTGGTCCTTCGCCTTGAGAAAATTGTCGTAGCCGCGCGCCAGGAGGTCCAAATCGTTGGCGTCCGTCACGTGCGCGACGTTCCAGCCGTAACCCTTGAAACGCGTCATCACATCTTCGCTAAAGGACCACTCGGCGGGACCATCGAGGGTCACCCTGTTGTTGTCGTAGATCCAGCAAAGATTGGAGAGCTTCAGATGTCCCGCTAGCGAAGCAGCTTCGCTAGCCACACCCTCCATCAAGTCTCCATCGCCGCAAATCGCGTAGACATTGAAATTGAAAATGTCGAATCCAGGACGGTTGAAATTCTCCGCGAGCCATTTACCGGCAATCGCCATGCCCACGCTATTCCCTGCGCCTTGGCCGAGCGGCCCCGTCGTTGTTTCGACTCCGGTGGTGAGGTGCGACTCGGGATGCCCCGGTGTCCGGCTGTCGATTTGCCGGAATCGCTTGATCTCCTCCATCGAGACGGCGGGATCGTTTGTAACTCTTCCTTGAGTGTTGACCGCGCGCACTCCCGTCAAGTGAAGCGTGGCGTAGAGAAGCATCGAGGCGTGCCCGGCGGACAGAACGAAACGGTCACGATTTGGCCAGGTGGGATCCGCAGGATCGTAGCGGAAGAAGCGCTGCCACAGAGAGTAGACCACCGGGGCCAGACCCATGGGGGCGCCGGGGTGACCTGAATTCGCCTGCTGGACCGCATCGATCGCCAAAGTACGGATGGTATTGATGCTTAGAAGATCGAGGTCCAGCTGAATTTTCGGCTGACTCACATTGGCTCCTGTCGCGGGCAGGAATACACCCGCAGATCACGGTCAGGTTTTAGATGCGCCGCGGTACGGATCGGGTCAAGAGATTTTACGCCAAAACGAAGAAACTCGCTCGCTTGAGCATGTGTCTGCAACCCGTTTCAAGATTCGCCCCCACGCTTCTCGAATCGACACCATGAAGACAAAGCGTTTCGCGACAGTCAAACAACAATTCTGCAAAACCTCGGGGAAAACCCAGAACACACAAAGAGTCGGTTTGTTTCTTCCTGAGAGCTCAGAACTAGCTACCGGCTCCACGTCCCGTTTTGTGATTTGAATTGAGCGCAGTCCCCGCGCATGTTACTTTTTCTTAGCTGCCGTGCCCGGGTGGCGGAATGGCAGACGCTGAGGACTTAAAATCCTCCGGGGATTTTTCCTCATGTGGGTTCGACTCCCACCCCGGGCACCAGTCTTTCTTATTGAAGATGAACGAGTTGTTGGGCCGCTCCTTTCCGTGTACCTCTGGTGTACCCCACTTTGCAAAAGAACGAGCGGGTCGCGGCTCCAGGCGTTAGCCAAATCCGCTTCCAATTGTTCCTGTCGCGAGCGCACCCATGGCGCGTAATGCTTCTCAGTGATCCTCACACTTTGATGGCCCAGCAGTATCGAAACTCGTTCAATGGGCACACCGGCGAGAAGCAATTCGACAGCGAATGTGTCGCGGAAACGGTGTGCATGTCCGTTCGGAACGTTTGCGAGTTTGAAGAGTTTGCACAGTTGCGTTTGCCAGCTCCGCACGATGCTTTCCAGCTTCCCTCTTCCACTCCAAAGAAAAACGTATCAGTGACTTTTGGCGTTGCTTCCAACGCCGATAAGACAAATTCCGGAAGGATTGTGTTCACTGGCACACCCATCTTCTGCGTGTAGAGGAAGAGACGGTTGCCTTCGAGCCTATCTGTGGTGATGCTGGTGCGAAGTGGCTGTTCAAGGGTAAGCACGGAGCAGCGACGGAAGAAATTATCATCCAGCAGGACATCGAAGATTATCATCTCAAGAACTCGTTCACCTTCCGTATGGCTCGCTATCCGCGTCCGGCTAGCTGCTTGCTACGGAAGGACAAGTTCACGTTCAGCGCGATCACGTGTGGCACATGGAAAGGCTGGCATACGTTTGCAAGGCCGGCGACGGTCTCTTGCTCGCCACGTCGCGCACTGTGGGCCTAAGCCCGCTTGAAAACCGTCTCTGCAGGGCACATGTCCACGTTAACCAAGCGTTCGCAGGCCACAGACCACATCACTTCACCAAACGAGGGCGACGCGCCGTCGAGCAACGAGCCTCGATCATCTCGAAAATCGGCGCACGCTGAGAGATATGGGAAGCCCAACACAGAAGATGTGTATGACCACGCCGACGATCATCATCTGAAGGGAAAACGGACGTTTGGCCGCGGCGGAGATCGGTAACACAATGCGGTTCATGAAGAAATAGACGGCTACACCATACAGAACTCCTGAAACAACGGCGTGCTCTATCAAGAAACCAAGAGCCCGGCTCGCAACAAGGTAGACAGCTGCCGCCCCAAAGGCTATGAGGAAATGACAAAGGACACCGAGCGCTACTGTCGCGAGCCCGCCGGAAAATGCCTTCGGCCCCAGCAATCCGCTGGCAATCCCTTGCAGGAGGCGCATAGGCTTGAGCCCGAAGAAACCATAGACCACCAACGCGGCGGTAATGTCTAGGATGCCGCACGCAAAGCCAGCCGATAGCACTGCAAGCACAGCATTTGGTTTGTTTTCCAAGGAACCTCCGTTGCTGCATCAGCAACAACAGCCAGAAGCCTACACTATCGACTTCACATCTCGGCGAACGCTGTTTGGACGTCTACCGGTATTCCTGAGAGCAACAAGCACTCGCAAACCGCAAGCGAGCGGAATCTAATTGTGCTTTCTGAGCTAACCACTGGGGTTAGGAAAGTCAGGCGGGTATCACCGACCTCGCCTGTAACCTCCCAGCATCCCTCGGTTGGGAAGATCAGCGCAGTGGCTTGAAATCCTGTGTCGCCGTAGCCGTCTGGAATACGTGCACGCAATGGTGGTTGCTGGTCCATCGAGCCTCCGGCCGTGTATTTTAAGTTTGCCTCGGAGTCCTTCCCCTCTTGTCCACCCGAACTTCATGCTTAACGAGCCATCAGGAAACATTTCCCCCGGCCCCCCGGTCGAAACACCACGGTACCCTCCGGCCAGAGCCCGAAAGGGCCAAGAGTTGGCTTGCAGCCAAATACTGTATCTATTCTTCTTCGCGTGGCTGTTCCAGTGGGTCCGGTTCTCTCCGGGTAATCCCGTCCAAGAAGTTTGGTCGGTGGCGAATGTAAAGTCCGTACCAGTCGGTATCGTCGGTCGCACCCAGTTTTGCCCCGCGGGCTTGCGAGCCGCCGATACACGCCATTACTAAGCTTTCTTGATGAACGAATCCGTATTGGGCGAAGTCGGGTTTCACTTTGTGGTCCTTGATACCGTCAATGGTACTGCGCTGCCGTTGTGAGAGCGCAAATCCACATGTCAGGTAACGGCAAGTAGCGCGGAGCACCGCCGGCAAGGCTCTAATGAAGCGTACTAAGCAGCGAATATAAAAGCGGAAGACTGACCGACGGATGGCAAGCTGGACACTTCCAATGCACGAGAGCAAGCGGAGGTTGATAGCCTTGCTGGACGATGTTGATTTACCTATTAGGTGCGGCGCTCACAGGTTTCCGGTTTAGAGTATTCGCTATGACCGCAACATGGGAGAAAAAGTTGACCTATTTCGCAGTGGACACTGGCACAACCAACACAACTGTTTGGCTTATGAAGGATGGCAGGATTCTGCGGGAGTCCAAGCATCCTGTAGGAGTTCGGCAGACCTCGATCCGCGGCGACCGAGAACTGCTTGAAAGCACACTGCGCGGAACCTTCCGCTCGCTATCGAGACGAGCACCATCGCCTCCGAGGTTTGTACTTGCGGCTGGCATGCTGACTTCACAATTGGGGCTTTTGGAAGTGCCCCATGTCCTTGCTCCCGCCGGCGTGGGCAAGCTCGCGGAGAACGTACGAATGAAAAGCTTTGCCCGAGTGAGTCCGCTACCATTTTTCTTGGTGCCCGGAGTGCGAATCGGTAGAGTCCCGTGTGAATTATCAGAGGTGGCATACAGCGATGTCATTCGGGGTGAGGAGACTGAGATTGTCGGGTTTCAGGCGAATGCGCAGCCGCGAGCTCACGGAGCGCCGTGGCTGCTCTTGCACGTAGGGTCGCATTCCAAAGCAATCGAGGTGGATGCCCGGGGTCGAATTGTGCGATCGGCCAGTACGCTCTCTGGGGAAGCACTGCACGCCCTAAGAACGCAGACGATCCTGGCGAGCCGGTTGCGGGATCTAAGGTCGCAGGAGCTGCAGAAGAGCTTCTTCGAAAGCGGAGTCAGATCCAGCGAGCGCTATGGTCTATCACGCGCGCTCTTCATGACCCGGTTGCTTGAGGGGAATTCTCGGTATGGTCAGCGGGAGTTGTATAGCTTTCTTCTGGGCTCTCTCTTGGCGAGCGATCTCCGAGCTTTTCGCAGCCTGGGATTCCTCGCGCCGCGTCGCATAAGAATCGTTTTGAGCGGCCAGCCCAATCTGCAGTTGGCTTGGCGCCTGATGCTCAAAAAGGACTATGACGTCAAGGTTGTCAGTCCAGAAGTTAGGGCGTTCGCATTTCTTGCTGGGCTTCGTGAGATTGTCTTTGCCAGTTCCGCATATCGTCAATTTCAGGCCGGAATTGCGGGAATAAGAGATTAGTCGAGGCGCGTCTCGGAAGTAGATTTACACCGGGGACCGGTGCTTGTTGGAGGAGATCCGATGAATAGGCGATTATTTCTGAAATCGATGCCCGCGGGTGTGTATGCGTTCGCGCATCTCCCGATGCTGCAAACCGCGTTGCCCAAGATGAAGATCACGCGAGTACGAGCTTACGCGCCACCCAATCCGAATCCGCTGTTCAATCAGGCCGATACCGTAGTGACTATCGAGACCGACGCGGGAATCACAGGTGTCGGTGAAGGCGGTTTTCCGGATGCGCTGAAGCAGTGCGCCGGACGCCTGATCGGGCAGGACCCGGAGCATATCGAACGTTTATGGCAGGACATGTCGCGGTCGTTCTTTTATCCGCCTGGGCGTGAAAAGGAACATGCGCTCGGTGCGCTCGATTTGGCCCTGTGGGATATCAAAGGCAAGGTGCTGAAGCTGCCGGTTCACGAAATCCTGGGCGGCATGGTGCGGAATTACTGTGAATGCTACAACACCGCCGGCATCATCCCTGGCATCAAGCCTGGCATGAGCGTGAAGGATCGCGCGGCGGCCACTATCGCGGCCGGTTATCGAGCCTTCCGCATGGGCGCGGCTGACACGCCAGCGAATACCACCTTCAATACCCGTCAGAAATTGAATCAGCTTTATGAGGAGTGCGTGCAGGCGCGCGAAGGCGTAGGAAAAGCTGGCGACTTCTGCATCGATTTTCATCAGCGATTCGATCTTTCCGACGCGATCCGTGGTTGCGATCTGATCGAGAGCCTAGCGCCGTTGTTTGTCGAGGATCCCGTGCGCGCGGAGGCGTTCAGCGAGGACCTTCCGCGTCTCCGAAAGTTAGTAAAGGTTCCGATCGCCGCGGGCGAGGAATGGGGGAATCGCTGGGACTTCAATCCACTGGTGGAGAACCACGATATCGACTACGTTCGCGCTACGCTGCCGAACGTGGGGGGCATTACCGAGATGACGAAGATCGCGGCGATGTGCGAGACGCATTTCGTGGGCCTTGTGCCTCACTTCACCGGACCAATCGCCACCGCAGCGCTGGTGAATTCGCTCGGTACATTCTCGGGTCCGCTGCTAATGGAATATAATTTTGAAGGCAAGGAGCTTCCGCACGTGCCTGTCTGCCTGGATTTTAAGCACGGAAAGCTCTATCCCAACGACAGACCCGGACTCGGCGTCGAGCTGGACATGAGCAAGCTTACGCCGATTCTGGAAGTAACGAAATACGACACGAATCGCGCGCAGACGTACTTTCGCCCGGACGGGTCAATTACAAATTGGTGAAATAAAAAGATGGTTAGATTTGCGAACCAGCAGGTTTACAACGGTCTCACCGAGTCTTATCTTGTGGAGATGACCTCGCCATCTGGTAAGTTAAAAATTACCGGTCCAAATATGCTTGGGGCCTGAATCGCGCGTAAGCGCCACAGAAGTCCAATTGTACGATTTCGTTTATCAGACGGATTGCTTCTGAGGCGCAATTCCGAGAGGTTATCGATTCTTTTTCTTGATGTTTCAAGAAATTGCTAGAAACTGAGCTTCAGTGCAAGCTGGATAATGCGCGCTGCGACACTCGTGCAGAACATCTGCCCGAATGTGGGTGACGTGAAGTCCACGTCCGGATCACAGAATTGGGGGTGGTTGAAAGCGTTAAAGAACTCCGAGCGGAATTCAAGCGACGAATTTTCGCGCGGCCAGCGGAACGGGAGCTTTTTTGCAAGCGACAGATCGAAATTGTTTTGTCCGGGTCCGTCGTAAATTCCCGCGCCGGAGTTGCCGAATCCCAGGGCGTTGGGGTCGTCTGCTCCGAAGCGAGCCGGCTTGGTAAAGCACCTTGCGTTGATATAAGCGCCGAGATCGATGTCACTGACCCCGGAGTCAGATAGCGGCCCTTCGCGCAGGCCCCAGAGAGGGAAGCGCGGTCAGCGGTTTGCCCGAAAACGTTTTGGCCATTCGGGCTGAAGATGACCAAAAGCTTGTGCCCCGATTGAAACGTCGTCACCCCGGCCACGCCCCAACCTCCCAGTATCCGTCCTCTCGCGGACGAGAGGTTTTTCGGGCTAGGGAACTGATGGGTGTAGTTGGGAATGAGCCGGTGCTCATGAACAAAAAAATCTGGCCCCTAGCGCTGTTTCGGATTGTTCTGATCTCCGTTGCTGCAGCCGCCATTGCCCCCGACGCTGGTAAGAGGGTCTGTCGTCAAGTTTCTTGAGAACGTGTAGGAGACTTGCGCTTGCAGGCCGTGGCTGAACCGCTTGTTCAAGCTCACCGGCCGCGTCCCAGCCCTGAAAAGGAACCCGCAGCATGACATTTACCAGCGTAAGTGAAGGACTTGTGGAGGTTTGGCTTGTAGGGGCATCACGCCTCGGGCAGTCAGGAAGTCTACACCCGCCTGGAAATCCCGTCACTTCTCCCCGTAAGCAGTAGGTGCCAAACAGGTTAGCTCGTCACCTCCCGATGCCCAACTCGTTGCCTGTGGAGCATTGAGGTAGCTGCTTAGGGGAGGCAGTGTCGCTCACGAGGTGACACGCCGTGAACCGCCACAACGGCAGTTATGCCCTATTGACCCTGGTGTTTTTGTCTCCTACGTGCTTCGCTCAGAACGCGCCGGCAAAAGAGACTTTGAGCCCAGAACTCCATGTCTCGGTCTACGACTACGCCAACGTTTCCCCAGAACTCTTGGCCGCCGCAGAGATGCAAGTGCACCGGATTTTTCGGCAGGCGGGAGTGGAAACTGTCTGGCGAAACTGTTCTGACAGATCTGAGAATATTCAACCGACAGGTTGCCACGTCATAGGGTCCACTTACTTCGTGCTGAAGATCCTTCCTCGCGCAATGGGCGCGCAAGTGCGTGATCGTACCGATGTGCTCGGCGCCGCTACGCTGGATGAGAAAGGGCTGGGTTACTACGGGTATGTCTTCTACGATCGGATTCAACGGATGTCTGAAGAGCGGACACTCGCGTCTACTCTTTTGGGCCATGTACTTGCGCATGAAGTCGGCCATCTGCTGTTACGCTCGAACTCTCATTCGATCAGCGGGATCATGTCCGGGCGATGGGCTGGTGGAGAATTGCGGACAATTTCTGAAGGAGCCATGTTCTTTATGCCACACGAATCCAAGGTGTTGCGGGATCGGCTCTTGAGTGTGGCGCTTAAGCCTGCACGGCCCTTTGTTGTTGAAACCCCTGCTTCTGTCGGAATAGGAAACGGAAAGTAGACTGCGGCATCGAAAGCTGAATCTCGACCTGCACCTGATAAGTTAGAAATCACCGGCCATCAATCTGTTAGTCGTTGTCTTGTGGACCGCAATGCGGCTAGAATCCCAGAGTCCAAGACCCCCGGGTATCGGTGGGGCCACTAACCCGCACCATGTGTAAGCGGTTACATTGTTTAGGAATGATTGGCATGGTCCTTCGCGGCGTGCTTCGGCGTTATGAGCGACCCACTCGCGCTCCAGGGCCGGCGGGGAATCGCGATTCCCATCGCCAGAGAAAGCTCCACCGTGCCGGGGTGCTTAGCATCGCCTCATTGCTATGGAGCGGTGGACTGCTTGCGCAAGCTGCTGCCACCGCTGTGAACATCGAAGTCAAAGCGGATCAAGAAGAAGGGTTATCAAAGCCCATCTGGAACTCCTTTGGCTATGACGAGCCGAACTACACGTACAGCCCGAATGGCAAGAAGCTTCTCGGTGAATTGGCGGCCCTGAGCCCGCTACCGGTCTATATTCGCACCCACAATCTGTTCACCAGCGGTGACGGATCGGCGTCTCTGAAGTGGGGCTCAACGAATGTCTATACGGAAGACGCGTCTGGGAAGCCGATCTACGACTGGACAATTGTCGACCGGATTTTCGATACCTATCAAGAACTGGGAATCAAGCCGCTCGTGGAGCTTGGTTTCATGCCGCAAGCACTCAGCATCAGACCCCAACCTTACCGGCACAATTTTCCGGAAGGTTCGATCTACACCGGCTGGGCTTATCCGCCCAAAAGCGACCAAAAGTGGGCAGACCTCGTGTTTCGTTTCGTCAGACATCTCCGTGAACGATACGGCGATGTGACGACTAGAAGCTGGCTTTGGGAAGTCTGGAACGAACCAGATATCGGCTATTGGAAAGGAACGCAGGAAGAATATTTCAAGCTGTATGACTATGCCGTCGACGCGGTCTTGCGAGCACTGCCAGGCGCGCAGGTTGGAGGTCCTGACACTACCGGCCCTGTTGGGAACAACGCCGCAGAGTTTCTTCGCGTGTTCCTAGAGCATTGCGCGCATCAGCGCAACTACGCGACTGGTAAGACAGGTGCGCCGCTGCATTTCATTAGCTTTCACGCAAAGGGAGCACCGACACTCGAGAACGGCCACGTGCGGATGGGAATGCGCAATCAACTTGCCGCCATTCAGCGTGGTTTTGAGATTGTTACTTCGTTTCCCGAGTGGCGGGACACTCCGATCATCCTGGGAGAATCCGATCCTGAAGGTTGCGCCGCCTGCTCGGCCGAGAAACATCCTGAAAACGCTTACAGAAATGGACCGTTGTTTGCATCTTATACGGCGGCCATCTTGAACCAGATCGACGCGTTAGCCGCAAAGGAGCACGTCAATTTCCAAGGTGCAGTGACTTGGTCTTTTGAGTTCGAAAACCAACCTTATTTTGCTGGGTTTCGCGAATTGGCCAGCAATGGGATCGACAAGCCGGTCTTGAATGCCTTCCGTATGTTAGGGCTGCTGAGCGGAAGGCGTCTGGCAGTTGACAGCGCGGGAGCCGTATCCGCCGACGAAGTACTGAGGACCGGGGTGCGCAGTCGTCCGGATATCAATGCCATTGCGACCCGCCAAGAGAGGGAAATTACGATTCTCGCTTGGAACTATCACGATGATGATGTACCAGCGATGGCTACTCCAGTCAGCCTTTCAGTGAGGGGAATGCCCCCGGCAGTGAAGCAGGTCCTGGTCGAACACTTTCGCATCGACGACAGTCACAGCAACGCATTTGCCGCGTGGCAGCGGCTAGGCTCTCCGGTAAATCCTTCTGCCGACGAGTATCGCCAACTGGAAGATTCGGCTCAGCTGCAACAATTGGCTTCACCGCAATGGAGAAAGGCAACGGAAAGCCAGATAAGGTTGGAGTTCACGTTGCCCAGAGAAGCTCTCTCATTGTTGAGAATCACATGGTAGACCGGGGGCAGAATGCGGACGCCAAGATGAGACTTAGCCAATGAGAAAAGCTTACTTCCGGCTGGCCAGTCGGATCTTGCCGTGCTTGCTGACGCTGTCCTTGATTCCAGCATTGTGCGAAACATCGGCCGCGCAGGAACACGCCCGCAAAGAGCCTCCGACTCCGGGGCCCATGCTTGCTCAGGGAAGGATCACTCTCGACACTCCAGAATTTACTCTCGACCTTGTGCGTTCGTCGCAGACCGTCGCAGGCCTCAAACCTAAAGCGGTTCCCGAATTCGATTTCACTCCCGGCGATCTTATTGTCGAACGCTCGAAGGACGGCTACTACCACTTGGGTGACCTGAACTTGCGCGTGCGAATAGGAAGCTCGGACGAGTGGAAGAACTTCTCGACGGCTGTCGTCCGCCACCCCGTTATAGCGCTTCCGGCATCAGGCGCAGTGTTGGCCGCCGCTGATCTCTCACCCACTCTGCCCGCCGACATTCCGCTGCAGATCTCGCGCACCTGGGCGCTTGAAGAAGGAAAGCTTGTCCTGCGTTTCGCGCTAAAGAACAAGACGCGGGAGCCAGTACAGGTCGGCGCACTAGGCATTCCCATGGTTTTCGATAACGTGCTCAATGATCGCTCGCTTGAGGAAGCCCACGCCAAGTGTTCTTTTTATGACCCTTACATTGGTGAGGATGCGGGTTATCTCCAGGTCACCCGGCTTAACGGCCATGGTCCGGCGCTGCTGGTATTGCCCGATGGCAAGACTCCGTTCGAGGCTTATGGCCCAATTTTAAGCCAGGGCAGAACTCGCGGAAAGGACCCGGGACCAATCTTCACCGATCCGACACCGCGCTGGGTGACGTTTGAAGGCTTCTACGATTGGATGGTACATACCAAAGCCTTTGCCGAGCATGAGTGGAAGAACGCCCAGCAGTGGAATCCGCCGACATCGCTTACCCTGGCTCCCGGTGAGTCGAAAATGTACGGGCTCAAGTTTGTGGTAGCCGATTCCATCCGAGGTATAGAGCAAACACTCACAGAGAATCATCGCCCGGTGGCCATTGGTATCCCCGGTTATGTCTTGCCGATGGATATCGATGCGCAACTGTTCCTGAAATACGCCAAAGGCATTAAGTCATTGGTTGTCGAACCCGAGGGAGCCATTACGATCGGCAAACGAGATGTTCCGTCCTTAGGATGGAAAGCCTATGAACTCATAGGCAACTCCTGGGGGCGCGCGCGCCTAACGATCACCTACGAAGACGGACTGGTTCAGACCATCCAGTATTTTGTGGTCAAGCCCGCCGCGGAGGCCGTCGCAAACATGGGTAGTTTTCTGACCACCAAGCAATGGTTTGTCGATCCTAAGGATCCCTTCCATCGTAGCCCCTCGGTCATGAGCTATGATCGCGAGACCAACCAGATCGTTACGCAGGACAGCCGTGTGTGGATTGCTGGCTTGGGTGATGAGGGCGGCTCGGGTTCCTGGCTCGCGTCCATCATGAAACAACTGGGCCAGCCCAACAACGAAGAGCTCGACAAGATTCAACAGTTCGTGGATGGCGTGCTCTGGGGCGGCCTGCAATTCAGGGACGGCCCACATCAATATGGTGTGCGCAAGAGTCTGTTCTACTATCAGCCCGATCAGCTGCCGCCGAATTACTATCGCAGCGATTTCGATTGGAGCAGTTGGACTAGCTGGAGCATGAAAACGTCCGAACGAGTGGATCGGTCCTACAACTATCCTCACGTCGCTGCCGCCTACTGGGTGCTGTATCGCCTGGCGCGCAACAACCAGGGCCTGGTCACCGACCATCCCTGGGACTGGTATCTCACGCATGCCTATGAAACATCCCTGGCGATGGCCAAATTTGCTGACGGCCTTGCCGGTTTCGGCCAGATGGAGGGCAGCATCTTTGTTCAAATTCTGGCCGACCTCAAACGCGAGGGCATGACCGCGGAAGCCGCGAATCTCGAAGCCAGGATGCAAACACGCGCCAACCGCTGGAAGGCCGAGGCCTACCCGTTCGGCAGCGAGATGCCCTGGGACTCCACTGGTCAGGAAGAAGTGTACGCGTGGATGAAATACTTCGATTACCAGGACAAGGCTAAGGTGACTCTCGACGCCGTCCTCGCTTACGACCCCACGATCCCACACTGGGGTTACAACGGAAGTGCGCGGCGTTACTGGGATTTTGTTTTTGCCGCCAAGTACACGCGGCTCGAACGGCAGCTCCATCATTATGGTTCGGGTCTCAATGCCATCCCCGTGCTCGCGGAGTATCGCGAGCATCCGGGCGACTTCTACCTCCTGCGCGTCGGCTATGGCGGAACGATGGGAACGCTCACGGACATCGATCGCGAAGGATTTCTGGCTCCGGCATTCCATTCCTTCCCCGACATGCTCAAGTTCGATCCTCTTTCCGGTGACAATGGCCCGAACTTCTTCGGCCACGCCTTCAACACCGCAACCTACATTGTCCGTCATCCCGAATTCGGCTGGGTCGCCTTCGGCGGCAACGCCAGGGTCGATGGCCAAACGGTTAAGGTCGCGCCGCTCGATTCTTTCCGCTTGCGCGTTTATGTGGCCCCTTTAGGGCTCTGGCTGACTCTCGATGCCGGAAAGTTTGAGAGCGTGGAGGTGGATTCCAAGACCGGCGTGGTTCGTGTCGGCCTCGGCGGTGTCACGCAGTTTACATCTGCAGCTCGTCTGCGCATCGAGCAGCCAGCCAAGTTGCAAGGGGTAGGAATCTTTCACCCGGTTAAGCCGCTAGAGACCGAGCGAGAGGCCTACGTTGTACCGCTCGAAAAGGGTACGACCTGGGTTGATCTAATTGCTGGTCAGTAGCTGGGGACACGCGCCTGATCCGGAATTGCGGCCGGGAGTAAAACTAGATCGGTCGTGGTTTGCCGCAGGATGTAGTCAACAACAGTATCGAGGTAGTTGAGAGAAAAACGATGCGCCCTCCCTCCTTACTACTCGTTGCGGTTTTGTCTGCCGGCTCGCAACAGGTCGCCGTTGCTCAGCAATCCCTGGGCAATGCTCAATTCCAGGTTCGCTACTCGGCCTTCGGCGTGACCAGCGTCACACACGTCCACGACAAGTACGATACGGAGTACATTTCTGCCGGCGATACCTTGGGTGATCTCCTGATCCGGTATCGGTTGCGTGGAGAAAACACCTGGAAGCAGGCCTCCGCGGCAGCGCTCGACAAGTCATCGGAGAAAGATCAGCTGTCTCCCAGTTACACCATCGGCGTTCCAGCTCCGACGATCGCTACCTCCAGCAAGGCCTCGGCTTCGGTGCGCTTCCCGGGTGTGTTTGCACTGAACGACCAGAAGGTGCCGAAGTCCTCGCACGATATGGGGATTCCGCTATTTGTGTGGCCACGCAAGAAAGGCACACGGGAGTGGGTGCAGTACGATTTTCCGGAGCCCAAGAAGGTATGGTCCGCTGAGGTCTTTTGGGCAAAGTCTGACAATCCGGAGAACCCCTGCAAACTACCAAAGAACTGGCGCGTTCTTTACCGCGACGGGGAGAGCTGGAAGGAGGTAAGCGCCAAGGGAGACTATTCCGTCCTCGTGGACCAGGACAGTAAAGTGGCCTTTGAGCCAGTCACTACTTCCGCCATGCGTGTCGAAGCGCAATTGGACGAAAGCGCCACCGCTGGAATTTTCGAATGGCGCTTGAACGACGAGAGCAAGCATGTCGATGCCGTCACCGACCTGCGGGCCAAGGAGAACTTTCAACTCCAGAATAACGCTCTGGTTTGGACCATCTCATTGCGCAATGGCACAGACCACGACCTAGAGATTGGCGATTTGGCCCTGCCACTGCCCTTCAATACGCAGTACGTTTGGGACAAAACGGAAACCTACACCAAGAGGCTCATCGCACATCGCCTCATCTCGGGTAATGGCTCGTTCATTTTTTGGATGCGCACCAATGCGGAAGGTCCATACCTCGTGATGACACCGCTTCCGGACACCGCTCTCGAATACTTCGAAGCATCACGCTTCCCCCGCAGCTACACGGCCTACATCCACTCCGCGGCAAGCGGAGAAGAACTTCGCGCGAAAGGCGGAACCTGGCGTTTGCCAAACACCCACGTCCTTCTTGCGCCCAATGGACATGCCGGGGACTCCAAAATCTACGGGTTCCGTTTCCGCTGGGCGCAGGATTACGCCGGCGTGCGAGAGGTGCTCTACGAAGAGAATCTCTTCGACATCAACGTCGTTCCCGGCATGACCGTTCCCTGCGACCTGACCGCCATGTTCTCACTGCATACCCACAATCCGATCCGCGCGATTGTGCCGGAGTATCCTGACACGACCAAAATCGAGTCTGCCGGAGAGCGAGGGAAGGATGTGCAAGTCTACAAGGTTCGGTTTTCCCGCCTGGGGGAGAATCTTCTGAAACTTGACTATGGCGAGGGCCGTTATCTCTCGCTTGAATTTTTCGTCACCGAACCTCTGGAAACCTTGTACAAGAAGCGGGCTGCGTTTCTCGTATCGCACGAGCAGCACAAGGATCCGAGCAAGTGGTACGACACGCTTTTTTCGCAGTGGGACATGAAGCACCAAATCCTCCGCAGTCCGGACGACCTCGACGGCTTGCAGTCGTACGCGGTCGCTTCCGACGACACCGTTCTCGGCAAAGCGCCCTACCTCGCGGGGAAAAACATCTTCTTTCCCGTGCAAGCAGAAATCGACGCCGTTGAGGATTACATCAAGAATTTCGTTTGGGGTGGGCTGCAAGAAACCGATAAGGAACCGTACCCCTATGCGATCTACGGCATTCCCAATTGGAAGGTCAATCGCGACAGCCTGAAGGACGACCAGAGCGGAAAAAAGCACGTCTGGAGAATCTACGACTATCCGCACGTAATTCTCCTGTACTTCAAGATGTACGAGCTCGCCAAGCTCTACCCGAAAATGACCACATACCTCGACAAGGACGGCTATCTCGAGCGCGCCTACGGTACCGCAAAAGCGTTTTTCACCGTGCCTGTGGAGATCTTGAAATGGTCGGCCTATGAGACCGGGACGTACGACGAGTTGGTCATCCCTGACTTAATCCAGGGGTTAGAAGAAAACGGACACAAGGACCAAGCCGATTGGCTGAGGGCGGCCTGGGAGAAAAAGGTCAAGTACTTCGTAAACGACCACCCCTATCTTTTCGGGTCGGAGTACCCATTTGACTCCACGGGATTCGAGTCTACCCACGCTTTCGCGAAGTACGCGATGAGCCACGTCTTGAAGTCCGGTGAAGCGATGTCTCCCGATCTTCCCCCGGACGACTTCCGTCGGACCGTGAAGTATGAGGACGCCATGGCTCTATTGGATCAGCAAATCAAGCTGAACTTGGCTTGCCGGGGGTGGCTCGAAACTGCCTATTACTATCTGGGGAGCGACTTTCGTGCGTCCGGCAGCGCCAGCTACACGCTGAGTTACATGGCCCAAATGGGCGGCTGGGCAATCTCCGATTACGCGCTCTATTTCGCACAGGATCCCGCGCCCTACCTGCGTCTGGCCTACGCGTCGTATCTGAGTTCCTGGGCGCTGCTGAATTCGGGAACGCCGGAATCCAACTACGGGTATTGGTATCCGGGCAAAGAGAACGACGGTGGCGCAAGCGGTGGATTCGAACCACGGCCCTGGGGCCGAGCTTGGCTTGGCGACAAAGAGATGGGTCGCGGACCCTGGTGGTATTCCGGCGAGATGGATCTCGGGTTTGGCGGCGCACTTCGTTCGGCGGCGACCGTCGTCGTTGATGATCCAATTTTTGGACTTATTGCTTACGGCGGAGATCTGCAGCGGAAGAACGCGTTGACCTACGTCCTTCCTAAGGACGGGCTCCGCGCCCGGTTTCATGTCCTGCGCGGTTCCCAGCGTTTGCATTTGCTGCTGGGGCGCGACGGCTTTGCGGCAGGGCAACCAATCGCGTTCGATGATGCGCTAAATCGCATCACCGTAAGGCTGGAAAACCGCGACGGCCGCCCGCATGAGACAACCCTCCAAATCGCTGGCTTGCCCCCAGGTACCTATCAGGTCGCAGTCGAAGACCGGGTGCTCCAGACGTTGACGAGTCATGAAGGCGAAGATCAACAAGTTCGCGTCGCCGTGGATCCGAATGGGGCGTCCATTACAATCACGCGAGAGAAATCAATCGCCCCTGCCATTCTGTTGCCGGCGTCGCCAGATGGAGCACTATCCCTGGATTCCAAATTCCAAGTGCGAATTCCAACAGCGGTGATTGGAATTGCCGGGATTGAAAACTCAGAATGGACACGCAATGAATAAACGACCTGACCGCCGTCAAGTTTTAAAAGGTGCGACCGCTGCCTGTGCAGCGTTGCTTTTGCCGGGAAAGACAGAATCCGTGGTGCCCGGTCTTCGGATCACCGGTCAGGATGTCGAGATTCAAGTGGCTCCCGTCAGCGCCCACACCGCGCGACTCACGATTCTCCGCACTTCTGCGCTTGAAGATGGCCGAACAATGGCCGTCGCGGGAGATGGTTCGCTGGTGCAAACTTCATGGGGGGCGCCCATCGTGAAGCTGCGTATCCCGGGACGCGCGCGAACAGCAAAGATGGGCAATTTGATCGTGAAGGTTACTTCCGATCCCGTGGCTTTCGCCATTGAAACGTTGAAAGGCGCGAGGCTCCAATATCTGAGCGTGGATAAGGACACCGGCGTCGTCTCATTCTCCACGGGCGATTCACCGCTACTTGGACTCGGTGAGGGCGGGCCGCAATTCGACCGCCGTAAGTCAACCGATCGGATGCGCAGCGGCCAAGGAGGTTTTCAGCTTCGCACGCATGGCGGACGGGTTCCCATTCCTTGGCTCATCGGTACCGCCGGATGGGCCATGTTCATTCACCAGCCTTTTGGGACGTTCGACTTCACGGGAGCAGAAAGCAAGTTCCAGCCAGCTGGCCCCGATGCGGCGCTACCCCTGGACATTTTTTTTGTCGCTGCGAGCGAACCCGCGACGATCATGGCCGAATACGCGCGTCTGACAGGTTATGCCGAGATGCCTCCGCTGTGGAGCTTTGGTTATCAACAGTCTCACCGCACGCTTGCTAGCCGCGAGGAAATCATTGCCGAGGCGAAAACGTTTCGGGAAAAGAAATTGCCCTGCGACACGCTGATCTACCTCGGGACCGGGTTCTGTCCCTCGGGGTGGAATACTGAGAACGGCTCATTCTCCTGGAACTCCCGAGTATTCCCCGATCCCAAGGAAATCCTTGACGAACTCCACAACGAAAATTTTCGTACCGCACTCCATGTGGTAATCAAGACAGACAAACTCCGTGGTACCGTCGACGACCCTTGCGAGCTGGGTTGTGTCGACCAGGAGAAAGCGTGTTGCCACTGGGATGCGCATCGCAGAGACTTCGCCATGGGCGTTGATGGCTGGTGGCCGGATGAAGGTGATTCACTGGACATTGCCTCACGGCTCGTTCGCAATCGGATGTATTGGGAAGGTCCACAGCTCGAAAGGCCGAACCAGCGGCCGTACGCGCTGCACCGCAACGGCTACGCCGGTATGCAGCGCTACGCGTCATTCTTATGGTCCGGAGATGTCTATTCGACCTGGGAAACGTTGAAGGTTCACATTCCCGTTGCCATCAACACGGCGCTCTCGGGCATTCCGTACTGGGGAACGGATATCGGTGGATTTGTGCCCACAAAAGAACTCACTGCGGAGTTGTTTTTGCGCTGGTTTCAGTTCGCTGCGTTCTGTCCTCTCTTCAGATCCCATGGCCGGAACTGGAAGTTGCGCCTCCCGTGGGGTTGGAATACAGGCGATCCCGGGCCGCTCGAGATCAACAATTACAATGGCGCGGCCATCCCTGATCCGAGCGAGTTGCATAATGGACAAGTGGAACCGATCTGCCGCAAGTATTTGGAACTGCGCTACCGAATGCTGCCTTATCTCTACAGCGTCGTGCGAGAGTGCGCCACCACGGGCATGCCAATTCTGCGGGCTTTATGGCTCCACTATCCCCGCGATCCCCAGGCGGTGGCGTGCCAAGACGAATACTTGTGGGGACGCGACCTCCTGGTGGCGCCGGTCGTAGAGCAGGGTGCCACCTCGCGAAGTATCTATCTTCCCCGTGGAGTTTGGTACGATTTTTGGACCGGCGAACGTGTGCCGGGCGGAGCCGAGATCAGCCGCAAGGTCGACCTTGAGACCACCCCGCTGTACGTGCGAGCGGGGACCATCTTGCCTCTTGGTCCGGTAAAGCAATACGTGATGGAAAAAGTGGATCAACCGCTCTCCATCTCGATCTACCCCGGCGCCGATGCTTCGTTCTTGTTATACGAAGACGACGGCATTTCCTTCAGCTACCGCAAGGGCGAATGGATGGGCGTGCAAATGCTGTGGCATGATGCCCGGCGTGAGCTGACACTTTCTCTGGCGGGCGGATCGCGCATGCTGCCGCCGTCGCCGCGCAAGTTCGAAGTTACGCTCGGCCAAATCACGCGTGCAATTCTCTTTGACGGACATCCGGTCGGAGTGTCGTTATGACCGAAGGCTTGCATTTGCAGTCGGAGAGAATCATGACTTCTCAGTCGGCGACAAACTTCTCCTGCTTGCCGGCTACGTCTTGAGCGTTCCGCACCAATCCGGTGGATTCACGAACCATCAGTTCCGGGTCGATTAGAATCTCGCGCCCCGTGAGCTGCTCCTTCTTTGCATCGGGAACCAGATTCTCGAAAATAATCTGACCGATCTGCTCGCGGGGAATGTGCGCGGTGGTAAGCGCCGGAGAACAGAATTCGGCGAGCTTAATGTTGTCGAAACCCGTTACGGAAATATCTTCCGGGACCCGAACGCCCTGATCGCGAAGCTCCCGCAGGACTCCGACGGCCATAAAATCGTTCACGCAGATAATCGAAGTTGGACGGAAGCCGGAAGAAAGCAGTTCGCGAGCCGCCTGCCGCCCTCCTTCCAGGCCGTCCGTCCCGGCAACGATGTGGGTTTCCGCGCTGGGCGAACAGTGCGCCACGGATTCCAGAAAGGTCTTTCGTCGTTCGGTGATCGGCTCCAAGGTAGAGTGATGCCCAACGAAAGCCATTCGGGTGTGACCCAGCGAATAGAGATACTCCATGATCTTTTTCATGCCTTTCCGGTAGTCCACCCTGACGTTGGTGATATTTTTTCTGGGTGTTCCGACATCGTAAAAGACGATGGGGATTCTGGTATCGGTCAGGACTTGCATGAGATCCGCGTCCATCTCGGAGACGATCGCTGCCAGCCCAGCAACCCGCCAGCCGATCATCAGACGCGCGCTGGAGACGAGCTGTTCGGAGCGGTAGTCCGTGTTGGCGACAACCACTTCATAACCGCGGGAGTGCGCTGCCGATTCGAGCGCGCGGAAGATGTCGAAGAAAAAGGGGTTTTCCATATTCGAGACTAGAATTCCCAGAGTACGGCTCTTGCCTCGGGCCAGAGAACGTGCGTGCAGGTTGGGATGATACTTCAGTTCCTCCGCGGCTTTGAGGACGCGAGCGCGGGTGGAGTTCTTGACCACCTTTAAGTCATTGAGCACCCGAGAGACAGTGGCGGTGGAGACACCGGCTTTCTTCGCAACAGCATTCAGGTTCATGAGTTCGGCATGCTTGGGCATGGTCTTCGGTCAGGGAAACCTACCGCCATCGATTCTAATGTACCGCAAACGCCTCCTCAAGTTGACCGGAGTGGCGAGCCTAAGCCCAGCACTTCAGGGCAGGTTAAGCGAGCACTAAACAGCTGAAATAGTGCGCGCAATTCAAGACCCAGCGGTGTTGGCGATCAAAACCGCGCAACCCGAATCGCAAGACTATGCGCATCATCGCGTTCGTCCCGGAGGTGCTTCCCGGTCCTCGTGGATTTCAAAGTTGCTGGGCGGGGTCACGCCAAGAAGGTTTCGAACGAAATAGTCCCACCGTCGCCGCACCAGATACAAATTGCCACCTTCGCCGTGATACATGTTGGGAACGATGAGCATGTCGAAGTCCTTGTTGGCCTTAATAAGCGCATCGGCAAACCGCATGGTCTCGACAACGTGGACGTTATCATCGATGTCGCCGTGCTCGATCAGCAGTCGTCCCTGGAGCCGGTCTGCCATCGTGACGTTCGACTGTTCGGCATAGTCGGGCCCCACCGGGAATCCCTGATAGAGCTCGTTCCACCAGGCCTTATCTAATCTCGCATCGTGATCTCCGGAGATGGCCACACCAACCTTGTAAAAATCAGGGAATACCAGCATGGCATGAGCAGCGCCGTACGCTCCGGCGGAGGTCCCGAAGATTCCTACACGTGTCGCATCCATGTAGGGATATTGAGCGATCATTTGCTGGATCATGACGAGGTGATCTTCGAACGCTCCGCCCAGATTTCGATACGAGAACTCGTGGAATGCTCGAGAGCGCCCCGTGGTGCCGCGACCGTCGACCATCACTACGATGAAGCCGAGCTCCGCGACCGATTGAAGGCCCCGCATCGCCGCGCCAAAAGTCTTCGGAACAAAGAATGCCTGGGGACCCGTATAGACCATTTCGATGATGGGATACTTCTTTGCGGCGTCGAAGTTGGATGGCCGCCAAATCAAACCATAAAGATCCGTCGTGCCATCCTTGGCCCTGCCGTGAAATGCCTCGGGGAACTTCCAGTTCGTTTTGAGCAGTTCGCTGGCGTCGGTTTGTTCAAGGACGCGAATTTGCGAGCCGTCTTTTGTATTTCGGAGGACGACCTCTCCGGGAAGGTCAGGCCGCGAAGAGTTATCGACAAAACAAAAATGGTCAGGAGATATGCTCACCGTGTGATTGGCGTTCGCGGGAGTCAGCATCATCAAGTTGTTCCCGTCGAGGCCGACGCTGTACAGGTGTGTTTGATAGGGATCTTCGCCCTTCTCGCGCCCGTTCGCCAAGAAATAAACGCGCCGCGATTTCTCGTCGACGTCGACGATCTGACGGACAACCCAGGGCCCATGGGTTACCTGGTTTTTCAGGGAGCCGGTTTTCTGGTCGTATAGGTATAAATGATTCCATCCGTCCCGCTCCGATGACCAGAGTACTTCTGGGGAGTCGCGCAGAAATCGGAAAAAGGTCTGGCCCGGGTCGACGTAACGATCCGACTTTTCTCGAACCACAACCTTTTGTTCTCCCGTTTCGGAATCCACGGTGCGCAGCTCGATGGCCTTTTCCCCACGGTCGTCGGCTTGGTAATAAATAGCCTTGCTGTCTGGAAACCATTCGAAACCCGGCCCACCCTGAAACTGAATCTCCAGGGATGCGGTCTTCACATCGATGGCCTTGCCTTTCTGAACGTCAAAGATGATCGGATCGGCTTTGGGCAGAACTTCTCCGGGCAAGGGGTAGACGACGGTGAATGCCTTAGGGCGCAGCTGCCCGGTTGGAACGAATTGCAAGTTCGTGAAGCGTCCCGCGCTTCGCGTGTCCATCCGGTAGGTCACCAGTTTCGAGGAATCGGGCGACCAGAACACGGCAGGCCGTTGCTTCAGATCCTGAGTGCCTTGCGCCACCATCGGTCGCAGCGATGGAATTGGCGTTGCGTAATCTCGGGATTCCGTGCCATCGTGCGTCAGCCGCACGATTTCCCCGGTCGGCGCATAACGGAGATACAAGTCGTGCTCTTTCACATAGGCAACCCACTCCTTGTTCGGCGAGGCCTCCTCATACTGCCCTGCCACGGGTTCGGGTTCTCTCTTGCACTCATAGTTTTCGAGCTGGCAGGTCCACGGCATCCCGTCAACTTGAAGCGAGATCGACCTTCCGTCCTTGGCGTAATCGAAGGTATCGAACGGAAGCTCCGTTAGCTGGTATTCGCGCTTCGCAGCCTTTGAAAGAGACGCCGCTAAGCGGGCGTGATCGAATGCCGGGCCCGACGCGTTCTGTTCGGCATCAACGAGTATGAATTCCGTCCCTTTTGTGCTGGCCTTGCGATACCAGAAGCGGTTCTTCTCGGCGATCCAGTGCGGAATGACATCCGCGACATAGACACGATGTCGCAGGTTCCCCGGCAGAAATTGTTGGGCGCGCTGGTAGTCCTCGCGTGTCCCCTGAGCCAGACCCCCCGGTAATGGAAGAAAGGCAACCACAGCGGCAAGGGCCAAAGTTCTGCAGCAAGATGTCATCGCTTGTTCCGCCTTTCAAGAAAGGTTGGTTTTGAAAAGAGCCAGCTTCGCGTACTTGGCTTCTTCTATTCCGGTTGCCGTTCGGATAGCTGAGCAGGAGCGCCTCCAGCGGTGATTGGAGTTATACGGCGTTCGGTCAGAACGCGGTTAAACTCCGGGACATCTTTCTCGAGTAAGGTTCCAACGTCGTTTTCGGCCTCGGCAAGGTCTTTCTCAAGCATCTGGAGTAAAGTGACTGTGGCGTCCGTCGGACCGGATCCAACACCACCGGCCACGTCCCCGCCACCCGTTCCCACTTCCGCATTCAACCAGATCAGATTGAGATAGATCTTGTCTGCCGAGGAATAATATTTGTCGTCGCTTAGTGCTTCGGCCTGCGAAATGAACTTGTACTCCACGTTTCGCATCTTCTGATCCATCGTTTTGAGAGACTTGAGCAGTTCGGCATTCGGATTAGAATTGTCTCTGTCATCGTCCTGTTGGTTCTTGCTTCCATCTTCACCATTGGACCCCGGACGCTGCTCGCCTTCGCTACGCAGCATCGCTTGGATTACCGCCATTTGCTTGCGCATCCATTCGATGCGGTTCACCGACTCGGCGGTCTTGCTGATGTCGTCCCGGATTCGTACCTGCATCCTAAAGGAGGCTTCCAGTTCCGCGTCGCTTGCGGAGTTCTTGGGGTCCTTCACGATGGTGAGGGGCTGCGTGTAGGTCTGGCCGTCGATCGTTAGGCGAACCATATATTTTCCCGGCAGCGCAATCGGCCCGACTTCCGCCTCCTTAATACCCCAATGGAGGACTGGTCTGCCGTCTGTTCCGCGAAATCGCGGCTCTTCCCAAATGTGGGGGTTCTCGGCCGGCGCAGTGCGCAACGCCACGAGCTTGGGGGCTTCGTAGCGGAGGTCCCATTCAGCCCGATTCATTCCCACGCGGCGGGGCCCAGCGAGTTTTCGGATCAACGTGCCTTGGGAATCGAGGATCTCAATTCTTGGAACTGTTTTTGGCGCTGACTTCAACGAATAGTTGATTAGGCCGCGTCCCCCGGGAAGCAGTGCAAAAGTATTGCGCGGCTCAAACAGACGGACCTCCCTGTCAGATACTGCTTGTGCCATTTGTTCGAGCGGTGTGATGTCATCCAAAATGTAAAGCCCTCGCCCGTACGTGGAGATGACCAGATCGTGGAATTGCCTCTGTATGACTGCCCAGGTAACCGGCGCGTGCGGCAACTCGCCGCTTAGGGCAGTCCAGTGGACACCGTCGTCGAGCGAATAATAAATTCCATTTCCCGTGCCGGCAAACAACAACCCCTTGACGTTGGGGTCTTCGGCTATGATTCGAACGTATGCCAATGGATGCTTGGGCAAGCCTCCTACAATCGGTTTCCATGTCTTGCCGAAGTCGGTGGTCTTGTAAATGTAAGGATCGCGGTTGTCGACTAGGTGGAAATCGACGCTGACGTACGCAGTTCCCGGATCGAAGTGTGACGGCTCGATGCTGGTAATCGTGCCCCATGCCGGCATGCCGCCAATGTTCTTGGCGACGTTCGTCCAAGTCGCACCGGAATCTTTGGTGTACCAGACCTGCCCATCATTGGTTCCGGCCCAAATGAGCCCCTGCTGTAACTGCGACGGAGCGATCGCGAATACGACTTCACCGTAGAATTGACCCAGATTGTCGCCAACGATTCCGCCGGACGACACGATACGGGAGGGATCTTGTGTCGAGAGATCGGGACTTATGACCGACCAGCTCTGCCCTCCATTGATCGTCTTGAAGATGACCTGGCATCCGTAATAAACGGAGTTGTGATCGAATGGATCAATGGCCAGCGGAGGCGTCCAGTGGCAACGGTACTTCAATTCGTTCGGAGGTGAATCCAGAGTGTGAATCCAAGGACTCACGGAGCGTGCGCGTTTGACTCTTGCGTCCCAGCGCGTCACTTCGTTTGCATAACAACTGGACCAAACAATATTCGCATCCAGGGGGTCAGGAAGCGTGAAGCCCGATTCGCAGCCACCCATTCTGCGCTCCCAGCCTATTTCGGCAAAGCCACCCGACGGCAAGCTGGGACCGCGCATGTTCGGTCCGTCTTGCATGTTGCTGTAGACGTAGTACGGCACCTGATTGTCCACGGCGACGTGATACATCTGGCCGATCGGCAGTGTCACGCGATGAAATCCCCGCCCGTGAACGGTCGTAATATTCAACCCGCCGTCGTCGGTAATCACGAAACGATCCGGATTCAGCGGGTCAATCCAAATATCGTGATTGTCGCCACCCCACGGCACTTCCTTGAATGTTTCACCACCATCCAAAGATTCCAGAAAGCTGCTATTGGCCACATAAACTTCGTTTTCGTTTCCGGTAGAGACAGCGATTCGAATGTAATACCCGGCGCGTCCGATTAACTGGCGCTGGTAATTTACGGTATGCCAGTGTTCCCCGCCGTCGTCCGATCTCCACAGCGAGCCTTGATCATTCGTCTGGATCAAGGCAAAGAAGCGGTCCGAATTCGTCGGAGCAATCACGACGTCAATCTTTCCAACCGGCGGCTTCGATAATCCGTGCCCCTCGAGTTTCATCCATTTCGTCCCGCCGTCCTTGGACAGGTAGATCGCGCTGCCAGGTCCTCCGCTGAATTCTCCCCATGTGTGCATTTCCAGTTGCCACATGCCGGCAAGCAGAATCCGGGGATTGTGCGGATCCATCGTTAGGCCGGAGCATCCTGTGTTTTCATCGGCAAAGAGCACGCGCTCCCAGTGTTGTCCCCGGTCGGTTGTGCGGTAGACACCGCGCTCTTGTTGCGGCCCCGTGGCGCGCCCCAGCGCGCAAACATAGGCCACATCTGGGTTCGTTGGATGAACAAGAATCCTCCCAATTCTCCCCGTCTCATCGAGGCCAACGTGATTCCATGATTTTCCGGAATCGGTCGATAAATAGACGCCATTCCCCATGACGTCGCTGTCGCGAATGGCCCAGGCTTCCCCCGTTCCGGCCCACACCATGCTTGGGTCGGAAGGAGCAACCGCAATTGCTCCAATCGCGGCGGCCGGCTGTTTGTCGAAGATGGGTTCCCAATTGTTGCCTCCGTCAGCCGACTTCCAGACACCGCCGGATGCGGCTCCGGCATAATAGATGTTTTGGTCTCCGGGTACTCCTGCCACGGAGGCGATTCGATTCCCGACTCGCGGTCCAACAAATCGGAATCGAAAAGTCTCTTTGTCTTGGGGCGCGACGTTTGGTTCCTGGGCATAGGTGGCCAATCTCACGGTGGACACCCCCAAAGCCAGAATTCCGATCTTCAGGCAAAACCGCGGAATACACATTTTTTGGCACCTCGTTGTCATCAGCCACCTGCAAGAGTCAGAAACAGTGGCGGTTAGCGCGAGTCAAAATAAAGTTGGTGCGCCGTCTGGATTATGTATATTGTATGCATGGCGGCTCGTCAACCCTTATACTGAGCGCTTTCTTGCCGTGCTGCGACCCGTCCTCTTTGCTTCGGTGCGGTTTGTTTGACTTAGTGGGGCGCACGAATGCCGTCGCCTGTTGTTAGGCTAACTGGGTTCTTCACGAAGAAAGCAAACTCGCTAGATTTGTTGGGGGGCGATGGTGAGTCCCGGTGCGGGTGATTGTAAATTATGTGTACCTTTAATAATCTGAGTCCGGTGGCGCTTAAAGTTTTCTAAAGATTGCTCGATGTTTTTTAGAGTTGATATCCTTGAAGCGAAGTTGCCAGTATCATGATGTTTGTGGATTTTGGCCCAATTATGGAGACGGTCACCCCAAAACAATCCGCACCGATCCCCCGACAATCCCTTTCTGCTGCTGTTGTCGAGAGGCTCACAGAAAAAATCCTCAGTGGCGAATTGCGCGAAGGAGAACAACTTCGGCAGGACGCCATTGCCACCGAATTTCAGATCAGCCGTATTCCTGTGCGTGAAGCCCTCAGCCATCTGGCGGCTGAAGGGCTCATTACCATTGTCGCAAATCGAGGCGCTGTTGTTTCGGCTCTCTCTCCCGACGAGATCATGGAGTTGTTTGAAACGCGTGCGGTCCTGGAGTGCTACATGCTGCGCTGCGCGATCCCTAATATGAAGGAAGATGAGTTCACGCGCGCTGAAGACATCCTTCGCCAGTACGAACAATCTCTTGAGAATGATTCGGAGGTGAAGTCCTGGGGCCGGTGGAACTGGAGTTTCCATTCCGCACTCTATGCACCCGCCAATCGTCCGGTCATGCTGTCGTTCTTGAAGAAACTTAACATCAACTGTGACCGATACACTCGTCTCCACCTGGTCTTCACGCGTGGCTTGCACCGCGCCGGCCAAGCGCACCGCGAGCTTCTGGATGTCTGCAAAACGAAAGATCCCGAATTAGCCTCTGCCGCTCTGTGGAAACATATTACGGACGCCGGCGAATACTTGAAGGAATTCATCAAGCGCCATCGCGAGCAGCACTCCTGAACAGCCGCGCGCGTGCTGCGGTTTGTTCCTCGCAGTGACCATAAGTTACGTCCTTGGGAGCATCCAAACCAGGGTAGCGCCAGCTGCCAATTGTAAGTGATTCGCCAGGGATAAAAGCCGGGAGGGCAGATCGATGGACCGTCGAGAATTCTTGAAGGACCTTGCCGTTGTGACTGCGGTCACTCATTGTCTGCCGGACGGTGTCAAGCCAGGAGAGATAGCGGGCGAGACTCCCGATCTCCCCACATCTTCCGACTCGCGCTCGACTTTGGGAGCCGCGCCGGATATCGATGGTCACACCTTGATTTCTGAATTCAAAATTGACGCGACGATGTGGAAAGTATACGAAGACCTGCGGACTCGCGAGGGAGCGATCACGTTTGTTTCTTCAAAGGATGGGGTGCGCGTACTGAGGAAGAGTGCAGAGGCTACATTCCCGGGGGCCGACCCAGCCTATCTGGGATTGAACTTGAAGGACATCGGTACAACGGGTGCGGATCTTCTGGCAGAACGGCTTCTCGCAAGCGGGGGTGACCCAGATCCTATGATGGTGAGGTCCGCTGCTCCACCTCTCGGATCGACCTCATCAGAGCGCTCGGGTTGGAAGCTGCCCTGGGACACGATTGTGGGGACAAAAGAATGTTTTGACACGATGCCGGTGTTCCCAGCGGGTAGCACAAGAACTTACCATCCAGTGCAGTACTTCCCCGAGCTAACGAACCAAGCGGCCCAAAAACGATTCGATGGACTCATCGGCGGCTGGATGCCTGCAGTGCGAAAGGTCGTGACAGTCTCCGAAACCGCTTACGACGAAATCGTGGTGTTCGGCGACGTGCAGGCGCGGGACAAATTCATCGTGCAGACGTGGCATCGCACAGCGCGTGTCGAGAATGGCAAGATCACAAAGGTTGTTTACGGGCACACCTACCCAGGTTTCCCTCCGCGGCGTGAGGACCCAAGCCCTGAACACTTCTACCGCGCGCTCGCTGCGTTCGCTGATTACTGGGAGAAGTTGTTAAGCGATTTCTCAGCCGCTTCCGTACCCGAGAATGACTGGATCGACATGTCTAAACATGCGTTTGCAAAAGAGCTCATGGTGCGGCCTGGCGGCGTTTATCCGAAATATGGGGCGGTCGACCGCGATTACTACGGCTCAGAGTACGACGGGTTCCAGGATATCTTCACGATGAGTGTTTACGCGAATCTCGAATGGGGGCGCTTCGAGATGGCAAGCACGGTGATCGATAACTTCTTTAGCGATTTCGTGGACGCCACGGGCGTGAACAACATGCGTGGGCCGGAGATCGCGCAATTCGGTCTTACGCTTTCCTTGCTGGCACGACACTTCAACTATACGGGAGACCATGTCTTGTTGCTGCGACATCGCGACAAAATCGCAGCGACGGCGGCTCTGCTTGTGGATCTTCACGAGGAAAGCCTGCGCTTGCCGCAGGACGATCCTGGCTACGGGTTGATCCACGGCTGGAGCGAATCGGATTCTTGCCTGGCCCCGAAACCCATGACTTGGTGGCTGCCGTACTTCGCGAACAATGCATATTCTGCGAGGGGGCTCAAGGATATCGCCCGAGCGTGGACCGAAGTTAGCCGATCGAAGTCCTCGCCGGCGATGGAGAAGATGGCCGTCGATTGGATGGAGCGAAGCAAGGTACTTCAGGACGCTCTTGTGGCAAGCATGGAAAAGAACGTACGAAAGGACATGCATCCGCCATACCTAGGGCCTTTCCCGGGAACCACGCTGACATTTTGGGAATCGATGCAGAATGAAAGGCCGAGCCCGCAACAGTGGGCGCACCGCGCCTATGCCGAACTGCTGCAGGCTGATATGCTGCCCACCAACCTCGCTAACGTGGTGATCGACTGTATGCGCGCTTACGGCGCCACAACGCTTGGAGTCGTTGCCAACGTAGAGCGGCCGCATCCTGAGGGTCGCGACATTCTAGGTTTCATTTCATACGGCTATGCGCAGATGTTGCTGCGCTTGGACCGCGTCGAAGAATACCTGCTGTTTCTCTACTCGCACCGTTACCACGACCACACTCGGGGGAGTTGGACTGCTGGTGAAGTGGCTGGCATTAATGGAGACACCGCGCTGTTTTGCATTCCCGCGCAGCAAACCATTCCGCTGTTGATTCGCTGGATGTTGGTTCTCGAAGATTCCGATGAAGAGAAACTGTACTTGGCAAAAGGAGTTCCTCGTGACTGGCTGGCCAGCGGGAAGGAAATTCGAATCGACCGGGCGCCGACGCGCTGGGGCAGGATTAGCTTCAGACTGGTAGCGATGCCTGCGGAGAAAAGCCTCGTTGCTAGCGTGCAGCTATCCCGCCCGGGGTCGCCCAAAGAGGTGCACTTGAAACTGCGACTGCCCCTACAAAACAAATTACTGAAAGTCAGAATCAACGGCCGGGTTGCGAATCTTCGTGGTCCTGGCAATGACACTGTGTTGATCCAAACTCAAAACGAGAGTCGATTCGAAGTTGTTGGCGAGTTCAACTGAGTTGAACCAAGATGAAGAGGGTGTTTGAAATGGACTGCATGCAGAGGCCTGTAAGGCTGTTCCGCGGACGAGACTTATAGCCGTGCGCAGTTCTGGCGCAGTGGAACAGGAATTCCCCTGCCACTCCGCACCCTTGGTTGCCGCCCTGCCAGGAGTTCTCAGCTCGAAAAGAATTCCTGGGCGCCAATCGTTAAGCGATGACGTTTCTCGGCCTCATGTTCCTGCTTTATGCTTTCGCGCATTCTTCTGATAGCCGAGGCCTATGTGCCCCGATCGCCGTGGCAATGGAAATCCGAATGCAGCTCCACCAGATTCTACGCCGCGAACACGTTTCGGATCATGAACCATAAGTTTGCCGGGCGTTCTGCCAGCCGGCGCACGAACCACGGATACCAGTAGCTGCCGTAAGCGACCAGCACAATGGAAGTGCAGCCCTCTCTGGCCAGACGCTCCTGTTCGGCTCGTTGGATGCCGTAGAGCATCTGGATTTCAAAATCCCTTCTTAAAAACCCCTCCGCCGAAGCAAAACTAGCCAGCCGACGTATCAGCGCCACGTCATGCGTGCCGAAAGCGGCCCGCATGCTAGAATTTATTTTCTTGGCTCGCAGCATTTGCTTTCCAAGCTCGAAATAGTTTTCGTCGACGTCCTGTTTACGCGGAAACGCAATCTCAGGCGGCTCGTTGTATGCCCCTTTCACCAATCGGATCGAGGGCCCGAGAGGCAGAAGTCTTGCCAAGTCCTCCGCTGTCCGATGGAGATATGCCTGCAGGCACACGCCAACGTTGGAATGCGCGGCCAGGGCCCGGCGATAGAGATCCAGTGTCGCGTCCACATAATTGCTAGCTTCCATATCCACCCAGACGATGGAGTCCTTTCGCGCGCGCTCAACGATGACCTTCAAATGTTCGAAGCAAAGGTCCGGCGAAAGGTCCAAACCGAGTTGCGTCAGCTTCACGGAAACTTCGGCCTGCAAACCGCTCTCTCGGATGCGCTCCAACACTTCGACATAGTGCTCCGTAACTTGTTGAGCCTCAGAGCGATCCTGGATATTTTCGCCCAGACGTGTGAAGACCGTTCCGATCTTCTTCCCACGCAAAATCTGTGCAGAGCCGAGCGCATCATCGAGAGTTTCGCCGGGCATGAACCTGGATACCGTGCGCCTGACAAACGGGTAATGTGCCGCGCGATCACGCAACCACTCATTTTGAGATGCGGCGAGCAATATCGATCGCATGAGACTCATGAGGTCATCGCCTCTTTGCCTTGGAATCGACTCCGCTGTGGCACCGCTTCGCTGGAAAATATGAGCTTGTGCATAAGTAAGCGCTTGCAATGTAGCACGCTGGATATATTATACAATCCGAGAAAGGAGCTCAAGGCGCTGTGGAAGGCGCTACGGCCTCTCCTTCAATTACCGCAAGAGCAAATGGATGGGCGTTCAAATGGTGTGGCACGATGCCCGGGTCGTCCGGAGTCTTTCTTTGGCCAGCGGTTCGCACATGTTGCCACCATCGAGGCGGGGTATCCAAGTTAGGCTCGGCCAAATCACACGCGCTGTCGTCTTCGACGGAAAGTCTATCGAGGTATCGCTCTAGACGGGCGTTCGCCTCTGTGGTCAAAGGTTGGAAAGGCGGCGTAAGCGTGAAACTGAGTTTCGCACCTCACGACCCAGGATATTTCCGGTGATCTCCAGACGAGGTTTTTTGAAGACTGCGGGCGCAGTTCTTGTTGGCTCGCGTGCAAGTCTCCGGGGCGGCGCGGCGGTAAACGCGGTTAGATATGTCGACGTTGCGGGTTCCGCGGGCATTTCTTTCCAACATGACAACGCAGCATCCCCTGAGAAATACTTGATTGAAACGATGGGTTCGGGCTGCGGATGGATCGATTACGACCAGAATGGATTGCTCGACCTTTATCTTGTCAATGGAGCATCTCGGCGACCGAACACGTCCAAGCATGCGCTGCGGAGCGCCCTCTATCGCAACAACGGAGATGGAACGTTTACAGACGTCACGATAAAAGCTGGCGTGGACGCGGAAGGTCTGTTTGGAATGGGAGCTGCCGTGGGGGACTACGACAACGATGGATTCCCTGATCTATTCGTTCTCGGTTATGGGCGGTGCATCCTGTTTCACAACAATGGCAATGGAACGTTCACGGATGTAACTGACCGCGCTGGTGTCGGAAACATCCGGAAATGGGGCTCGAGTGCAGCGTGGTTTGATTACGACAACGACGGCCTGCTGGACTTGGTGATCGCTAACTATGTGGATTGGTCGCCGGAGCAAAATTTCTGGTGTGGAGACAAGGGACCAGGATTGAGAAGTTATTGCCACCCAGACGTATATCGCGGCCTGCCGCCAACGCTATATCACAATAACGGTGACGGTACATTTTCCGACGTGAGCAAGCGCTCCGGAGTGGGAATCAGGCCGGGGAACGGGCTGGGTGTGGTCACTTTTGACTATGACAACGATGGGTGGCAGGACATTTTTATCACCAACGATCAAATGCCGAATTTCCTGTTCCATAACAATCGTGACGGCACATTTCGAGAGATAGGTTACTCGGCAGGCGTAGCGGTCGGCATCGATGGACAGTTTGAAGCGGGGATGGGAACGGACGCCGCCGACACAACCGGGAGCGGCCGCTCAGACCTAATAGTTACGCACCTGGATCAACAACTCGCGCGCCTCTACCAAAATGTTGGCGAAGGGTATTTTGAGGACGCAACCTTCCGATCAAAGATTTCGTATGCCACGTTTCATCTCAGTGGGTTCGGCACGCGCTTTATGGACTATGACAACGATGGCGCCCGCGACCTGTTCATGGCCAATGGACACGTTTTGGACAACATTCAGCGCTACCACGCCGAGACCACGTACGCGGAACCCAAACTCATGTTCCGCAATGTCGGTCATGGTATTTTTGAGAATGTCAGCGATCAGCTCGGACCTGATTTTCTATTGCCGCGCGTCAGCCGCGGGGCGGCCATCGGCGATTTTGATAACGACGGAGATCTCGACATCATCATTAGCAACAATGGGCAGGCCCCGCAGCTTCTCCGCAACGATGGCGGCAACGCCAATCACTGGTTCCAGCTTCTTCTCATCGGCACGCGTTCGAATCGCGACGCTGTCGGAGCTCGCGTGAAAGTCACTGCCGGCGACCTGGTTCTTTACGATGAAAAAAAAGGGGGCATGAGCTATCAATCCGCGCAGGACCCGCGGCTGCATTTCGGGCTCGGCCAGCACCCCACCGTCGAAGAAGTCGAAGTTAAGTGGCCGAGCGGCGAGCTGACCAAACTCACGAACATAAAATCCGATCAGATCCTGGCCATCGAGGAGGGCAAAGGGTTGGTCGACCGGCCCTTTCCCCGCGTCCCTCTCAGATCCGCTTGAACCGGTTTTCGGAACCGCGATAGTCCTTCATTCCCTCTGCTTGCGGTTTCTGCACGCCTCGACTCGCACCTGAGGCGCCTGGGATTGGTTTGCTGTCGCCGGGAGCTGTCCGGATTCTTTGGGCCTGCTCCTGATTCAGTTTGGCAAGTATCTCCAGCATCGCTTCCGCTTGGCCGGGCTGCCCGCTCTTCCGATAGGCCGCCGCGAGCAGCGAATACACCGCAAAGTTTTGCGGACTGAGCCGTCGACCGGTTTCCAAATGTTCGATCGCTGCTTTCAGCCGTCCATCCAAAAGGTCCACATGGCCCAGCGCAATTTGTGAGCTCGCGTAATTAGGTCGCGCCGCGACCGACTTTTCCAGGGCGTCGCGCGCCTCCGCAAATTCGACTTGACCAGGGCTTGCTCCGACGCGCATCAGCGCTTCTCCTAGAATTGCCAGCAATTGGTAATCTTGTTTGCCTTGCGCGGTGGCGGTTCGCGCCACGCGAATCGCTTCAGCAAGGTTTCCGCCAAACAGGCTCTCTTGCGCTTGCGCAAGATATCCGATCTCGGAGCCCGGTGCGATTTGCGCCGCCCGCTCGAAGTCCATCCTCGCACCGTCAAAGTCATCGAGTATCGAAAGCAGATAGCCTCGTTCGTAGTGCAGTCGTGCGGATTCGGGAAGATGTTGGAGACCGAGTTCGATCACTCGAAGACTCTGTGCAGGCTCCTCACGTCCCAGGAATGCGCCGGCAACGAACAAATAGAGCTTTTCATTTTTTGGTGTAAATGCCGTCGCTCTCCGTAGCGCTTCGAATGCCTGCCCCTCCTGACCGTCGCCCGCATACGCCTGTGCGAGCAAATTCTCAACGCTTGCGTTCTCACGCCCTTGCCCACGCAGCCCGATCAGAACGGAAATCCCCTTTTCAAATTGCCCGGTGCCGACGTAGCAAAGCGCTAAGTTGAATTCGGCCGCGTAGTCGTTCGAAACGCGCCCTTGCGCCTCGAGAAGATGCGCAATCGCCTCCGCAAAATGGCCGCCCCGGGTTAGCGCAATGCCCGCTTTTAACTCGGATTCGGCCAGAGCATTCTGGTCCGTTCCCGATGGCTTCATGGCGGCCGCCGGCGAATCGGGCCGCGCCTGCGCCCGCGTCAACTCGCAAGTGCCCAAAATGAAAAAAATCCCTGCAATCGGCGCCAGCCGGATTACTTGCGGCATGAATCTTATTCCGTACATCTTCAACTCTTACGTCCAGCCACCATGGCCCTCCACAATTGTAATGTAACGATCGATGGGAAGACCCGTGAATCTCTCAGTCTTCCCGCTTGGATTCGGCCACTTCACTTCCATCCAATCAATCTTGGCCTGTCGGCCCAGTCCCAGAACGATACGAGGATCATGGGCAGAAAGGTAGCTACCCCCACCCACTTTGCAATAGTGGCGTAGAAGATCGCCAGATTGGTAAACCACCTTCGTTCCGATGGCGTCTATATTGGCTTTGCGGCCGATCAAGCGCAGTCCGAGCCAGTGATTCCGCCGGCCAGCGTAGTTCCGCAACAGTAGAGGCGGTCCCCCATTCTGCGTCACCAACACGTCAACCGAACCATCGTTATCGAAGTCTCCGAGCGCCAGGCCACGCGCCGCCAAATGCTTGGAAAAAATTGATCCACTCTCAGCGCTCACATTCTTAAGACCTGACCCGCTGTTTCGAATCAAAAGCATTGGCTCACGATAGGTCACATCCTCCATGCGCTTTTCCACCATGGTGTCGGGGTGCCCGTTGCATAGCAGCAAGTCTAGATTACCGTCGTTGTCATAATCGAAAAACTTCAGTCCCCAGCCGCTGAGGCGGCTCGTCAAGGCATCGATGCCAGTCTGAATCGCTACATCAGTAAACGATTCATCTTTGTTGTTGTGAAAGAGCGCGAAAGACTCGTGATCCACATTTGCGACGAATAGATCGAGCCAGCCATCCTGATCATAATCCGCTGCATCGACACCCATCCCCGATCGCGCTAGCCCAAATGAGTTGTATCCCACGCCGCCCAGCGAACCAATCTCCTCAAACCGGCCCTTGCCACGGTTGGCGAACAGAAAATTCGCAACCGTGTCATTGCTGACGAAAAGGTCCATCCATCCATCGTTATTGATGTCCGCCGCCACCACACCCCAACCTTTTGCCGGCGACCCGCCAATCCCGGATTCCTTGCTAACGTCGGTAAATGTACCGTCGCCGTTGTTGTGGAAGAGCCAGCAAGGCATCGGCTTGTACGGAGTCGGCTTGCAGTACCACCGGGCGTTTGTTGGTCCATAACCGCAGAACATGTTTTTTGACTTGTCGAAGTCCACGAAGCGGCAGACAAATAAGTCCAGGCGTCCATCATTGTCGTAGTCAAACCACACTGCGCTCGTGCCCCAGCCCCGTGCGCCGACGCCGGCCTTGGCCGTAACATCCGTGAACGTGCCGTCCCCATTGTTGTGATAGAGGATGCTGTGCGGATACTGCGTCACATAGAGATCCGGCCAGCCGTCGCGATCGTAGTCACCGACCGCAACACCCATGCCGTAGGCGTTCCCCGGCACGCCGGCCTTCTGCGTCACGTCCGTGAACGTGCCGTCGTGGTTGTTGCGATAGAGCGCGTTGCGGAGTGGAGTGCCCGGGGTGTAGAAATCGCACGGTCCACTATTCACAAGGTAGATGTCCATCCAGCCGTCGTTGTCGTAGTCGAGGAACGCGCACCCGGGACCTACGGTTTCCGGCAAGTACATTTCCGGCGACTGACCACTGACGTGAACCCAAGATATACCGCTGGTCGCGGGCGGAACTTCTTCAAACGCGGCAAAGGAATCCGTGCCTGCTCCGGCCATTGCTCCTGGGTTTATATCGCCGAACGCGGCACTCATCCCAGACCACCCGAGAATCTGCAGGGTGCGCCGCCGAGAAATCATCTGACTCAATCGCATTTGCCTGCCTGGTATACGTATGCAGTGCAGCGCAGCGCCGCACGCTTCGGCTACGGCCGGACCCCGCCTGGATTCTTCTCGGAAACTTGCCGTTGAATGGCCATCTCGCGAACCGCGTCCTCTTTACGCCCCGTGCGCGCATAGGCGATGGAAAGCTGGTAATGTCCGGCAGGGTCCGCCGACAGCATCTTCACGTAGCGCTCCAGAGGGGCGACAGCTTCCGAAAAGCGATCAGCTGAATTCAGGGACATACCCAGGGCGAGGAATGCTTCGGCAAACCCCGAATCTAATCTTGCCGCATCCCTGAAGTGCGAAATCGCTTGATCCCACTCGCCGGCCCGCCGCGCAATTTCTCCCAGCCAGAAGGTGGCTGCTGCGTTGCTCGAATCAACCTTTAACTCCGCTTCAAATTCTTTTCGGGCTTCTTCGGTGTTCGCGGCAGACTCGGTCTTCGAAAGCGCCACGCGCCCCAGCCGGTAATGAATCCCCGGCAGGTTGGGGTCCTGTTCGAGAATCTTTCGATATTCATTTCCGGCGGCCTCCCAGTTCTGCTGCGACTCGAGGGATTCCGCTTCAAGTTCGTGGGCCTGATAGGAAGTAGGAGCGACGTCAGCCATTTCCTGAGCCGCACGCGTGGCAAGCTGCGAGAAGTAGTGCGTCATAATGTAGAGGACTTCGGGATCTTTCGGAAAGTCGCGCTTGAGAATCCACAATGCATTGACGGCCGTTTGCGCCTGATCAAGGCTCATCGCGCAACGCGCCGTAGCCATCGCGGCACGGTACTCCAGTTGCTTGTCCGCCAAACCGGAAATCGACCTCTTCAATATGGGAAGCGCCTCAGGACAATGCCCCTTGGCGGCGATGTCGACAGCGTGCTCAAGAGGGGAAGTAGTCCGTTGGGCCTTCTCTGACGTCTGGCCCGCGAGGAAACCGGGGGCCAGAATCGCGGCCAGCGGAACCTGCAGCGTGAGACAAACAATTCTGGTCATGGCGAAGGAAGTTACCCGCGTCCAGAAGTATAAACCACGCAGACGAAGCTCTCGTAGCATTGATGCACCGCTATGCTGATATGATTCCAGCCACACAAGGGAATAATCGCCGTGTCTCCTTCCTGCAAGATAGTCTGGCAAACAAGAAAGGCATTCACTGGGCGCCCCGGGGGTGTTCGGGGAACGCTTGCCCAGTGAATGCCTTCGCAGGTCAGCTATGAGCGGGCCTGTCGAGGTCAGAATTCAATGTTGGCGCGGAACCCGATCTGCCGTTCCCCTTGCGACAACAATCCATTCTGGAACGTTCGAATCACGTTGACCCGTCCGAAGTTCGAACTTCGGATGTTGCCATTGATACTGCCCCATACCGGATGATTCCACACGTTCTCGAATTCCGTCTGGAAGCTGAAGCGCAGATTCTCCCGAATGCGGAAGGCTTTGGTAATGGCCATGTCCTGGAAAAATTCATGCGGGCCATGCAGCCACGGATTACCAGATGATGTCCCGGCAACCGTGTTGGATGAAAGTAGAGCCTTGTACTTCGCCGGATCAAGTCCATATGCATACGTCTTCCCTGAAGCGGCGGTTAATCCGACCGCATTCTGCAGTTGCGAAATCGTGACTCCCGTCAAGACGACGCCGCCGTCGCCCAGCGCATCACCAAAAGGAGTGCCGGAAGGACCGTTGGTCGTCCTGAATCCGCCGATTAACTGCGAAGGCAAACCTGTTTGGTAGGTGAGTATGGTTCCAATACTCCAGCCTCCCACCACCCTGTCCACAACTCCTCCTCGGTCAGCCAAAGCCTTACCCTTGCCGAAGGGCAAGTCGTAAGTCCCGTTGGCATGGAAGACGTGCCGGATATCAAACAGCGTGGGGCCGTAACTTTGGCGTAGGTTACGCATGGTAAAGAGCCGGAATGCTCCGGTCCAGGTATTCCCCGGCTCAACGCCCAACGAATGGCTCCAAGTGTAGTTTGCGTCGAATTGCATGCCGTGCCACTGTCTCTGACGCCAATCCACTTGGAGAGCGTGATAGTCGCCGAAGCCTGGATCCGTTAGGTAGCCGGTTGCCTTGCCCGCATTGTATGGGTTGGCCTGGAAGAAATTAATCGGATAGCCGTGCCCTGGGTTCGCCACTCCGTTTAGGGCACAAGGCGAAAAACTCGCGCTCCCAATCAGGTTGCAGAGATAGGTCGAGGACCCAGCCAAATCGCTTGCGAAGTCCCCTGCCCGACCATTAGTCAGATAATTGAGAAACTGCCCGTTGGTGAACCCGGTCTGATCCAAGCCGCCCGGGTTTGTGAAGGCGGCCGTAAGAATCGGCAACGGAGACTGTCCAGGCAATCCCTGATTTTGGAAGCTGGGATTCGGTGCGCACCCGGCGTTGGCCAAGCAGGCTGTCAGGTTTTGTTGCGCCAGCTTGAATTCAGTCAGGAATCCGTTTTCGAAGATATTCACTTCGTTCGGATTCAGCTTGACCCACTGGTGAACGCTGCGGTTCCCCTGATAGCGGACTTCGATGACGTTATTGTGGCCAATTTCACGCTGAATGCCCAGGTTCCAGGACTCCACGTAGGGCTGGTGGATGTTGGGATTGATGCCATTTACTCCCGTCCAGTAACCAAAAAAGGTCTCATTGGACTCAGGAATGACATTCTGGTAGGTCGCAGGACTCAGCGTGTACGGCGCTGGTTGCCCGTCGCCCAATTGATAATTTCCGGCATAGTATCCCCCTGTCGCCGGAAGTGGTGCCCCTGGCGTGACCGGGCTTAGATTGAAGGCTTGATAAAATGCATAGCCTGAGTTCGATGCCGAGTTCCAGAAGAACTGGTACGGTTCCGTGAAGCGGCGCAGGGCGAAGCCAGCGCGAACCACAGTCTTGCCCCCCTTGAACATCTTGCCCATGAACCCGTCGGAATAAGTGGGATTCCAGGCAAGGCCGATGGAAGGCTGCGGGCTGACATTCCAGGGCTTGTACACATGCACTCTCCCAACGTAAGTTGGGTTTAGGCCTGCTGGGTCGCTCGTTAGAACCCCGGGCTTAAAGATATTGTTAACCCCGGAGGGCCCCCAGATCCCGACTGGGTCGGCGCTGTGATAGGCGCCCGTCAGGTCATGGTCGTCGCCCGTGAAATCCCAGCGAAGCCCGAGGTTCACGGTGAGATCCGATTTCACCCGCCAGGCATCCTCGAAGAACATGCCCCATGCCGATTGTAGCTCGTTGAGGTTGTAGCCGCTCACCACGTTGCTGTACTTTCCCGCTTTTACATCATATGGAAAGCCTGCACCGCCCGGACTAACGCCACTTATCCTGCCTGTCAACACCGAGTACAGGTCTTCCGCATTGGACCGATCCGTCGCAGACGCCGTCGCCGGGAAATGGCTCGCAAAATAGTTTTCAATCGCCGTCGTCGCCGGATCATCGGTGACAAGGCCGATAGCGTCGAAGGGGAATCCGGCCGGCGCGTTGTTGTAGTGGTCCTGTTCGCGATAGTACGAGAACCCAAAGTTCAGCAGGTGCTTCTTGAGTTGCCAGGAAATATTATCCGCCGCATTTACAAGCGGATAATAGGTTTGGATCGGAAGGTTGTTGAAGACTTGGCCGGAAACACCTACAGAACCTGGCCAGTCGATCTCCGGCAGTTTGAGATATCCATTGCTTGCGTCGTAATTGTACTTCGCGAGATTGAATAGGTATCCTCCCCGAAACTGGTTAACAATGGTGGGCTTGATGGTCCAGTCAAAGCCAAGAGCGGCGGTAAAGTACTCAAATTGATTAGAAGCACCATAGTTCTTGAAAGCGGCTCCTGGGAAAGGCGGTGCCCCCGCACCGGGCTGCTTCCACTTCGTCATATTCCATGACACGTACATCCGCAGGTTGTCTTTGACATTGTAATCGACGCGCGCGGTCGGAAAGATGTACGTGATCGGAGACTGCACCAAAAAGCTGATGTTGTTAATATACGGCAGGTCCGTCGCTGTGATTGTTCCCCCGCTCAGGGAAGCATTAATGTTGGAAAACAGCCCCGCGGCCACGCCATTGGGCGCGGTGGGCAGGCCAGCGGGCCCCGCAACATCTGTAAACAGATTGATAGTGTGCGTTGTCCCTGTGTTGTCGATCCACGTGAAGTTACCTGCTTGCGCTGCCTGCGTCGGAAAATTTGTCCCGCCTGTGGGGTTGTAAGCTGTTGACCCGCTCGTACTGTAAGAGCCAGGCTGCTTGGACATGGCAAACGTGCCAAAGAAAAACAACTTATTTTTTATTGCTGCCCCGCCGAGGCTGCCGCCAAAATCATTCAAGTGGAATTTAGGCTTCTCCGCCTTGCTGGCGTCGTTCACCCAGCTGTTCGCATTCAATGCGGAATTCCGGTGGTCTTCGAAAAGTCGCCCGTGGAACGCGTTGCTTCCCCTCCGAGTCACGAAATTAACCTGGAAATTCGACTGTCCAAACCCCGTGTTCGAGTTAAGTTGGTCGGTCTGGACCGTCATCTCCTGCATGTCTTCAATGCGCGCCTCGACAAGAGGCTGGGAGGCGCCGCCGAATTTCATTCGGCTGGTTGTCGCGATTACTCCGTCAATGTTGTTCCCCGTGGCGGCCAGCGGCATCCCATTCCAGGTCGTGGTGCCCCCGTTACTAACGGCGCCCGGTACGAGCCGGGACAATTGCGAGATGTCGCGGCCTATAACTGGCAGTTCTTCAACCTGTCCCAAATCAATCTCGCCAGTGATGGCGTTTGACGTTCTCTCCACCACCGGCGTCTGCTCGACAACCTCGACCACCGCAGCCTGAGCGCCAACGGTTAACGAAGCAGTGACGTCGGTCGTGCGCGTGGCTTGCACGGACACCGATTCAAAAACCTGCCCTTGCAAGCCGGTTTTGTTCACCGTCAGCTTGTAAGTCCCGATGGGCAGACTCACAAACGAGTACACTCCGGTTGCATCGGTAACAGCCGTGCGGACGTTGTTTGACGCTAGGTCTTCCAGTTTCAAATTGGCTCCCGGAACAACGGCACCGCTTTGGTCGAGGACTTTAATCGCAATAGTCCCCTGAGAGGTTATCTGCCCCCAACAGACCGGAGCGCCGCAGACGAGAGCCAACAAAAACAACCCAAGATTTCGGCGTACAAATACACAAACACCCCACTTATGCGCCATCACACCCTCCTGAGCCGGAGTCATGTATAAATTATACAGAGTTACTCCGTTGGGGCTTTTTACTCTTCATCTCGAAGGCTTGTCAAGCACTTTCTGCAAGCGCTTGCAGGAGCAGTCCTCCCTTACCGGGGGAAACTCCTCCTGGCGGCGATCCAAACACTCCTGACCACCAGACACTTGGAAAAAGGCAATCGGGGTGCGATTTGTCGACTGAGCCGATGACGGAAGTTCTAACCCTTCTCCATCCACTGTTCAGCCAGGGGCCAAATCACCCTGAAAGCGGACGCCTCGCTCACACTGCGTTTCTATCGCTTGTTCAATCGGAATATAATGGAGAATCATGCTCCGAGATCGAGCACATTGGCCCTCTCATGTCAGACCTGCTTCGGTAATGATTGCTGCCGCTCTCGTTTGCGGAACCCCTGGAGAATTGCTTGGCGCCCAGGCAGAGGGGAAGATGTCGGAGGGGAGCTCTTCGCCAGCGCGCATCGAGCGGGGTGTGGATCTTGCTTCGAAGGGCAAATGTCCCGAGGCGCTCACAATTTTGAGAAAATCCATCCCCGCTCCCGTTGATAAGCAGCTTCGTTATAGGGCCGCGATGGCCAGGGCGCAATGTGGAATGAGTGTCGACCAGGCCGATGTGGTCGTCGAATCACTTCTCTTGCTGAACCACGAGTTTCCCGACGATTCCAAGGTGCTCTACATAACTTCACGCTATTACTCCGAACTGGCCAATCGTGCCGCCCGTAAGCTCACTGTGAAGGCTCCCTCCTCTGCTGAAGCTCAGGTGCTCATGGCGGAGGCCTATCAGGCGCGGGGGGATCTCGAAAGCGCCACAGCGAATTACCGCAGGATTCTGGAGCAGTACCCAAAGCAGTCTGGCGTTCATTACCAACTCGGCCAAATCATTCTTGCCAAAATCCCGACGGCTAGCGAGGAAGCCAGGAGAGAATTCGAGGCCGAGCTGGAAGTCAATCCAACCTCGCCCGCAGCGGAGTACATGCTTGGAGACCTTGCCTGGAGGGCGATGAAGAGTGATGAGGCCATCCCACATTTTTCCCGGGCCACGGAACTCGACGTGAGTCTGGCGCAGCCCTACCTTGGGCTCGGAGTGGCGCTCAACGCGGTGGGCAGGTTTACGGAGGCGATCGACGCTCTCAAAAAATATGTCCGGCTAACCCCCGCGGACCCCGCGGGTTACTATCAACTTGCCATCGCCTACTCACGGATTGGAAACAAGGAGGAAGCAGAGAGACAGAGGACTCTCCAGCTCGATGCCGAGGAAAAGTTGAAACTGGGTTCGGCATCCACCCAGGGCGCGCCACAGCCGCACTAAAGGCTGACGGACTTAGCGGACAATTGAATCTCGTCAATGCTGGTTAAGCAACTCACTCCTGTGCGCGAACTTCTTACTTCCTTGCCTCTACTTCCACTGCCCTTCACCTTCAACAATCTTGATGTACCTGTCGATGGGCAGATTCTTGAACCGTTCTGAACTGCCGCTGGGCTGCGGCCATTTCACTTCGAGCCAATCAATCTTCGTTCGAGGCCCGAGTCCTAGCACAATCCGTGGGTCGTGATAGGAGAGATAGCTGCCGCCACCAACCTTGAATTGGTGGCGCTCGAGGTCGCCGGCGCAATACGTCATTTTGGCGCCAACAGCGTCCCGGTTGCATTTTCTCCCCACCAGGTGAATCCCCAGCCAGTGGTTGCGCGACCCCGCGTTATTCCGCAACAATATGGGAGCGTCATTGCTCACCGAGACCAGTGCATCCACCGATCCGTCGTTGTCGAAGTCGCCGATAGCCAGACCCCGGCCGGCAATCCGCTTCGAGAAGACGGGCCCGCTCTGCTTGCTCACATCTTCAAACCCTCGGCCCGTGTTACGGTACAGCATCATGGGCTCAGCATAGGTCACGCCGGGAACCATCTTGTCGACGTTCAGTTCGGGGTGGCCGTTGCAAAGAAGCAGGTCGGAGTTCCCGTCATTGTCGTAGTCGAAGAATTTCTGGCCCATACCGCTCAACAATAACGTCCCAGAGGCAATTCCAAAAGCCGGTGCGACATCCGTGAAGGTTTCATCCCGGTCGTTGTGATAGAGCGAGAACTTCTCGTGGTCAATATTCGCAACGAACAGGTCCATCCATCCGTCCTGATCGTAATCGCAGGCATCCACTCCCATTCCAGAGCGTGCGCGACCGAGGGGATTGTAGCCGACGCCAGAAAGTGCTCCGATTTCATCGAACCGGCCATTCCCCCGATTGACAAACAGAAAATTGGGAACCGTATCGTTGCCGACGAAGAGGTCCATCCACCCGTCATTGTTGATGTCCGCGGCAACCACTCCCCATCCCTTCGCCAGCGATCGATCGATACCGGACGCCTTGCTGACGTCGGTGAAAGTCCCGTCACCGTTATTGTGAAAGAGCCAACAAGGCCTGGGCTTGTAAAAGCTTGGGTGGCAGTACCACCTCTCCCCGGATAGCTTGTTCCCGCACCAGATGGTCTTGTCGAGCTGTGCAAACTGGAGGACAAACAAATCCAGTCGCCCATCGTTGTCGTAGTCAAACCAGACCGCACTGGTGCTCCAACCGGGCGTACACACCCCGGCTTGGGCAGTCACGTCGGTAAACGTGCCATCTCCATTGTTGTGGTAGAGGATGCCCTGCGCATACTGAGTCACGTAGATGTCGGGGAACCCGTCGTTGTCGTAGTCACCCACCGCCACGCCCATTCCATACGCGTTTCCCGTCACCCCGGCTTTTTCAGTGACATCGGTAAACGTCCCATCTCGGTTGTTGTGGTACAAGGCGTTTCGCAGCCGCTGCGGCGGCGTATAGAAGTCACACTTGCCGCTGTTCACTAGGTAGATATCCATCCAGCCGTCGTTGTCGTAGTCGAGGAAGGCACAACCCGCGCCGGCCGTTTCCGGCAAGTACTTCGAGAGCGACAGCCCCGCGGTATGCACCCAGGTGATGCCGCTCGCGGAAGGAGGAATCTCCCCAAAGTCAGGCAAGGGCTTGGATCCTGAAGGTGTCGCAGCTTGTAGGAAACTCGGGACGGCCCTCGGCATCAAGCTGTAGGCTGTGCCTCGCCCCACCATGCCGAGGAACCGCCTGCGAGAAAGATAATTCTGCCATTCCTTCTGGAGTTTGCAATTCAAACCGGAGCCTCGTCTCAACTGCCGAATATTATCAGCGCGTTCTCCACAAGCACAATGTTTGCGCCGATGTATCGCATGGCCTAAGGTCACTTACAGTGGTGCGCTCTTCGAGCCATATCGCGGGTCGATGGCAATTTGTGCAAATCCATTGGCCCATGACACGGCTTCGAATGAAAACATGGTGGGAGCCGTGTCAATGATATTTCGCGCACGAGAATGGGTCACACCACCATCATGAGAAGTGGTGAAAACAACATGACTGCCGTCCGTCCCCACCACGTACAAAGTTCTATCTGGCCCGACGAGTGGTCCATGGCAGCGCACCTTGGGGACTTCTGCAATCGCTTGCAGGGGTCGATCCTCCGGAGATGATCCCCTTATATTGGCGAACGGTGAGAAAGCCAGTCTCCTTGACAGAGACGCGAGATGAGCAGTAAGTTCTCACTGCAAGCGCTTGCAGCTAGCGTCATCAACAGCGATTGTGGCGTGATGGGACGAAACAGCGTTTTTTTCGGGAGACCCGCGAGAGAACTCCTGCTGCAGAATCTCAGCGCCCACTACTGAGTGTGCAGCTTCCACAAGCTTCGTGCACGAATGATTTATGGGGGCGATACATTTATGAACTCAGCCGATCGTTGGAGTCGCCGGCAATGGATTTCGGCAGCTGCTGCAGTCACGGGAGCCGCGGCTGTTCTTCCAGGCCGCGCACTTGCAGGCATGGGATCGGCCGCGGGCCTCCTATTGAGTGCAAACATGTCCGAGGGGATTCCATGATTGATTTTGCGAATCTAGAAGCTTGGTTTGTCACCGGCAGTCAGCATCTCTATGGGCCAGAAACCCTGAAAAAGGTCGAGGAGCATTCCACTACTATTGCCCGGGCGCTTTCGGCGTCCTCCGTGGTCCCCGTAAAGGTTGTAGCCAAACATGTGATGACCAGTGACGAGTCCATACTCCAGTTGTGCCTGGACGCCAACAGCTCGAAGAATTGTATCGGGCTGATCACTTGGATGCACACCTTCTCTCCAGCACGAATGTGGATCGCCGGTCTCAGATTGCTCAACAAACCGTTTCTGCATTTGCACACTCAATTCAGCGAAGAACTGCCGTGGTCAACGATCGACATGGATTTCATGAATCTCAACCAGTCGGCTCATGGCGACCGGGAATTCGGATTCATCGGAGCCCGCTTGCGACTCAAGCGCAAGATCATCGTTGGGTCCTGGCAGGACACTCGCGTGCAAGGCGAGATTGGCGTTTGGACCCGTGCTGCCTGCGCCCGGCACGATGCTCAAGTGTTGAAAGTCGCACGCTTCGGCGACAACATGCGGAATGTCGCGGTGACCGAAGGAGACAAGCTCGATGCACAGATCAGACTTTGCTATTCGGTGAATGGGTTCGGTGTCGGAGATCTGAAACAGCGTGTTCAGCAGGTGACTGACGCCCAAGTCCAGAGGCTCGCCGCTGAATACGATGAAGCCTATGCGGTCGCCGAGCCGCTGCGGGCCGGCGGAAGCCGGCGGCCCGCCTTGTTTGAGGCCGCAAGAATTGAGTTGGGGCTGCGGTATTTTCTTGAGGACACCGGCTCCCAGGCGTTCACGGACACATTTGAGGACTTGCACGGCCTGGCGCAGCTTCCAGGAATCGCCGTGCAACGTTTGATGGCCGATGGATATGGATTCGGCGCGGAAGGCGACTGGAAAACGGCGGCGCTTGTGCGGGCCATGAAGATCATGGGTCACGGTCTCCAGGGCGGAACGTCGTTCATGGAGGACTACACCTACGATCTGAGAGATGGCGGCCGGGTCCTCGGCGCTCACATGCTGGAAGTTTGTCCATCGATCGCCGAGGGCAAGCCGTCGGCTGAAATCCATCCGCTTCCCATCGGTGGGAAAGACGATCCGGTCAGGTTGGTGTTTACCGCGTCTTGCGGGAGCGCCGTGAATACTTCAATCGTCGACCTCGGGAACCGTTTTCGTCTAATCGTCAATCAGGTGAACCTCGTGCGGCCCGAGCAGCCTTTGCCCAAGCTGCCAGTCGCAAGGGCCATCTGGATACCCGAGCCTAACCTTAAAATCGCAGCAACATCCTGGATCATGGCCGGTGGGTCACATCACACCGCCCTGAGTCGCGCCTTGACTTCTGAATACTTACAGGATTTTGCGGAGATGACCGGCATGGAATGTTTGCTGATCGACCACAAGACGAATGTAGCGGACTTCGCGAAAGAGCTGCGTTGGAACGATGTCTACTACCACATGGCGAACGGACTTTGAATGCGAAGCGCTCCAAGGTTCTTCTGCCCGGTCAGCACCATCAGCCGCTGGCCCGGCATGATTCCCGACGGCTGAATTTGCGCTGCCGTTCCCTGCTTTCGGGACCACAAAAAGCAAAAGCTCCGGGAATCGGGGTGGCGCGATTCCCGGAGCTTTATGTTACGTAGGGCTGAGCTTTTTCAATTGGCTGTCGCTCCCGTGGGGAGCCTGCCCGGGGCACTTTCTCTCGAGGTCAGCTGCCGGCGTCCCCGAACCGCTTCAGCTATTCCGAACAGCACAGTCGACCCAATGCCAATGATCAATATCGACATCACCGACGTATCCACCGCCGTCAGTCCCTCCGCGTCCACTCCCTGCGCCGCCAAGGGGGCCGGTGAATCCGCGGCTGCTACCTTTACCGCTTCGGCGCCCGGCGTTCGGTGCGACGCTTGATCCATCACCGTCGTATTCGGGTAAACATCAAAAAGCTCAGGGTCCATCTCTTGCTGTGCGCAAGCAGGTCTTGCCAGCAACAATCCTGCGCCCATTCCCACCAGCATCATCTGAATCCTAATCATTTTCTGGAATTTCACGAGCCACCTCCGGTCCTAGATTCGCAATTTGCTGCGATGCCGGACTGAGTGCAACTCCGGCGCCAGACTTATATGTGCAAGTTTTTTTTCTTTCCTCCAAGGTTGAATCCACTGAATTCAAAAGGGATAGCAAACCGTTGGGTTTGGAAAACTTCGGACGTGCCCTGGAAACAACATGCAGCTACGACTATCCGGTTGGCTCGAGAGACGGCCTCCGGCTTCGCCGAAGCTCTCCTCGGAGCTTCAAAGTGGGGCGATTCTTCTGGGCCTCAAGTTCCTGCAATCACCAGAAAAGAAGACACCTAGCGATGACTATCCCAAACTGGTTGGACGAACAGTACAGTCAGAACTGATACGAACCAGACAGATAGTCGCACTATCCTTTCGGATAGCGCTCTGGATGGCGACACTTTGGCGTTAGAATGCCCCTGTCCAGGGGTTTGTTGCTAGCCGAGATCAGCGATCAGAGCCCTAAACGTGCAGCCCAAGCTTGCAGCCCTTAGCGGACCCCTCCGGAAGTCGGACTTCCCCTTCGCCCAATTTGTGTCCATCGGCCGAGATTCTTCCAACTCCATCCGTCTCGATGACCGCGCCGTCTCTCCGAACCATTGCCGCATCAGCTTGGACAGCGAACGATTTCTCCTAACCGACCTGGAAAGCGACTCCGGCACTTTCGTCAACGGCATCCCCGTAAAGCAGCGCGTGCTCGCAGCCGGTGATCAAATCGCCGTGGGGAATTCTTTATTCCTCTTCCAGTTGGAGAACTCGCCCGTTTCCGCGAGCAGTCCCGTCGAACTTGATGAAAATCCTCTCGCTGGCGGACAAAGGCAGCAGCTCCGCCCCGATGAGCTCGTTTATCTGAATCCCGAAACGCTGGCGGTTTTACCTCAGTCTGAGCGGCTTGCCCGTGCCCTCAGTACGCTCCTGAAGATCAGCACAGCGATCGGTTCCGTTCGCGATGTGGAATCACTCCAGTGGCAATTGCTGGGGATGATTTTCGACGTTATTCCGGCAGAACGGGGCGCGATTCTTCTCTTCGATAGCAACGGCGGGGAGATTTCTTCTCCCGTCGCATGGGATCGCGTCGGTGGCCCCGATCGGCCTGTCCACGTAAGCCGCTCACTCACTCGTCGCGTGATCGAGGAAGGCGTTTCCGTGGTCGAAAATGAAAGTCCCGCACCTAATTCTTGTGTTCCTTCTAATGCCGAAGAAAGCAAGCTCGCACACTCGATTCTTTGCGTGCCACTGATTGCCTCCGACCAGACGCTTGGTGTCATATATCTCCACTCCGAAAATCACGCCACCTCTTTCACGAGCGACGACCTCCAGCTGCTCGCCGCGATCGCCGGCTTGGCCGCAATCGCCATCGAAAACGCCCGACAATTCGAACATCTGGGCATCGAGAATCGGCAACTCCGCGCCGAGGTCAGCTTGCAACACGATATGGTCGGCCAAAGCCCGCGCATGCGCGACGTCTACCAGTTCATCGAGCGTGTGGCCCCCAGCGACTCCACCGTGCTGATCCACGGCGAGAGTGGCACCGGCAAAGAACTCGCCGCACGCGCCATCCACAAGAATAGTACGCGCAAAGAACAGCCTTTCGTCGCGCTGAACTGCGCCGCGCTTACCGAGACACTCCTTGAAAGCGAGCTCTTCGGCCACGAAAAGGGTGCCTTCACCAGCGCCATTTGCCAGAAAAAGGGCCTCCTGGAGGTCGCCGAGGGCGGCAGTGTCTTCCTCGATGAAGTGGGAGAACTCTCGCTTACGCTCCAAGCCAAGCTGCTGCGCGTACTTCAGGAACGTGAATTTGTCCGCGTCGGTGGAACGCGATCCATCAAGCTGAACGTCCGCTTCCTGGCGGCCAGCAACAAAGACTTGCAGAAGGCGGTGCGCGAGGAGGAGTTCCGAGCGGACCTCTTCCACCGTCTTAATGTCATCTCCGTCACCATGCCACCTCTCCGCGAGCACGCTGAAGACATCCAGCCCCTCGCCGAATATTTCGTTTCTCGCTATTCTCAGAAATGCAATCGCAGCGTCAAGGGAATCTCTCCGGGAGCGCGCGCTTGCTTGATGCAATACGACTGGCCTGGCAACATCCGCGAATTGGAAAATGCCATGGAGCGTGCTATGGTCATCGGCTCCTCCGATTTTATTCTCCCCGAGGACCTTCCGGAAACTTTGATGGAAACCGCCTCTTCCTCCGCTGCTGCTCCAGCGAAATATCACGACGCCATTCGCAGTCTGAAAAAACAGCTGATCTTG
>WNFS01000028.1_pt1 | contig 100643 bp, 95 predicted proteins | sample 5400141 | NCBI WGS metagenome assembly WNFS01 (sample SAMN13153358, study PRJNA577476) | soil metagenome | isolation source: 60 cm saprolite under Madrone tree | place: USA:California | collected 2016-06-14 | reverse complement strand
GCGTAGCAAGGCCCGCGAGCCACAGATCGGTGCTGTGATTCAGGAAGCCCCAGGCCTCGGAAGCCAATGCAGTCAGGTGACCCACGCCACCGGTGCCTGCCTGCCCGCTGTTGGTGTACGGCATCGAGCGACTCTCCTTGGCCCGGGTCATCGGCCGGCCTCAAGTGCGCTGATGCGAACGCACAGCCGCCCTCGAGTGTGCGGGCCTTTCCGCCCGCCGCGGGTTTTAGGATAACGCGATCCGCATGCGCGCGTCGCTCAAAACACGTGACTGGAAGTTCATTAGGATTAATTTGCCGTCGCGTAAATCGGCATTGGAATCTGACATTTCAGGGGGCGTCATGACGATCGGGATTCGGATCGCGCTGCTGTGCAGCGCGGCGACTGCCTGCCTTCTCACCTCGATCATCCGAGCGGATTCGCCTCGATTCGAGGTACCGGCGGGATCTCATCCGCATGATGTGGCGCCGACGCCCGCCGGCGGGCCGGTGTACTTCACCGCCCAGCGCTCGGGCAATCTGGGGATTCTGGATCCGGCAACAGGTCATGTCGACCTGGTCGCGCTGGGTCCTGGATCGGCCCCGCACGGCGTGATTGTCGGCCCTGATGGCGCGGCGTGGGTTACCGACGGCGGCCGAAACGCGATCGTCCGGGTCGACCCGTCGAGCCGCCAGGTTCGCCGATGGCCGCTGCCGGCGGACGCGCCGGACGCGAACTTGAACACGGCGACCTTCGATCGACGAGGCAGGATCTGGTTTACCGGTCAGGCCGGTTACTACGGCCGCCTCGATCCGGTCAGCGGCGACATCAAGGCCTGGAAGGCGCCGCGCGGTGTCGGACCCTACGGCATCTGTACGACGCCGGCGGGCGACGTTTACTTTGCCTCGCTGGCCGGGAGCTTCATCTCGCGGGTCGACCTCGACTCGGGCGGAGCGACGGTGATCGAGCCGCCGACACCCAAGCAGGGCGCACGCCGTGTCTGGTCGGATTCACGCGGCCGCATCTGGGTCAGCTACTGGAATACGGGACAGGTCGGTGCCTACGATCCGTCTTCGTCGAGCTGGCGCGAGTGGAAGCTTCCTGGAAGCGCGCGTGCGTACGCGGTTTGGGTCGATTCCTCCGATCGGGTATGGCTGAGCGACTGGTCCACTAACTCGATCGTACGGTTCGATCCGGCCAGCGAGCGCTTTGATACGCCCGCTTCCGCCGTTGGCGTGCGGCAGATGATGGGACGAGACGGCGAGGTATGGGCGGCTGAATCTGGCAGCGACCGGCTCGTGCGGATATCGAACCGCTGATCGGTGGTGCGGCGGACCGCACTCGAGCGGATCGGAGGCGACCTAAGCGAGCTGCGCCGCGGTCGCAGCACGCGCTGGCTGCCGTTGTGGCGCGCCGAGCAACTCCTTCAGCTCGGGGCCGGACAAGGTTTCCTTCTGCAGCAACAGCTGCGCTCCGCGCTCCAGCGCGCTGCGCCGCTCGGTCAGGATCCTGGTGCTCTCGGCGAAAGCCGCCTCGACCAGCTTGCGCGCGGCCAGGTCGATCTCGCGCGCGGTCTGCTCCGAGTAGTGTCTGGGCGACATGTCCTGGCCGTCCGGGGAAAGGAAGGTGGTCCGCTCCTGCTCATAGACGAGCGGCCCGAGCGTCGAATCCATCCCGTAACGGGCGACGATGCTGCGCGCGATCTGCGTGGCCTTGATCAGGTCGTCCGCGGCGCCGGTCGAAAGTTCGCCGTACACCAGCTGCTCGGCGGCGCGCCCGCCCAGCAGCGTGGCCATCCGGTTTTCCAGCTCGGTGCGCGTCATCAGGTAGCGGTCCTCGGTGGGACGCTGCAGCGTGTAGCCCAGCGCGCCGATGCCGCGCGGAATGATCGAGATCTTCTGCACCGGGTCCTGGCCGGGCAGAGCGCTGGCCACCAGCGCGTGCCCCATCTCGTGGTGCGCGACCACCGCGCGCTCGATCGCGCTCAGCACCCGGCTCCTTTTCTCCAGACCCGCCACGATGCGTTCGATCGCGACCGTGAAATCATCTATCGCAACCCGTTCATGATTGCTCCGCGTCGCCTGCAGCGCCGCCTCGTTGACCAGGTTGGCCAGATCCGCGCCGCTGAAGCCCGGCGTCAGCGCGGCGATGTGGTCCAGGTCCAGGTCGGGCGCAACGGCGATTTTTTTCGTGTGTACGCGCAGGATCTGCACGCGACCGGATCGATCGGGTCGATCGACCAGCACCTGGCGGTCGAAGCGGCCGGCGCGCAGCAGCGCCGGATCCAGGATCTCGGGCCGATTGGTGGCGGCGATCAGCACCAGGCCGGACCGCGGGTCGAAACCGTCCAGCTCGGCCAGCAGCTGGTTCAGCGTCTGTTCCTTCTCGTCGTGCCCGGCGATGCCGTAAGCCCCGCGCGCGCGCCCGAGCGCATCGATCTCGTCGATGAAGATGATGGCGGGCGCCTTCTTGCGTGCCTCCTCGAACAGGTCCCGCACCCGGGCCGCGCCCACGCCGACGAACATTTCGACAAACTCCGATCCATTGATCGAGAAAAACGGCACGCCCGCCTCGCCCGCGACCGCGCGCGCCAGCAGCGTCTTGCCGGTGCCCGGCGGGCCCACCAGCAGCACGCCCTTGGGCAGGCGCGCCCCCAGCCGCCCGTAGCGGACAGGGTCCTTCAGGAACCCGACCACCTCCTTGAGCTCCTGCTTGGCTTCGTCGACGCCGGCGACATCCTCGAACGTCACTTTGACGTCGGTTTCCACGTACACCTTGGCCTTGCTCTTGCCGATCGACAACAGGCCCGCTCCGACCCCCGCCCTGTCCTGCAGCCGCCGGATCAGGAAGAACCAGATCGCCGCGAACGCCAGCGCCGGCACGATCCAGCCGAGCAGATCCTTAAAGAACGTGTTTTCGATCACGCCGGTGAACTTGACGCCGTATGTATCGAGGTCCTTGGCCAGCTCCGGATCGACACGTGTCGTGAGGAACTGCTTGCGGCCGTCCGGCAGCGGCTTTTTCAGCGAGCCCGTGATCACGTTGGACGCGATTGCGATGGCCTCCACGTTGCCTTCCTTCAGCTGGCGCAGGAAGTCGCTGTACGCGAGCGGCTCGATCGCGCGGTATTGCACCCACGCGTTCTGCAGCATCAACACCCCGACGATCGCGAAGATGATGTAGACGATGTTGACCTGCGTCTTCGGGTCCATGGGTTCCTCCGCGCTCTTGCCCTGACCACGCCCCTCCCGCAAATGCGAGAGGGGGGGTCTCTTATTTCTCCTCTGCCACGACGGTCGGAGAGGGGTCTGGGGCGGCGCGCTTGGGCCGCTTGCTTGGGCGCGACGCTCTAGGGCTCTTCGGTCTTTCCCACTCCCTGCCAGCGCGGTGCGATCGAGTGCTCGATTCCGAACAGGTCCAGCACGCGCGCCAGCGTGCCATCGACCAGGGCTTCGATCGAGTCTGGGCGCAGGTAAAACGCCGGCACGGGCGGAAATACCACCCCGCCCATCAGCGTGACCGCCTCCATCGCGCGAATGTGTGCCAGGTTCAGCGGAGCCTCCCGCACCAGCAACACCAGCCGGCGGCGCTCCTTCAGGCAGACATCGGCAGCCCGGCCGATCAGATTGTCGCCGAATCCGTGCGCAACGGCCGCCAAGGTCTTGACCGAGCACGGCGCGATCGCCATCCCGTCACAGCCGAAGGAGCCTGACGCGATGCTGGCGCCCAGGTCGGTGACCGGATGGACGACGTCAGCGAGTGTCTCGATCGCCGCGCGGCGCAACCCGAGCTCGTGATGGGCATTGATCACGCCCGCCGACGACAGCACCAGGTGCGTTTCGACGCCTGCGCCCCGCAGGTGAGCCAGCAGCCGCGTTCCATAGATGGTCCCGGAGGCGCCGGTGATGGCGACGATCAGGCGGCGCGCGGTCACATGCGCTCAGACTACCTGTGCCTGCTTCAGCAGTTCCTGCAGTTCGCCGCTTTGAAACATCTCTGTCATGATGTCAGAGCCGCCGACGAACTGGCCATTGACGTACAGCTGTGGGATGGTCGGCCAGTTCGCGTACTCCTTCACGCTCTGCCGCACTTCCTCGTCGTCCAGAACGTTGACGGTGACCAGATTCTTAACCCCGCACGATTTCAGTATCTGCACCGCGCGACCCGAAAACCCGCACTGAGGAAACTGGGAAGTTCCCTTCATGAAGAGAACCACCTGGTTGCCTGAAACGGTCTGCTCGATGAATTGCTTTGTATCCATTGTGTTTATCCGGTCCTGAAGCCAATACGCGATCCAAGTGTATGAATAGGGCCTAAACACGTCAAACAGGGAAACACCCCATCGGCACGTTACTTGAAAACTTGAGTCCCCTGATTCGGCAAGAAGCGTATCCCGATACGCGATGCTTCGGGGCCCTGCTAAGCGCATCCGCGGCAACAATGTGATGGCAAAGGAGATAGCCATGACGCGCACGGATGTAAGAAAACTCGCCTGGACGCTTCGCCTGATCGGGTACGGCATGCTGGCGGTGACGGTCGGCCTGATGCTGTTCGCTACGCAGCTCAGCTCGGCTGCGCCCTCGACGTTCGCATCGGCGCGGCTGGCTAAGTAAGCGTTCGAACGCCGTTTTCCCCCTGCTGCGGCCGGGCGCCGGCTTCACCGGCGCCGCGCCACGCAAAGCCGCTCTATTCCGGACAGGTCGGTCCGCGTGCAGACCGACTGAAACCCGCTCTGTCGCATCAGTGCGCGCACCGCGGCGCCCTGGTCGTAACCGTGTTCGACCACCAACGCACCGCCCTCGTTCAGGTAGGCCTGAGCCTGCCCGATGATCGCGCGCAGGCACGCCAGCCCGTCGCCGCCGTCGGTCAGCGCGCCGCTGGGCTCGCACCCGAGCTCGTCCAGGTGAGGGTCTGCTGCGGCCACGTAGGGGGGGTTGGAGACAATCAGATCGAAGCGCCGCCTCGCCGGTGCGAACCATTCGCCGTGCAGGAAGTGCACGCCCGCGCCCAGCTCGGCGGCGTTGGTGCGGGCCAGCTCCAGCGCCCGCTCCGACACGTCGGTCGCCCACACGCCGGCATCCGGTCGTTCCAGCGCCAGCGTGATCGCAATGCACCCCGATCCGGTCCCCAGGTCGATCACGCTCGGGCTGTTTTCGGCTTGCAGTTCCATTAGCGCCGCCTCGACCAGGCACTCGGTTTCCGGCCTGGGAATCAGCACCGAGCGGTCGACTCGAAAACGGCGCCCGAAGAACTCGCGCTGACCGAGCAGGTACGCCATCGGCTCACCGGCCAGGCGGCGTGTGCATAGCTCGCGAAAGCGCGCTTCCGCGCTTGCCGCGACCTGACGCTGCGGCTGAGCGATCAGCGATTCGCGCGTCGCCTCCAGCGCGAAGGCCAGCAGCGATCGTGCCTCTAAGGCGGCGATGCCCGAGGCTGCGATCAGGTCGCGCGCGCAGCTCACCCGCCCCACCTCACACCGAATCTGCAAGCGAGGCAAGCAGCTCGGCCTGGTGCTCTGTGGTCAGCGCGTTGGTCAGCTCGTCCAGATCGCCATCCAGGATCTGCTCGATCTTGTACAGCGTCAGGTTGATCCGGTGGTCGGTGACCCGGCCCTGCGGGAAGTTGTAAGTGCGCACCCGCGCCGAGCGGTCGCCACTGCCGATCAGCGAGCGTCGCTCGCTGGCTTCCTTTTCCTGCTGCTGGCGCAGCTGCTGGTCCTTCAGCCGGGCCGCCAGCACCTTCATCGCGCGTTCGCGGTTCTTGTGCTGTGAGCGGTCATCCTGGCATTCGACCACGATCCCGGTCGCCAGATGCGTGATCCGCACGGCCGATTCGGTCTTGTTCACGTGCTGCCCGCCGGCGCCCGAGGCCCGGAACACGTCGATCCGGATTTCGGAAGGATCGATCGTCACGTCGTTGATCTCGTCAGCTTCCGGCAACACCGCCACGGTGCAGGCGGATGTATGAATCCGGCCCTGCGCCTCGGTTTCGGGCACCCGCTGAACGCGGTGGCCGCCCGATTCGAATTTCAGCCGACTGTAGGCGCCCTTGCCGATGATCCGCACGATCACTTCCTTGAATCCGCCCAGGTCCGACGGGCTCTGCGAGATCATCTCGGTCTGCCAGTGCTGCCGCTCCGCGTAGCGCATGTACATCCGAAGCAGCTCAGCCGCGAACAGCGCCGACTCCTCGCCGCCCGTGCCGGCACGAATTTCCAGGAAAATGTTTCGGTCGTCGTTCGGGTCGACCGGCAGCAGCAGGCGCTGCAGATCCGATTCGAGCGTCTCCAGCCGCCTTCGCACGCTGCCGGACTCCTCCTCCGCCAGCGTCCGCATCTCAGGGTCGCCGATCAGATCCTGCGCCGCGACCAGGTCGGCCTGCGCCCTGACGTACTCGTGGTAGCGCGCAACCACCGGTTCGATGTCGGCGCGCTCGCGCGACAGCCGCCGGAACTGGTCCAGGTCACGGGCCGCGTCCGGCATCGAGAGAGCGGTATCGATTTCCTGCAGGCGGCGCGCCAGCTGTGCCAGCTTGGCACGCATCGACTCGTTCATGAATAAGACGCTGGTGCCAGCTATTCGTGTTGCTGGTAGAAGCGCGCCAGCAGCTCGATCTGCCGGCGGCGCTCATCGTCGGGCGCCGACGCTGCATCGTTCAGCAAGGAGATCGGCGCGTGCAGGAACTTGTTGGTCAAGGCATGGGAAAACTGCTCCAGTACCGCCTCGGGCGACGCTCCGCGCGCCAGCAATCGGCGCGCGCGCTCCACCTCGCGGTTGCGCAGTTCCTCGGCCCGGCTTCTCAGCTCCCGGATCACCGGCACCGTGGCGCGGCCGGTCAGCCACGCTTCGAAATCGCGTACGCGCGATTCGATGATCGCCTCGGCCTGCGCGACCGCGGCCTGGCGCGATTCGGCCGCCATGTGGACGAGGTGCCCCAGGTCGTCGATCGTATACAGGTAGACATCCTGCAGCCGGGCCACTTCCGGCTCCACATCGCGCGGCACGGCCAGGTCGATCACGACGATCGGCCGGTGGCGCCGCGCCCGAATCGCGCGCTCGACCATCCCGAGTCCGATGATCGGCAGCGAGCTGGCGGTACATGACACGACCACATCGAAGCGCACCAGCGAGTCGGGCAGATCGCTCAGCCGCATCGACTGGCCATGCAGGCGGGTCGCCAGCGCATGGGCGCGCTCCAGCGTGCGATTCGCCACCGTGATCGATTTGGGATGACGTGCCGCGAAGTGGGTGGCGGCCAGTTCGATCATTTCACCTGCACCGACGAACAGCAGGTGACTGTGGTCGAGCTGACCGAAAATCCGCTCGCACATCCGCACCGCGGCGGCAGCCATCGAGACCGAATGGATCCCGATGTCGGTGCTCGAGCGGACCTCCTTGGCAACGGCGAAGGTGCGCTGGAACAGATGATTCAGCAACAGACCCAGCCCGCCCGCCTGGCGTGCCAGCCGCTCGGCCTGCTTCATCTGCCCGAGGATCTGCGGCTCGCCCAGTACCATCGAGTCCAGTCCGCTGGCAACCCGGAATGCGTGCCGGACCGCCTCGGTATGCGGCAGCAGGTAAGAGGCTCGGTGCAGGTCGTGTGGATCGATGCCCTTTTCGTGCGCGATGAACTCGGCCAGGGCTGCGCCGGCGTCGCGCGGCTCGTCGACCACACAGTACAGCTCGGTCCGGTTGCAGGTCGAGACGATCGCCGCCTCGCTCAGCGCGCTGGCGTAGCGCGAGCTGAGCCGCTCGCGCAGGCGCGCGATGGCTCCGCCGACCTCGTCCGGAACGAATGTGACCCGCTCTCTCAGGGGCAGCGGCGCGCTCTGGTGGTTCAATCCCACCGCGATCAGCTGCATCTCGGCCAGTTCGATTGCATTCTCCTTGGGGTCGCGCGCCGGCCAGATGGCAACCACGCAAGCTGCGCCGCGGCGACGCGTGCGCGCTCAGGGCCAAGTAATTGATTCGCAAGTATAGAGGGGCTCGATCGCGCTGGATCCTGACCATCCGCAAGATGCATCGGCCATACCGCTGCTGTGAACGGGCTAGCTGCGCGATGGGTTGGTATGCAGTTGCAAATCGAAATGAGAAGCGTTATCATTTGCAACTAGGAGACCACGCGAGTGAAGGTGTTGATTACGCTGCTGTCCTTGTCTGGTTCGGTACTGGCGGCCGACCCCGAGGTCATGATCCAGCTGCGCGAGCACCGCTTTACGCCGTCCGAAATCAAGGTTCCGGCCGGCACCAAGGTGAAGCTGATCATCGACAACCAGGACCCTACGCCTGAGGAGTTCGACAGTTTCGCGCTGAACCGCGAAAAGATCGTGTTTCCCAATTCGAAAGGGATCGTTTTCATCGGTCCGTTGAAGCCGGGGCGGTACGAATTTGTCGGCGAGTTCAACCAGAGCAGCGCCAAGGGAGTCGTGATTGCAGAATAGGGCGCGCGGCGTGGATCGACTGGTCCTTCCTGCCGCGCCGGAGGTCGGGTTCTTGACGGAATCTCACGGGACATGTTTGCAGCCACGCTGATTGTTTTTCGCGAGTCGCTGGAAGCGGCGCTGATACTCGGAATCGTCGCGGCGGCCACGCGCACGATCGCCGGCCGCGCCTGGTGGATCGCGCTGGGCGCAGCCGCTGGCGTCGTCGGCGCGATCGGCGTAGCGGCCGTTGCCCAGTCGATTTCCCAGATGGCGGGCGGCGCGGGGCAGGAGTTGTTCACCGCCATCGTGCTCGCCCTTGCGGTGGCGATGCTCGCCTGGCATAACATTTGGATGGCCGGTCACGGACGAAAAATGGCCATGCAGGCCCGCGACCTGGGCCAGTCCGTCGCGCGGGGCGATGCGGCGCTGACGGCGATCATCACCGCCATTGCGCTGACCGTGCTGCGCGAGGGTTCCGAAACCGTACTGTTCCTGATGGGCATCGCCACTTCGACCGAATCGTCGCGTGCCGCGCTGGCGATCGGCAGCCTGCTGGGTCTTGCGGCAGGCGCCGCCGCTGGCGTGCTGATGTACGCCGGCCTGCTGCGCGTGCCGGTCAGCCGCTTGTTTGTCGTGACCGGTTGGTTGATCCTGCTGCTGGCCGCCGGTATGGCCGGTCAGTTCGCGCGCGTGCTGATACAGGCCGACGTGCTGCCGGCGCTGGCCTCGCCGCTATGGGATACGTCCTCCTGGATGCCTGATAACTCGCTGCTGGGTACCTTGCTGCATGCGCTACTCGGCTACCAGGCTCAGCCAAGTGCCACGCAGGTGCTGTTCTACTTCGCGGCGTTTGTGTTGATCCTTGCCGCGATGCGCCGCGCTCAATCGCGACCCGCCGCCTGACCGCCCGATCGTGCGGCTGCGTTCGAGTTTTGCCGCCGCAGTCGCGCTCGCGCTGGCGCAGTGTCTGCACGCCGCAGAGCCGTCCGACTATGTGCTGATGCCCAAGGTCGTGTACGGGGAACGGGCGATCGATATCAAGGCGGGCAGTTTCTCCGGACCAGGCCCCCGCAACAGCGCCGGCAGCGTGGCGCTGGAGTACTCCCCGACCACCTACTGGGTCACCGAGCTGTACACGGCCTTCGCCCGCTCGGGCGGAACCGGCACCCGCTTCGATGCGATCGAATGGGAGAACCGTTTCCAGTTGACCGAGCCCGGTGAATACGCCATCGACTGGGGCAGCGTGATCGAAGTGGAGAAGCCCCACGAGTCGGGTTCCGGCTGGAACCTGACACTCGGGCCGTTGATGCAGGGCCAGCTCGCCGATCGGTTTCAATGGAACTTCAACCCGCTGCTGTCGCGCAACCTGGCCGGGCCGTCGGGGGCGTCGACGAACATGGCGTACCAGGTTCAGCTGAAATACCGTTACCAGCAGTCGTTCGAGTTCGGAGCCCAGGGTTTCGGCGATCTGGGACCGTGGTACCACTGGTCGGCTTTGGAGCAACAGACGCACCGGCTCGGCCCGGCCATCTTCGGCAGGGTTCCGCTGGGTGGCCGCCGCGTCGTGTACTACAACGCTGCCTGGCTGTTCGGGCTGGTTCCCGGCGCATCGTCCGATACGGTGCGCGCACAGATCGAGCTTGAGTTCTGAAACGCATCGGCCGGATGTGGCAGCGGTTTGCCAGCTGCTCGCGTCGATGTCGCTGGTCGGCGCCTACGTGGCGCTGGTCAAGCCGCTGACGGCACTGTTTCCAGTCGTCGCGCTCGCGTTTCTGCGTTTTGCGATCGCCGCCGTTGTGCTGCTGCCCTGGACCTGGCGCGCCGCGCGCGAGGCGCCGTTGAGCCGGCCCGAATTGCGGCAGCTCTTCCTGCAGTCCTTCTTCGGCAATTTCCTGTTCTCCATTTGCATGCTATCGGGCGTGCAGCGGACCTCGGCGACCTCCGCTGGACTCGTGATGAGCGCACTGCCGGTGGTGGTTGCGCTGTTCTCGGGTGCGCTGTTGCGCGAACGCCTCAGCGGCCGCTTGCTGGTGGCGGTGTTGAGCGCGGCGGCCGGCATCGCCCTGGTCCAACTGGCCAAGCCAGCGCAGTCCTCCGCCGCTTCGAGCTGGCTCGGTGATGTGCTGGTGCTGGCAGCGGTGTGCTGCGAGGCTCTTTTCGTGGTGATTGGAAAGCGCTTGAGCGCAAAGCGCACGCCGATGCGGGTGTCGGCCTGGATCAATCTGTGGGGACTGGCGCTGACGGCCCCGATCGGACTGTGGCAGATGACGCGGGTCGATCCGTCGGCGATCGCTCCCCGCTTCTGGCTGTACCTGGTTTTCTATTCGCTGGCAGCGAGCGTCGCCGCCGTGGCGCTCTGGATGTCCGGATTACGCCGGATTTCGGCAGGCTTTGCCGGCGTTTTCACGGTCGCATTGCCGCTGTCGACCACCGCGGTGGCCGTCTGCGTGCTGGGTGAAGCATTGACGTGGCTTCACGCGATCGCGCTCACCTGCGCGATGCTGGCGATCCTGCTGGCCGCCTGGCCGACCGCGTCCCCCGCTTCGCGCCTCGGCTGCTGATCCTCTCGAATTTTTTGCGCCTTCTTTACAGCGAAGGCGGGAAGATCTGCGTCTTTTCGATTCGCGGCGCCTTATTGTTCGCGCCGTTCAAGCGGGGAGCGCTTCGATGGACGACTTGTTGATGCTGGTGCTGATCGCGGTTCTGTTCCTGGCGGGCTGGGGCCTGGCCGCGTTCTGCGAGCGCTTGTCCGGCCGCGGGAGGGCGTGATGCTCTGGGTCGGCATGATCGCTGCGGTCGGATTGCTGGTGTACCTGTGCGTCGCCCTGTTCGACGCCGAGAATTTTTGAGCGGGGCCACGGATGCAGACCCAATTCTGGCTCGACTTATCCGTCTATGCGGTGGTGTTGCTGGCCCTGGCCTGGCCGCTCAGCGCCTGGCTCGCTCGCGTGGCGTCGCCGCTGTTCGGGCAGCGCTCGCGTTTCGTGCAGTCGGTGGAGCGTCCGCTGTGGCGGCTTGCGGGGATCGATCCGGCCCGCGGGCAGCGCTGGCCGCAGTACACCTTGGCGCTGCTGCTGTTCAACGGCCTCGGGGTGCTGGCCGTCTACCTGCTGCAGCGGGTCCAGGCGGGGCTGCCGCTGAACCCGGCCGGGTTCGGCGCGGTGGAGCAGGGCAGCGCCTTCAACACCGCGGTCAGCTTTGTGACCAATACCAACTGGCAGGGCTATACGGGTGAGCAGACGATGGCGCACCTGACGCAGATGGGGGCGCTCACCGTACAGAACTTCCTCTCGGCAGCCACCGGCCTGTCGGTGGCGTTCGCGCTGACGCGCGGCCTGGCGCGGCGCGGGCAGGAGACGCCGGCGGACGGCGAGCAGGCGGGGGTGATCGGCAACTTCTGGGCCGACCTGGTCCGCATCACGCTGTGGGTACTGCTGCCGATCTGTGTGCTCTACACGCTTGTGCTGGTCGGGCAGGGGTCGATCCAGAACCTGAAGGGCTTTACCGAGGTGACAACGCTGGAGGCGACGGCCTACGACGCGCCGAAGACCGATGCGTCCGGCCGGCCGGTGCTCGACGCGCAAGGCAAGCCGGTGACGGAACACCTGACCACGCACACCCAGCAGATTCCGGGCGGGCCGGTCGCGTCGCAGGAGGCGATCAAGGAACTGGGGACCAACGGCGGGGGCTTTTTCAACGCCAACTCGGCGCACCCGTTCGAAAACCCGACTGCGCTGACCAATTTCATCCAGATCCTGTCGATTCTGTTGCTGCCGACCGCAATCGTGCTGGCGTTCGGGCGCATGGTCGGCGATACGCGCCAGGGATGGACGATCCTGGCGGCGATGGCGCTTGTATTGATCGCGTTGATGGCGGTGGCGTTTTACGCGGAGCTGGCCCCGAACCCGCGTCTGACCGCCTCCGGAGTTGCTGCGGACCTGGGCAATTACGAGGGCAAGGAAACGCGCTTCGGCGTGGTGGCCTCGACCATGTTCGCCGCGATCACGACCGCCACCTCCTGCGGCGCCGTCAACGCGATGCACGATTCGTTCATGCCATTGGGCGGCGCGATGCCGATGAGCTTGATCCTGCTCGGCGAGGTGATATTCGGCGGGGTCGGCAGCGGCCTGTACACGATGCTGGTGTACGTACTGACCGCGGTGTTCATCGCCGGGCTGATGATCGGTCGCACACCGGAATACCTGGGCAAGCGGATCGAAAGCTACGACATGAAGATGGTGTCGATCGCAATCCTGCTCACCCCGATCGTCGTGCTGTCCGGCGCTGCGATCAGCGTCGCGCTCGAGGCCGGGCGCGCGGGGATCAGCAACCCCGGCCCGCACGGCCTGTCGCAGATCCTGTACGCGTGGGGCTCGAGCACCAACAACAACGGCAGCGCGTTCGCCGGCCTGAATGCCAACACCCGCTTTTACAACCTCGGGCTGGCGCTCGCGATGTGGCTGGGCCGCTTCGGCACCATCGTTCCGGTGCTGGCCCTGGCCGGCAACATGGCGTTGAAAAAGCGTTCGGGCGCCGCGGTCGGCAAGATGCCGACCCACGGACCGCTGTTCGTCGGGCTGCTGATCGGCACGGTGTTCCTGGTCGGCGCGCTGACTTACGTGCCGGCGGTCGCACTGGGGCCGGTGGTCGAACACCTGCAACTGTTTTCGAAAGCAGCACCATGACCCACGCTCGTCTTGCCCTGTTCGATCCGGCGCTGGTGCGCCCGGCGCTGATCGACTCGCTGCGCAAGCTGGACCCGCGCGTCCAATGGCGCAACCCGGTGATGTTCGTCTGCTATGTCGGCAGCGCGCTGACGCTGCTGCTATGGCTGCAGGCGGTGCTCGGTCACGGCGAAGCGTCAGCCGGATTCATTCTGGCGATCAGCCTGTGGCTGTGGTTTACCGTCGTGTTCGCCAACTTCGCCGAGGCGCTGGCCGAGGGCCGCAGCAAGGCCCAGGCGGCCTCGCTGCGCGGACTGAAATCGGCCACGCCGGCCAGGCGGCTGCGCGGCTCCGACCACGAGGGCCCGTTCGACGAGGTGCCGGCGACCGCGCTGCGCAAGGGCGATTTGTACCGGGTCGAAGCAGGCCAGATCGTGGCCGCCGACGGCGAGGTGGTCGCCGGCATCGCTTCGGTGGACGAAAGCGCAATCACCGGCGAGTCGGCTCCCGTGATCCGCGCGGCGGGCTCGGATTTCTGCGCGGTGACGGGCGGCACGCGCGTGCTGTCCGACTGGCTGGTGGTGTGCGTGACGGCCGATCCCGGCGACACGTTCCTGGACCGGATGATCGCGATGGTCGAAAGCGCGAAGCGGCGCAAGACGCCCAACGAGATCGCGCTGACGATCCTGCTGGTGGCGCTGACGCTGATGTTCCTGCTGGTGTGCGTCACGCTGTATCCGATGTCGGTTTTCAGCGTGCAGGTCAGCGGAGCCGGATCGGCGGTCACGATCACCGTGCTGATCGCGTTGCTGGTGTGCCTGATCCCGACCACGATCGGCGGCCTGCTTTCCGCGATCGGCGTCGCGGGCATGGGTCGGATGCTGCATGCCAATGTGATCGCCACCTCCGGCCGCGCGGTCGAGGCGGCCGGAGACGTCGACGTGCTGCTGCTGGACAAGACCGGGACCATCACGCTGGGGAACCGCCAGGCCACGGAGATGAGTCCGGTCTCCGGCGTCACCGAGTCCGAGCTCGGGCAGGCCGCCCAGCTCGCATCATTGGCCGACGAAACGCCGGAAGGCCGCAGCATCGTCGTGCTGGCCAAGCAGCGGCTGAACCTGCGCGAGCACGATCTGGAAGCACTGCACGCGGCGTTCGTCCCGTTTTCGGCGCAGAGCCGGATGAGCGGGGTCGATCTGCCGGGCCGCGAGCTGCGCAAGGGCGCCGTGGACGCGGTGCGCGCCTACGTGGAGGGCAATGGCGGACGGTTCAACGAGGCGGTGAACCGCCTGGCCGACGACATTGCGCGGCGCGGCTCCACGCCGCTGGCGGTGGCCGAAAAGCGCGGCGGCTCGGCCCGGGTGCTGGGCGTGATCGAGCTCAAGGATATCGTCAAGGGTGGCATCAAGGAGCGCTTCGCCGAGCTGCGGCGGATGGGCATTCGTACCGTGATGATCACCGGCGACAACCGCCTGACCGCGGCCGCCATCGCGGCCGAAGCCGGCGTCGACGATTTCCTGGCCGAAGCGACGCCGGAGACCAAGCTGAAACTGATCCGGGAGCACCAGGCGCAGGCCAAGATGGTTGCGATGACCGGCGACGGCACCAACGACGCTCCGGCCCTGGCGCAGGCCGATGTGGCGGTCGCGATGAACTCCGGAACACAGGCCGCGAAAGAGGCCGGCAACCTGGTCGATCTGGACAGCAACCCGACCAAGCTGATCGAGATCGTCGAGATCGGCAAGCAGATGCTGATGACGCGCGGCGCGTTGACGACATTTTCGATCGCCAACGACGTGGCCAAGTATTTCGCGATCATCCCGGCAGCTTTCGCCGCCACCTACCCGCAGCTGAACGTGCTGAACATCATGCACCTGGCCACGCCCAACTCGGCCGTGCTGTCGGCGGTGATCTTCAACGCCTTGATCATCGTCGCGCTGATCCCGCTCGCGCTGCGCGGGGTGCCGTACCGCGCCCTCGGCCCGGGGCCGCTGCTTCGGCGTAACCTGTTGATCTACGGCGTGGGGGGGATCATCGTGCCGTTTATCGGAATCAAGGCGATCGATCTGCTGTTGGCTGCGGCAGGGCTCGCTTGACGGGGACCCGCATGCGTCAAATCTTCAGACCCGCAATCGGCCTGTTCATCGCTTTGTCGATCCTGACCGGGCTGATCTATCCGCTGCTGATGACCGGTATCGCGCAGGTTCTGTTTCCGCAGCAGGCCGGCGGCAGCCTGGTCGAGCGCGATGGCAAGCCGGTCGGCTCGCGCCTGATCGGACAGAACTTCTCGGACCCGAAGTACTTCTGGGGGCGCCTGTCGGCAACCTCGCCGATGCCGTACAACGGCGCCGGCTCGGGCGGCTCGAACCTGGCGGCGACCAACCCGGCACTGCTCGACCAGGCCAAGGGGCGGATCGATGCGCTGCGCGCGGCCGATCCAGGCTGGACCGCGGCGGTTCCGGCCGACCTTGCGACTGCCTCGGGCAGCGGCCTGGATCCCGATATCCGGCCCCAGTCGGCGCTGCTTCAGGTTGCGCGGGTGGCGCGATCGCGCGGGGTGGACGAGGCGCGGGTGCGCGCGCTGGTTGCGGATCACACGAAGGGGCCTCTGCTGGGAGTGATCGGGGAGCCTCGTATCAACGTGCTTGAACTGAACCTCGCACTGGACGCGATGAAGCCTTGACCGGCACCGAGGACCAACGCCCCGATCCGGACGCGTTGCTGGCCGCGATCCAGGCGGAGGCGGCCTCCGAGGGCGCGGCCGGTGAGCCGCGGCGGGGACGGCTGCGCGTCTACTTTGGCGCATCGGCCGGTGTCGGCAAGACCTATGCGATGCTTTCGGCCGCGCGCCGGCTGGCCGAGGACGGCGTCGATGTCGTCGTCGGTGTAGTCGAAACGCATGGGCGCAGCGAGACCGAAACGCTGCTCACGGGGCTGACCGTGCTGCCGCGTCGGCGTGTCGAGCTGCGCGGCGTCGCGTTGCACGAGTTCGACCTGGACGCAGCGCTCGCCCGTGCGCCGAGTCTGCTGCTGGTGGATGAGCTGGCTCACACCAATGCGCCGGGCTCGCGCCATCCGAAACGCTGGCAGGACGTCGAGGAGCTGCTGGAGGCCGGCATCGACGTCTTTTCCACGTTGAACGTCCAGCATCTGGAATCGCTGAACGACGTGGTCGCGGGCATCACCGGAATTCCGGTCGCCGAGACGATTCCGGACCGCTTCTTCGACCGCGCCGACGAAGTCGTGCTGGTGGATCTGTCGGCCGAGGAACTGCTGACCCGGCTGCGGGCCGGCAAGGTTTACCTGCCGGAACAGGCCGAGCGGGCACGGCAGAACTTCTTTCGCAAAGGTAATCTGATCGCATTGCGCGAGCTCGCTCTGCGGCGCACCGCCGAGCGGGTCGAGGAGGACGTTCAGGCCTATCGCGAGGCCAAGGCGATCGCGCCGGTGTGGAAGACGGCCGCCTCGCTGATGGTCACGGTCGGCCCACACGCGGGCGGCGAACAGGTGGTGCGAAGCGGTGCGCGACTGGCGCAACAGCTGAACGCGGAATGGTTCGCGGTGTACGCGGAAACGCCGTCTCTGCAAAGGCTGCCGGAAGTCGAGCGCCAGCGGGTTCTGGCCAGGCTGCGGCTGGCAGAATCGCTGGGCGGTCGGTCGGCGGTGATTGCATGCACCGATGCCGCTGAAGGCCTGGCCCAGTTCGCGCGCCGCAATAACGTATCGCGCATCGTGATCGGGCGGCGGGACTTTCGCCGCTGGCCGTTCCTGGCCGCCTTGAGCGTCCGCCTGGCGCGCAGGCTGCCCGATGCCGATATCTTTTTCGTTGCGCGCACCGAAGTGCAGGGCAAGTCTTCCCACGATGCGCGCCCCGCGGTGCCCGACGACCAGACCGCACGCCAGATCAACTGGGCCGGCTATGGCTGGGCGGCGGCGCTGTGCGCAGTGCTGACGCTGTTGCTGGCGCCGTTGCGCTCGCGCCTGGATCTGGCCAACGTCGTGATGCTGTACCTGCTGGCGACGGTCACGGCGGCGTTGCGGCTCGGGCGCGGCCCGGCTCTTCTGGCCGCGGTGCTGGGCGTCGGCCTGCTGGATTTTTTCTTCGTCTCGCCGTTTTACAGCCTGGGGGTCGACGATCGGAAGCACCTGGTCACGTTCGCGGTGATGCTGGCCGCAGGGCTGCTGGTGGGCCAGCTGACGGCCGGCTTGCGGTATTCGGCCCGCGTGTCGCAGAACCGCGAAGAGCGGGCGCGCGTGCTGTTCGAATTTGCCCGCGAGCTATCCTCGCAGCTCGAGCTGGAGCCGATCGTCGAGCGCGCGCAGGCTGCGGTTGCCGCTACGTTCCAGTCCCAGGTCGCGGTCCTGCTGCCCGATGACGGCGGCAGGCTGCGCGCGCCGGCACAGATGCCCGACGAGGTCGAGCTGGGAGCCGCGCAGTGGTCTTTCGATCGCGGCGCACCGGCCGGTTTGGACACGGACACGCTGGCCGGCTCGAAGTGCCTGTACCTGCCGCTGCGTGCGCCGATGCGGGTGCGCGGCGTGCTCGTCCTGAAGCCCCGCTCGCGCCGTCTGCTGCAGATACCGGAGCTGCGCCAGCAACTCGATACATTCGCCTCGCTGATCGGCATTTCGCTGGAGCGGGTCCACTACGTCGAGGTGGCCCGCCAGGCGGCGATGACGATCGAAACCGAGCGCCTTCGCAACACGGTGCTGTCGTCGTTGTCGCACGACCTTCGCACGCCGGTGGCCGCGTTGATGGGCCTGGCCGAGTCGCTGCTGCTGCAGCCGCCGCCGCTGGCGGCGGCGCAGAGCGAAACGGCCCGGGGGCTGGTCGAGCAGGCCCGCCGCATTTCGCGGATGCTGGAGAATCTGCTCGAGATGGCACGGCTGAGCGCCGGCGCCACGCGGCTGAACCTTGGCTGGAATGCGCTGGAGGAGACGGTCGGCACCGCGCTGGCTGCGCTGCACGGGGCGCTGACCCGTCACACGCTTCAGATCGACCTGCCGGCCGACCTGCCGCTGGTCGAATACGACGCGCTGCTGATGGAGCGCGTGTTCGCCAATTTGGTGGAGAACGCGGCCAAGTACACGCCGCCGGGCAGCCGTATCCGGATCGAAGCGCGGGCCGAGCCGCATCAGTTGATCGTGCAGGTGTGTGACAACGGGCCGGGGCTTCCGCCTGGCCGCGAGCAGGCCGTGTTCGAAGCCTTCGAGCGTGGCAGCCGCGAAGATGCGCGACCTGGCGTCGGGCTCGGACTGGCGCTGGCCCGAGCCATCATTCAGGCTCATCATGGTTCCCTGACCGTCGAGCCCGCGCCGGGCGGTGGCGCGTGTTTCCGAATCACGCTTCCGCGCCGCGACCCGCCGGAAGCGCCCGAGGAAAGCCCGCTGGCGGATGCGGCCGTTGCGGGCAGTCACGGAACCGGGACCGGATGAGCGCGGCCGCGGTGGCGATCGTCGTCGAGGATGAGCCGCAGATCCGCCGCTTCGTGCGCACGGCGCTCGAATCCGAGAACTGGCGCGTGGTGGAAGCGGCAACGCTGAAGGAGGGGTTGTCGGAGACGGCAACCCGTCGCCCGGATCTGGTGGTGCTGGATCTGGCGTTGCCCGACGGCGACGGGATCGAGCTGGTGCGCTCGATGCGGGCGTGGTCCGCCTCGCCGATCCTGGTTCTGTCGGCGCGTGGCGAGGAGAAGGACAAGATCCGGGCGCTGGACGCAGGGGCCGACGACTACCTGACCAAACCATTCGGAATCGGCGAGCTGCTCGCGCGCGTGCGCGCGCTGGCGCGGCGCCACGCCCGCGGCGAAGCAGGCGAGCCCGTGTTCCGGGTCGGCGACATCGAGGTCGATTTCGCCAGCCGTCGCGTCAAGCGCGCCGGCCAGACCATCCGGCTGACACCGATCGAGTACCGGCTGCTGACGCTGCTGGCGACCAATGCGGGCCGGGTGCTGACTCACCGCCAGATCCTGCGCGAAGTGTGGGGGCCGGCGCATGTCGAACACGAGCACTACACCCGGATCTACATGGGTCACTTACGGCGCAAACTCGAGGCCGATCCGGCCCAGCCCCGCTACCTGCTGACCGAAACCGCGGTCGGCTACCGGCTCGCCACCGGCTAGGCAACCGAGCCGAACCGACCCGGACCGCTCAGAACGATGTGGCGTTGTCGCCCGAGCTGCCGAGCAGCACGAAGCCGTGACCGTTCGTCGTGATCGACACCGGATCGGTCAGGCCGGTGGCAATCGCAGGCGACCACGTGTTGGCCGTTGCAAGCTGGCTGGTGAATGCATGGCCGGCCGCGTCGACCGCGACGAACTGCGTCGTGTACGCGATCGCGACCAGGTTGGCCGCGCCCGCAATCGGCGTCGCGTTCCAGCCGCTCGCGGTAATGCCGGTGGCAACCACCGCACTTTCGAACGCGGTGCCGTTGTCACCGACCACGACCCAGGTGTTGATCGACGTCAGCGTGGTGCCGCCGAGGCCGATTACGCCGTTGCCGACTTCGTTGTTGTCGAAGTTCCCGTACGCGACCGCGCGCAGCGCCGACGCGCCCCCTCCGACCAGGTTCACGGTCCAGGTCGTCCCGCCGTCGACCGATATGTCGATCACGCCGCCGTCGCCGGCGGCCACGCAGGTGGTGGAGACGCATTGAATCGAATGCAGGTTTGCGGTCGTGTTGGATGTGTGCGTGGTCCACGTGACCCCGTCGGAGCTGGTCTGGATCCGCCCGCCGTCGCCGACCGCGACGAAGCTCGTAACCGATATGCTGATCGAACGCAATGTCGGCGCCGATCCGCTGGCGGCGACGCTGGACGTCCAGGTGACGCCGTCGCCACTGCGAATCACGGCGCCGCCGGCGCCGACCGCCACGAACAGAAGATTGGGAGCCGTCGGTACATTGATGCTGCCGGTAATCGCGACCACGGCGTACAAATCGGTCGAATAGCCAGCCGGAGTGCGGGAAGTCCAGTTGCTGCCGTTCGTGCTGGAGAAGATCGCACCGGCCGGTCCAACCGCCGCGTAGATTCCAGTCGGCTTGCCGCTCTCGAGACAAGTCGTGATCGCCGCGTATCCGACCCCGTTGACGTTCAGCCCCGCGGGAGCTCCTACGTTCCAGGTGCCGGCGCCGCCCGCTGATCGCGCAGTGGCCGTGATCAGCGGGCTGCCCGGTCCTCCCGGGGCGGTGCCGGTGTGCGCGTCGACCGTGAAGTAGTAGGTGAGGCCGTTGGTCGCATTGCACAGCAGCGCGGGCGGCACCGTGCTGGTGCCGCCGTTCAGGAGCGCGAAACCGATGCTTGTCCAGTTCTGCGTCGTCAGGCTGGCATTGGTGGAGGCGAATGCCAGGTAGCTGACTCCGAGCTGTGGCGTCCATTCGATGCCGGCGATGCCGTCGCCGACGACCGGCCGGATGTCACTGGGCGGGGCAACGGGATTGCCACTGTTGCCGAGGCAGCCGGACAGCACCGCGCTGGCGGCAAAAAGGGGCAACAGGTAGCGCAATTTCACGGTCGGGCTCGATTCGGAGGCGGGCGAAAAAGACGGGCACTGTATCACCGTGTCGGAATGTAACTTAAGTGAGGGCCCTGGCGGCAAGCGCCACGCCTTCGAATACCGCGCCAGGTGCTCCAGGGGTGCACCGAGGCTCATCGCAGGCAGCGAGGGGGGCGATAATCGGCGCGGGAGTTGCGCGCCATGGGTCGCTTCAGGCTTTCGCTTCCGCCGATCACCCGTGAGTGGCTGGTTGCGCTCGCGCCGATCGCGCTGCTGGTCGTGCTCGCGCTGTGGGGCGCATTCGTGGTGTTGCGGCCCAATCCGCCCAGAAAGGTCGTATTGCTGACCGGCACCGAGCAGGGGGCGTACGCGGAATTCGGCCGGCGCTATGCGCAACAGCTTCGGCGCTATGGAATCGAGGTGGAGCTGCGCGAAACTCGCGGTGCTGCCGAGAACCTGCGGATGCTGCGCGATCCCGCGCAGCCGGGCGACGTCGGCTTCGTTCAGGGAGGCTCGAGCGAAGCGGTGCGCGCGGTCGACGAAGACACCGGCGGGCATCCGCTGGAATCGCTGGGAGGGCTGTTCTACGAGCCGGTCTGGCTTTTCTACCGCGAAGCCGCGATCCGCAACAAGGCAGGCCGCGCGGTAGCGCTGACCGAGCTCGCCCAACTGCAGGGGCTGCGCGTGAACACTGGATCGCGCGGCAGTGGCGCCCCGAATCTGTTCAGCAAGCTGCTGTTCGCGAACCGGATCGAACGCAGCGCCATCAAGGAGAGCCGGCTCGACCCGACCCCGGCGGTGAGCGCATTCCTGGCAGGTGAACTGGACGCGATCGTGTTCGTGTCGGCGCCCGAGTCACCGCTGGTCCAGATGCTGCTGTTGACGCCAGGTGTCAAGCTGGCCGACTTTGCGCAGTCCGACGCCTACGCGCGGCGCTTGCCGTTCGTGACGGCTCTGACGCTTCCGCAGGGCGTGGCCGATCTCGCCCACAATATTCCGGCTCAGGACGTGCACCTGATCGCCACCACGGCCGAGTTGATCGCGCGCGAGGGCACCCACCCCGCATTAGTCCAGTTATTCGTGCAAGCCGCGCAGAAGATACATGGCGCTACCGGCTGGTTCGCGCGCGCCGGACAGTTTCCGCGCGCAACCGACACCAGTTGGCCGCTGGCGGCGGAGGCTGCGCGCATCTACCGCGGCGGCCCGCCGCTGCTGCAGCGATACCTGCCGTTCTGGATCGCAAACGTGATCGACCGGATGTGGGTCGCGTTCGCCTCGATCCTGGTCGTGTTGATTCCACTGGTGCGGCTGATACCGCCGCTGTACACGTTCCGGATCCGATCGCGCGTGTTTCGCTGGTACCGGCAGCTGCGCGAAATCGAGGCGCAGCGTCTGGACGGCAGCACGCCGCACGAGCGGCTCGCGGACGAGCTGAACACGCTGGAGGCGCGGGTGGAGAGGATCGCTGTACCCCTGTCGTATACCGACCAGCTGTATTCGCTGAAAAGCCACATCGACCTGGTGCGCTCGCGCCTCAGGCCCGGACGTTGATGTTTCATTGCGGGTAACCAGCCATGAGGCCTTGGTCGGTCGGCATCGAAGATATCCGTGACGCCCGTGACACGCTCACCGGGCTCGCCCACCGCACACCCATTGTGACGTCACGCGCGGCGGATGAACGGGCCGGATCGAACGTGTTCTTCAAGTGCGAGAACCTGCAACGAACCGGTGCGTTCAAGTTCCGCGGCGCCTACAACGCGCTGCGCAAAGCCCAGGCCAGCACCTCCTTGGCCGGCGTCGTAACATTCTCATCCGGCAATCACGCCCAGGCGATCGCCCTGTCCGCGCAGTTACTCGGCATCCCGGCGGTCATCGTGATGCCGCAGGATGCCCCGGCCGGCAAGGTGTCCGCAACGCAAGGGTACGGCGCCGAGATTGTCCGGTACGACCGGTACCGGGAAGACCGCGAGCAACTGGCCAGGACTCTCGCCTCGAAGCGGGGCTTCGTGTTGATCCCTCCCTACGACCATCCCGGTGTCATTGCAGGGCAAGGCACCGTGGCGATGGAGATGCTCGAGGAGATGAACGACCTCGACCTGCTGGTCGTGCCCCTCGGCGGCGGTGGCCTGCTGGCCGGCTGTGCGATTGCTGCGAAGGCGGCCAATCCCGATTGTCGTCTGGTCGGCGTCGAACCGGAGTCCGGCAACGACGGCCAGCAGAGCCTGCGCGCCGGCAGCATCGTTCACATAGAGACCCCCAGGACCATTGCGGACGGCGCCCAGACACAGCACCTGGGCGAGCACACCTTCCCGATTCTGCAGCGACTGGTCGACGACATCGTGACCGTCACCGACGATCAATTGATCGACACCATGCGATTTTGTGCCGATTCGATGAGCATGGTCGTCGAGCCCACCGGATGTCTCGCAGCGGCGGCGGTGCTCAACCGTCGCGTTGAGGTCAAGGACCAGTCGGTCGGGATCGTGCTCTCGGGCGGAAACATCGACACCGCCAGGTTTGCGCAGCTGGTTGGCGCAAAGACCGGCTGGAGTCCCGGGCGTTCCGGCCAGGCCTGACCGAAGACGTGGGACAACAACACGGCGGCCGGATCAGGCCGCCCGATGGCGTTGGACACGCGCCTCAATGCGCTGGCGCAGACGCAATCGGCCCGCGTCGGTCAGCATGCGCCCGGCCCAGCGGTAGACGTTGAACTCGCGCACCGTCATGCGAAGACTGACCATGCGCTCGCGTTGCTCGGCCTCAGGCATCGTCAGCGCACGCTGCAGCGCCGCCGCGCATTCCTCGACGTGGTAGGGATTGACGATCAGGGCTTCGGTCATCTCGCGGGCCGCGCCGGCGAAGCGGCTCAGGATCAGAACGCCTCGCTCATCGTCGCGCGCCGCGACGAATTCCTTGCAGACGAGGTTCATGCCGTCATGCAGGCTGGTCACCAGGCCCACGTCTGCGGCGCGGTACAACTCGGTGACCGCATCGTGATCGTGGTGCTCGGCCAGCAAATGAATCGGCCGATAGTTCGCACGGCCGAAGCGCCGGTTGATCCGCTCGGTCGCCTGGCCGATGCGGTCCTGGAATAGACGGTATTCCTCGAGCGAACTGCGCGAGGGCGCGGCGATCTGCACGAGTACGAAACGCCCGATCCACTCCTGGTGCCTTTCGAGCAGGCGCTCGACGGCGTGCATCCGCTCCAGGATTCCCTTGGTGTAGTCGAGTCGATCGACGCCTACGGCAAGCATCTGATCGGGCGCAAGCCCCAATCGCTCGATCACCTGGCGCCGGCACTGCTCGACCGGCGGCCAGGCCGAAGCGCTCGCGGCACCGGGCCATTCAATCGAAATCGGGTAGCTTTCGACCAGCGTGTCCTGCTCTTGAAAGCAGATCGTCGAGTGCTCGTGCTCGATGCGCGCCTCCAGGTAGCGATCGACCGTCTCGATGAAGTTCTTGCAGTGAAAGCGCGTATGAAAGCCCAGGATGGTGCTGCCGAGCATGCCCTGAACGATCTCGCGCCGCCAGGGACAGATGCCGAAGGATTCGGGATTCGGCCACGGGATGTGCCAGAAGCTCAGAATCGTCGCGCGCGGCAGGCGAGTGCGGATCATCGCGGGAAGCAGTGCAAAGTGATAGTCCTGCACCAGCACCACCGGGTCTTCGCTGCGCGCCTCCTCGACCACCGCGTCGGCGAAGCGCTGGTTGACCTCGCGGTAGGCCTGCCAGTCCTTCTCCCGGAACACCGGCCTGACGTGCGCGACGTGGCACAGCGGCCACAGGCCTTCGTTGGCGAAACCATAGTAGTAGCCCTGCTCTTCCTGCTCGCTCAGCCAGACGCGTCGCAGCGTGTATTCGCCGCGCCCAGGAGGTGCCAGCACGCGGTCGCGGGCGTCGACCACCTGTGCGTCCGCACTGCCGCTGCCGTGCGCGATCCAGGTGCCCGAGCAGGCGCGCAGGACCGGCTCGATCGCGGTCACGAGCCCGCTGGCGGGCCGCTTGACGATGATGCCGGCCGGTGTGCTCTCGTGAATGTAAGGTTCGCGATTGGACACCACGATGATCTCGTCGCCGCGCAATTGAGTGCGCAGCAGGCCGCGCAGTCGGTCCGGACACCATTCCGCATCCGGGCTCCGGGCGCGCCGGTATTCGTCGTCCAGGTCCTGCAGCCGCGTGCGCAGGTCCGAAGCGAGCGGCGCAAGCTCGGGCGTCGGCGAGCGCAGCGGGCGCAACAGTCCTTCGCCGCGCAGCAGCGCGCGAACGCCCGAAACCCAGCCACGCCAGCTCAGTTGCGCGACCACCACGGTGACGATCGCGATGGCTGCGCCGAGCGCGGCGATCACGATGATCAGGTACCGGCGTGTGTCCTGAGTCCGGCGCTCGATAGAGCTCATGTCGCGCAGCAGCAGTAGATCGCCGACCCGGCCGGATGCGCCGTTCACCGGGTACATGCCGACGTGCACGGAGCGACCTTCGAGGTGCAACACGGAATCGGCCCGCTCCACAGCCTGCCGAGCCTGGGCGCAGCTCAGCGCCGCCGGAAACCGGGCGGTCCGACGCAGCACTCGACCGTCCGGCCCGCACAGGCCGACCGCCATCAACCGCTCGTCCTGCGCCGTGCTGTCGAACAGCGCCTGCAGGCGACCACGCTTCGGGTCCGCCACCGCCTCGGCAATCGAGTCCGCCAGCGAATTGGTAACCAGTGCGCCACGCAGGTCGAGGTCGTGCTCGAACCGGCCCAGCGTCAGCCGGTCCATCAGAGGCAGGGCAAGACCGGCAACCGCACCCAGCGTGAGTACCAGTGGAACGAGAAAGCGCAGCTGAAGGCGGAACATATTCATGGGCGTTTCAGGCGTCCGATACCCGCTTGCTTATTCAGCCGGGCGCCAGGTCGAATCGGGCAGGTACTCGGTCATGCCTGTGGCAACTCGCACTGTGTTTGAGCCAAGGTCCTTTTCGTACACGATGTCATTCTGGTTGACCAGGAAGGTCATTACGCCCGTTGCGCGGTACCGCGCCGGATAAGCCACATGATGTTGGCGCGCGAAGCATCGTCTCGGCCACGGGCTGCGATCCGATTACACCCATGGATGAAACGCGTTACATCCGCAATCGCCCACGGGCACATCGCCTGCGCGTTTCAATCGAAACCCGAGCAGAGCCGATCGCAACGATCCAAACATCGGATCGGCCCACGCTCTCCCCTAACAGTGGATCTGAACTGCACCGATCTATTCAGAGGAGCTACGAGAACCGTGGAAACGATCGAAATCGGAACATCCGGGATCATCGCGTCGCGCATCGCGCTAGGCACATGGGCCATCGGCGGCTGGATGTGGGGCGGAAGCACCGACATCGGCGAATCCGTTCATACGATTCGCTCGGCAATCGCGCGCGGAATCACCCTGATCGATACGGCCCCCGTGTACGGATTCGGGCGCTCGGAATCGATCGTCGGCATGGCGCTCTCCGGAGGCCTGCGCGAGCGCGCAGTCATTGCTACCAAGGGCGGGCTCGAATGGCGAGACGGCAAAATCTGGCGAAATTCCTCGCCTGCGCGTATCCGAAAGGAGGTTGAGGAGTCATTGCGGCGCCTGGGCACCGACTACATCGACCTTTACCAGGTGCATTGGCCCGATCCGCTCGTCCCCATTCATGAGACGGCCGCAACGCTCGCCGCCCTGCTGAAGGAGGGCAAGATCCGCGCAATCGGCGCGTCCAATTATTCGGCGGCGCAGATGGCGCAATTCCGGCAGGCCGCTCCGATCCACTCGGTGCAGCCTCCCTATAACCTGTTCGAGCGCGAGGCCGAAGTCGATGTGCTTCCGTACGCGGCGCAGCACGACATCGCGGTGCTGTGCTACGGCGCTCTGTGTCGCGGGCTGCTCGCCGGGACAATCACCGCCGCAACCCGGTTCAAGGGTGACGACTTGCGGCGCAAGGATCCCAAGTTCCAGGAGCCCAGGTTCTCTCAGTACCTGGCCGCGGTGGCAGCGCTCGACCGGTACGCGCGCGAGCGCTATGGCCTTACGGTGCTTGCGCTCGCGGTACGGTGGGTGCTTGGCCAGGGCAACACCATCGCGTTGTGGGGAGCGCGTCGCCCGGCCCAGCTTGACCCGGTTAACGACGCGCTCGGCTGGAAGCTCGACGACGAGGCGAAGCGGCGTATCGACCAGATCCTGCTGCAGATCGTGAAGGATCCGATCGGCCCCGAATTCATGGCTCCGCCTCAGCGGGGCGATGCGGGGGCGCTGCCCGCCTCGCTGGCAGCCTAGTGGCGGGTATGGTTACAGCCGTAACAGGGACCGGGCCGCGGCGAAACTTCCCGGTCATCGGCGAGGCGCCCAATACGAATGACACTTGACGCCCCAGGCACGCGATGACGGACCCTATGACGGCTGCAACCATCCCTGCGCCCCATGTGCTGGCGATCGACGATGACGCCGATATGCGCCGGCTGATCGCCGACTATCTGGGCGAAAACGAGTTGCGCGTGACGGCGGTCGCGACCGGGGCCGACATGCAGAAGGTGCTTGCCAGGGACGCGGTCGACGTGATCGTTCTGGATTTGCGACTGGCCGGCGAAGATGGAATGCAGCATGCGAAAAGGCTGCGCGAAACCTCCGAGATCCCGATCATCATCGTGAGCGGCCGTCATGACGAAGCCGACCGCGTGATGGGGCTCGAGCTCGGCGCCGATGACTACCTCACTAAACCTTTCAGCCCGCGCGAGTTGCTGGCGCGCGTGCGTGCGGTTCTGCGCCGCTACAAAACCTCGACCGAGGTGCTGCCCGCGCGCAATGACAAGAGGCGCGCATATCGCTTCGCCGGATGGGAATTGAATGTGCGCACGCGGCGGCTGACTGAACCAAGCGGCAAGCGTGTGGAGCTGAGCAACGGCGAGTTCAACCTGCTGGAGGCATTCTGCGCTGCACCGCAGCGGGTGCTTTCGCGCGACCAGCTGCTTGGTCTTTCGCGCTTGCACAACGCGGAAGTCTACGATCGCTCGATCGACGTCCAGATCCTCAGGCTGCGTCGCAAAATCGAGGCCAATCCATCACAGCCCGCATACATCAAGACCGAACGCGGCGTTGGCTATATTTTCGCTACGCCGGTGGAAGTTCTGCACTGAGGGGTGGTAGCGACCCTGCGGCCAAGCGAGTGGCCCCGATCGAGCGGCCGCACGGGTTCCCGCTCCGGAACCCATCCCACCGCACGGTGCCCGGAGTTATGCTAAGTCTGTAATGCGCGCGCACGAATCGGAAACGAAGTTGCAGCGCCGGAGCGATCTAATGGGCGCACAAGTCCACCAGCAACGAACAGTCACGTTCCGGATCGAACCATGTCGCGTATCGTCGTTATCGAGGAAGACACACTCATGCGAGAACTCCTGATGGAATGGCTGAGGGGGGAAGGCTATTCGGTACGCGCGGCCGCACCGGGAGAAGCCGCAACGCCGGCCGATCTGGTGATTGTCGATGTTTACATGCCGCGCCATGAGGGTGCGGCGAGGCTGCGGGCCGTCAAGGCGGCGCACCCGCAGGTGCCTTTGATCGCCATCTCGGGGCAATTTCGCCCGGGGCTGGCCGGATCCTGTACCGCGGCCGAGACGCTGGGCGTTCGACAGGTGATCGCCAAGCCGTTCTCGCAAACTGACTTGCTCGCGGCAGTCCATGGCGTGATCGGTTCTGCACGCTGACAGCCCGCGGCACGCCGATGTCGCAGGCCCGCCCTCGCTCGCTGCTCGCGGACGCAACGCGCGCGGCGCGCCTGCGGTTCTGGATCGTCATCGTCGGCCTGCTGGTCATCGTCGGGTTCGTGGGCTCGTCCGGCTACGATTCCTGGCGTTCGTACCGGCACGTCATCACCGCCACCAACCGCGAGTTGGGCAATCTGGCGAAATTGCTGGCGGAGCAGGCCGAGGACACCCTGCAGACCCCCGACCTGCTGCTGCGGAACACCGTGACCTGGTACGAAAGCGAGCGCCCCACGCCCGGGCGGGCCGCGGATGACAAGCTGGCGGCTCGAGCGTCCGGCTTGCCGCAGGTGCGCGAGCTCAGGATCATCGACGAGCACGGCATGCCGCGCTTTCGATCGCGACAGCTGCCAGCCGATGATTCCCTCCTTTCCGACCGGGCGTATTTCATCGCTCACCGGGATCATCCGAGTCTGGGCGTCGTTCTGAGCGATCCTTTGATCACTCAAATCGAGCATCGCCCTGCCGTCGTGATGTCGCGACGCCTTAATAAGCGCGAGGGAGGTTTCGACGGCATCGTGCAAGCGGTCGTCGATCTGAATCAGTTCCAGCGGGTGTACCAGGCGATCGAACTCGGCAAGGGCAGCGCGATCAACCTGCTGCGCGACGACGGCACGCTGGTGGTGCGCCAGCCTCCACCGCCGGCGGCGCAGGCCATCGGTGGCAAATTCCCGGACCTCGTGTCGGCGGCTTCCGCTCCTGCCGGCCTCGTGACGAACTCCGTCGATCAGAAGCCGCGGTTTGTAGGCCTGGCGCACCTTGCGTCATTCCCACTGGTGGTAGCGGTAACGCGGGAGAAAAGCGTCGCGTTCGAGGGCTGGCGCGCCGATTACTACCGCGTTACGGCCCGCACCCTGGTTTTCGTGCTGCTGTGCGGTTTGGCGATCGGCGCGGTGGTGTACCAGCTCCGCCGCATCGAACTTGGCGAACGGGCCCTGCGCCAGAGCGAGGAGCGGTATGCGCTCGCCATGGAAGGCGCGAACGAAGGCCACTTCGACTGGGATTTGGAACAGGGGCGCTCGTTCCTGTCGCCGCAAATGAAGCTGCTGCATGGCCACAGCGCGGATGCTCCGGTTACAACCCGCGAAGCGTGGATCGCGGCCCTGGATATCCATCCCGATGACGCCGCGCGGATGCAGGCGGCGGTGCTCGATCATTTCGAGGGAAGATCCGATCATTACGAGGCGGAATACCGCGTTCGTCATCCCGACGGCCAATGGCACTGGCTGCATGCGCGCGGACGTTGCTTTTGTGATGGGCAAGGCAAGGTGCTTCGCTTCGTCGGGTCGGCGATCGACGTCACGGCGCGCAAGAACGCGGAGGCCGAGAAGGAGCGGCTCGAAGTCCAGCTTCGCCAATCGCAGAAAATGGAAGCGATGGGAACGCTGGCCGGCGGGATCGCGCACGATTTCAACAATATCCTGGGCGCGATCCTCGGATACGGAGAGCTCGCGCAAAAGGCCGCGCCCGATGGCGGCGTCGTGCGCCGCTATCTGGACAACGTGATGCACGCCGGCGGCCGGGCCAAGGCGCTGGTCGAACGCATCCTCGCATTCAGCCGCAGCGGCGTGGGCGAGCGCGGCCCGATCAACGTGCAGGCGGTGATCCAGGAAACCCTGGAGCTGCTCGCCGCTTCGCTTGCGCCCGGCGTACAGCTGAAGAGCCGTCTTGAGGCCGGCGATGCAGCGATCGTGGGCGACGGGACCCAGCTGCATCAGGTTGCGATGAATCTTTGCACCAATGCGCTGCAGGCGATGGAACATGGCGGCGTGCTCGAGGTGGCTCTGGAACGCACCCAGCTGGCACAAGCGCGCCAACTGTCGCACGGCAACCTGGCGCCGGGCGCTTACGTGCGACTGAGCGTGAGCGACACCGGCAGTGGAATTCCCCCGCAGGTGCTCGAACGGATGTTCGACCCGTTTTTCACCACCAAAGGCGTCGGCGAGGGAACCGGCCTGGGCCTGTCCTTGGTGCACGGAATCGTGGCGGATCTGGGCGGCGCGATCGACGTTCGCACCAGCGTCGGCGGCGGTACCACGTTCACGATCTGGTTGCCGATTGCCGGCGAGGCGCCGGTCCCTTCGGCTGCGGTCGCGGCAGAGCTGCCGCGCGGCGATGGGCAAACGGTCATGATCGTCGACGATGAGAGACCGCTGGTTGCGCTGGTCGAGGAAACGCTGGCCGAGCTCGGTTATGAGCCGGTCGGGTTCAGCTCCAGCGCGCAGGCACTGCAGGCATTTCGTGAAGCGCCGCAGCGCTTCGACGCCGTTCTGACCGATGAAACGATGCCGGAGCTCATCGGCACCGAGCTCGCCCGGGAGATCCGACGGTTGCGGCCTGACATCGGCATCGTGCTGATGAGCGGCTACAGCGGCGCTCGATTGCTCGAGCGTGCGCGCGCGGTCGGGGTCCGGGAAGTGCTGCGCAAGCCGCTGCAGCGCAAGGACATTGCCGAGTGCCTCGGACGTGTCTTGCGTCCGCGCCTGAGCCCGGCCTAGTCGGCGAACGCGACATCTCTCAGCGGCCGGGCAGCGCCATCGCTGTGCGGGATAACGCGCCGATAAGACATCCCATGACCGAACGTATTACGCCTGAAATGCCTGACCGGGTGCGGCGAAATTAGCGCAAGACGGTAGCCGGGCACGATTGCTCCTGACACCGGCGACACTTGAATTCGCCGGATCCAACCAGGAGAAGGGCCATGGGGCGTTCGATCGTGAAACTGGGCTTGCCGTTGCTGGCGATGCTCGCCGTAGGCTGTACAAGCGTCGGAACAGACGGATAAAGATCTGACGCCATGTTAGCCCTTGTCAAAATCGCCCTGCGCCGCCCCTACACCTTCGTGGTGCTGGCGCTGCTGATTCTCATCGCCGGCTCGCTGTCTGCGTTGCGCACGCCCACCGACATTTTTCCGGACATCCAGATCCCGGTGATCAGCGTCGTGTGGCAGTTCACCGGGCTGCCTCCGGACGAGATGGCCGGCCGCATCATGACCCCGTTCGAGCGTTCACTGACCACGACCGTGAACGACATCGAGCACATCGAGGGGGTCTCGTATGCGGGCTTTGGAGTCGTCAAGATCTACTTCCAACCGACCGCCGACATCCGCACGGCCAACGCGCAGGTCACCTCCGTATCCCAGACTCAGCTCAAGCTGATGCCGCCGGGCATTACGCCGCCCCTGGTCCTGAACTACAGCGCCTCGACGGTCCCGATCATCCAGCTCGCCCTTTCGGGAAAGGGAATGTCGGAGCAGACGCTCTCGGATCTGGGCACCAACATGATCCGCACCCAGCTGGTCACGGTTCCCGGCGCCTCGTTGCCGCTGCCCTTCGGCGGCAAGACGCGCGAAGTTCAGATCGATCTGGACCCCGCCGCCCTGCAGGCGCGCGGCCTGTCGGGGCAGGACGTGGCGCTCGCGCTGGCGACCCAGAATCTGATCTTGCCGGCGGGCACGCAAAAGATCGGCAAGTTCGAATACACGATGCAGCTGAACAACTCGCCCACCCAGATCAGCGGACTGGCCGACCTGCCGGTCAAGACCGTGAACGGCGCGACGATCTATTTGCACGACGTGGCGCACGTGCGCGATGGCTACCCGCCTCAGACCAATATCGTGCACGTTGACGGCGCACGCTCGGTTCTTCTGACCGTGGAAAAGAGCGGCGCCGCCTCCACGCTCGCGATCATTCAGGGCATCAAGGCGAAGATGGCGCAGATCAAGGCGACATTGCCTGACGCACTGGTGGCCGCACCGATCGGCGACCAGTCGGTCTTCGTGACCGGAGCGATCAGCAGTGTCGTGCACGAAGGCGTGATCGCCGCTTCGCTGACCAGTCTGATGATCCTGCTGTTCCTGGGCAGCTGGCGTTCGACCGTGATCATCGCCACCTCGATTCCGCTTTCGATCCTGGGCTCGGTTACGGCGCTGTCGTTGCTCGGGGAGACGCTGAACATCATGACGCTCGGCGGCCTCGCGCTGGCCGTCGGCATCCTGGTCGACGATGCAACCGTGACGATCGAAAACATCAACTGGCACCTGGAGCACGGCAAGGACGTCGAGCCGGCCATCCTCGACGGTGCCAAGCAGATCGTGACGCCGGCTTTCGTATCGCTGCTGTGCATCTGCATCGCGTTCGTACCGATGTTCTTCCTGCAGGGCATCGCACGCTACCTGTTCGTCCCGATGGCAGAGGCGGTGATCTTTGCCATGGTCAGCTCGTTCATCCTGTCGCGCACGTTGGTGCCAACGATGGCCAACTACCTTCTGCGCCGGCAGGCATCGCCGACGGACACCGACGGCGAACACGGGGTGCGGCCATCCCGCAACCCACTGGCGCACTTTCAGCGCGCTTTCGAGGAGCGCTTCGAGCGGCTGCGCGCTCAGTATCGCGGCGTGCTGCAACTCGCGCTCAATCACCGCCGCGCGTTCGTGACCGGGTTTCTCGGTTTCGTGCTGGCTTCGTTCCTGCTCGTGCCGATGCTGGGCCGAAATTTCTTCCCCGCAGTCGATTCGGGGCAGGTCCTGATGCACGCTCGCCTGCAGGTCGGAACGCGCGTCGAGGACAGTGCCAACGTGTTCGGCAGGATCCAGAACGCCATCCGTGGAGTCATTCCTGCGGCCGAGTTGGGCACGCTGGTCGACAACGTCGGCATGCCCGTCAGCGGTATCAATCTGACCTACAACAACACCGGCACCATGGGCTCGCAGGACGGCGATATCCAGATCTCGCTGAAGCCAGGTCACCGTCCGACTGCCGAATACGTGCGCAGGCTGCGGGAGGAGCTGCCCCTGCGCTTCCCGGGAGTCACCTTCTCCTTCCTGCCCGCCGACATCGTCAGCCAGATTCTGAACTTCGGCGCCCCTGCCCCGATCGATCTGCAGGTGCGCGGACCCGATTTGCCTGCGGATTTCAAATACGCGGACGAGCTGTTGCGCCGTGTCCGCCTCGTGCCCGGCATCGTCGATGCGCGTATCCAGGAGTCTCAGGCCAACCCCGGCTTCAACGTCGACGTGGATCGGGCGCGCGCGCAGTACGTCGGCTTGACCGAGCGCGACGTCACGAACAGCCTGCTGGTGATGCTCGCCGGCAGCAGCCAGGTTGCACCCACATTCTGGCTCGACCCGGCCAACGGCGTGCAGTACTCGATCGTGATGCAGACTCCGCAGTACCAGGTCGATTCGCTCGGTGAACTGCAGAACCTGCCGGTCTCCGCGACCGGGACCACACCCACCTCGTCGGTGCCGCAAGTGCTGGGAGGCGTGGCGAACATCAGCCGCACGAGCTCGAACGCGGTCGTCTCGCAGTACAACATTCAGCCGATGGTTCAGATCTACGCGACCACGCAGGGTCGCGACCTCGGCGCGGTGGCGGCGGACGTCAACAGCATCGTGAAGGAAACGGCGAAGGATGTGCCGAAGGGAAGCACGGTCGCGCTGCTCGGCCAGGTGCAGACGATGAACAGTGCCTTCGCCGGACTATTGTTTGGTCTGCTCGGTGCGATCGCGCTGATTTATCTGCTGATCGTGGTCAATTTCCAATCGTGGAGCGATCCGTTCGTGATCGTCTCCGCGCTGCCGGCGGCCCTGGCGGGCATCGTGTGGATGTTGTTCGCCAGTGCGACCCCGCTGTCGGTGCCGGCCCTGACCGGAGCGATCATGTGCATGGGCGTTGCAACCGCCAACAGCGTGCTCGTGATCAGCTTTGCGCGCGAGCGCCTCGAGGAGCTCGGCGATCCGGTCGCCGCTGCGCTCGAGGCCGGCTTTGTACGCTTCCGTCCGGTGCTGATGACCGCGCTCGCGATGATCATCGGCATGGCGCCAATGGCGCTGGGCCTGGGCCAGGGCGGCGAGCAGAACGCGCCGCTGGGTCGCGCGGTCATCGGCGGCCTGACTCTCGCGACCGTGGCGACCCTGATTTTTGTTCCAGTCGTCTTCAGCATCGCGCACCGCAATTACAAACGCACTGCCACGGCACCCTCTGTTGCCATCGGAGAACCCAATGTCGCCTGAACCTTCAGTTCGCGCCGTATCCGGCCGCGGCCTGCGCATCGCCGCCCTGGTGGCTGGCGCCATCGCCCTGTTGGTGGTGGGAGGCGGCATCGCTGCGCGCTCTGCGAACAGCAAGCAACTGCGCCAGTGGACCGACGCGAACGCCGAGCCCGTCGTCACCGTCACGCAGCCGAAGCCCGGCGACAGCTCTTACGCGCTGGAATTGCCCGGCCGGCTCGAGGCCTACTCGCGTGCGCCGATCTATGCGCGCGTCAGCGGCTATCTGAAAAGTTGGAAGGTCGACATCGGCAGTCCGGTCCGGGCCGGACAGGTGCTCGGCGAAATCGAGGCGCCGGATCTGGACCAGCAGCTGTCGCAGGCCGAGGCGGATCGGATGACCGCGCAGGCCAACGAGGCGCTCGCGAAAACGACCGCCGAGCGCTGGCAACGGCTGCTCAAGACCGACTCGGTCTCCGTTCAGGAAGTCGACATGAAGGTGGGTGACTTCGCCGCCAAGGAGGCGATCGTCAAGGCGGCCAGCGCGAACGTCGAGCGCCTCCAGGTCCTGGAGGGCTTCAAGCGAATGGTGGCTCCGTTCGACGGCATCGTCACGGCACGGGACACGGACGTGGGCGCACTCATCAACGCGGGCAGTGGCAAGGGACTCGAGCTGTTCGTCGTTTCCGATATCCACAAGCTGCGCCTGTACGTGAATGTCCCGCAAAACTACGTGGCCCAGGTCAGGCCCGGCACGAAGGCGCAGGTGACCGTCCCTGAACGCCCGGGCCAGACGTTTACTGCCACCGTGGAAACTTCGTCCCAGTCGGTCGATCCCGCGTCAGGCTCCACGCTGGTGCAACTCGGGGTGGATAACCAGGCAGAGCTGCTGCTGCCCGGCGCGTTCGCCAGTGTGCATTTCGACCTGCCGCTGGCCTCGGCCGACTTGAGCGTGCCCGCCAGCGCCCTGATTTTCGACCACAACGGCGTGCGGGTGGCAACGATCGGGCCGGAAAACCGGATCGACTTCAAGCCGGTCAGCATCGCTCGCGATCTAGGCGATGTCGTTCAGATCTCCTCGGGACTGGCGGCCAACGACCGCATCGTCAACAGCCCACCGGACGGGATCGGCAAGGGGGATCAGGTCCGGATCGCCACCGGTACCACGAACGGCAGCACGGTCGCAGCTGCCCCATCCGGGCCTTCCGCGCAGGGAGGAGCCAAATGAGTCCGGCCCAAGGGCTGGCAGCAGTTGCCCTTGCTGCAGCCATGACGCTCAGCGGTTGCTCGACGGCGCCGAAGCTCACGATGCCGGACGTTCCGATCGCCGCGGCTTACAAGGAGGCGGCGCCCTGGACGCCCGCACAGCCGGCCGACGGTCTGCCGCGTGGCAACTGGTGGACGATGTTTGGCGACGCGGACCTGAACGAGCTGCAAACGCGCCTGCTGGAGCACAGCCCCGACCTCGCGGCGGCGCTGGCGCGCTACCACCAGGCGAAGGCGTTCAGCGATCAGCTGCGCTCGGGTCTTTTTCCGTCGCTGGCCCTCGGCGCCAACGCTCAGCGCGATCGGCAGTCGAACATGAGGCCGCTACGCGGACTGACTCAACCGAACGACTACAACTCGTTCACGGCCGGGGTTGAGGTCGATTACGAGTTCGATCTGTGGGGCCGCATTCGAAACGAGGTGAATGCGGGCCGAGCCCAGGCGCAGGCGTCCTCGGCCGACCTGGAGTCCGCCCGATTGAGCCTGCAGGCTCAGCTCGCCGACGACTACCTCGTGCTGCGCGGACTGGATCGCCAGGTGGCGACGCTGAATGAGACGGTGAAGGCCTACGAAAGCGCACTGGAGCTGACGCAAACGCGCCACGACGGCGGCATTGCCTCGGGCCTTGATGTGGCGCGCGCGCAGACCCAGCTCGGCACTTCCCGCTCGCTGGCAGCGCAAACGCTTGCCCTGCGCGCGGTGGCCGAACACGCGATCGCCGCCCTGGTCGGCGAATCGCCTTCCGAATTCTCGATCCCGCCGAAACTCGCGCAGATCGAGCTGCCGCAGGTGCCGGTGGGTGTGCCGGCAACCCTGGTGCAGCGCCGGCCCGATATCGCCGCTGCCGAGCGGCGCATCGTCGCGAGCAATGCCAGCGTCGGGGTCGCACGGGCCGCGTTCTTTCCTGCGGTCACGCTCAGTGCAACGGTGGGATATCAATCGGCCGCAGCCGGCAACTGGATCAACGCGCCGAACATGTTCTGGTCGATCGGGCCGTCGCTGCTGTTCACTCTGTTCGACGCCGGCAAGCGCAAGGCTCAGGTCGCTCAGGCCGAAGCGGCACTCGACGAAGCCGGCAGCGTTTACCGCGGCGTCGTGCTGACCGCGTTCCAGCAGGTGGAGGACAGCCTGGCGCTGGTAAACAACTATCGCAAGGCGGCGATCGAGGAGCACTCGGCGGTGACTGCGGCCGAGCGATCGCTGGACTTCGCCATGACCCGCTACCGGGAGGGCGAGGTGAGTTATCTGGAAGTGGTCACATCGCAAACGATCACCTTGCAGACCCAGCTTGACTCGCTCAACCTCGATACGCGCCAGCAGCGCGCCAGCGTGCAATTGATCCGCTCGCTTGGCGGCGGGTGGACATCGGCGCAGAGCCTGCAGTCGTGAGGTTTGACGAAATCTCGTATTCAATCAGCGGAGAAGCATCATGAACAAGTCACTGAGCATCGTTCGTCCCATGACCCGCAGCGGCGTCGGATCGCGGATCGCCGAGCTCGCGCTGGCGCTTGTCGCAATACTGCCGTCGCTTCCCGCGCTGGCGGAGCGCCACGAAGAGGGCGGGCACGGGCACGGCGATATGGGGCGCCATGGTGAGGGCCGGCACTGGGACGGCGACATCGCCCGCTTTCATGAGCACGACCTTGACCGGTGGCGCGGCGGGCGATGGACACACGAGGTTCACGACGGGCGGCTCGGCTGGTGGTGGATCGCGGGTGACGCCTGGTACTTCTACCCGGCGCCGGTCTATCCGTACCCGGATCCGTACGAGCCTCCGGTCACCGTCGCCGCTGCCCCCGCTGCGGCGCCAGCGCCGGCCGCCGTGCCGAGGAGCTGGTACTACTGCGAGGCCGCGAAGGGCTACTACCCGTACGTGCCGGCCTGCCCGGGCGGATGGAAGGCGCTGCCTGTGCCGCCGGCGGATTTGGCGCCGCCGCCGCAATAGTCCCTCGGGCCGGCGAGAGCTTCAAGCAATCCAAAAACCATCTGGAAAATCAAGATGAACATCGTGCGACGCTTCAACCGGTGGGGCCACATCGCCGCCATCTCACCGCTGGTACTTCTGTGCGCTTGTGCGCAAATGCCCACCGGTCCTTCGGTTGCCGTGTTGCCCGCTGCAGGCAAGCCGCTCGAAGTCTTCACGGCCGAGGACCAGGCCTGCCGCGCCTACAGCGCGCAGTCAGCCGGCGCCAACCCGAACGATGCTGCCGCGAAGAGCGTCGCCGGTTCCGCGGTCGTCGGAACCGTGCTCGGTGCCGCAGCCGGCGCCATGATAGGTGGGGGCAACGGCGTCGGGACGGGCGCCGGCCTCGGCTTGATTGCGGGCACCGCGGTCGGAGCGGGCCGCGGCGCTGAAGCGAGTTACAGCGTGCAGCGGCGCTACGACATTGCCTACGAACAGTGTATGTACGCCAAAGGGAACCAGTTGCCGCCGTCGGCCCGCGCCCCGTATCGCTACGGGTCGTGACCGTACAACGGATTCACCTTTTGCCGAGCTGAGCCTCGGTTGCGTCTGTAACGCGCGTCGAACGCCGGGAAACCGTCGGCTAACTCTAGCCGTGCGAAATAGTCGTCACGTCCCGGGCTTCGGGTCAACGGTGGGATTCGATCCAATGGAACTCTCGATCAATGAAACGAAAGTGCAGGTGACGGCCGCGGACGATACGCCGTTGCTGTGGGTGCTGCGCGACCACCTGGGTATGACCGGCACCAAGTTCGGCTGCGGGATGGCGCTGTGTGGGGCCTGCACCGTGCACTTGGACGGTCAGCCGACTCGCTCCTGCATGATGCCCATATCGGCAGTGGCCGGCAAAAAGATCACCACGATCGAAGGCATTGGCGCCACAACGGCCGGTCAAGCGGTGCAGGATGCCTGGCTGGCGCTGGACGTTCCGCAGTGTGGCTACTGTCAGTCCGGGCAGATCATGTCGGCCGCGGCGCTGCTCAAGGGCAATCCCAAGCCCAGCGACGCCGACATCGATGCGGCGATGACCGGCAACATCTGCCGCTGTGGTACCTATCCGCGGATCCGTGCGGCCATCAAGCAGGCTGCGGGCAAGCTGGGAGCCGGCAAATGAGCGCCGTCATCAAGGCGCGGGATGAATCCGCGGGCCTGGGCCGGCGTGAGTTCCTCGCCCGTGTGGGCGCGCTGGGTGGCCTGGTGCTGATCGCTGGCGTGGCAGAAGTGGTCAAGGCTCAGGACGCCGCGAGATACGGCGCCGACAGCATGCCGCACGGCTGGAGCGACAACCCTTTGGCCTTCATCGCCATCGGCGAGGACGGCACTGTCACCATCGTCGTCCACCGCTCCGAGATGGGCCAGGGTGTACGCACCGGCATGCCGCTCATCGTCGCAGACGAGTTGGAGGCCGACTGGAGCAAGGTGCGTGTGACGCAGGCGCCGGCGGACGAGCTGAAATTCGGCAACCAGGACACCGACGGCTCGCGCAGCACGCGACACTTCTTCGAGCCGATGCGCCGCTGCGGCGCTGCTGCGCGAACCATGCTGGAGCAGGCCGCGGCGGCCAGCTGGGGCGTATCGGTCGGCGAGGTGCAGGCGGTGAACCACGAGGTGGTCCATCGCAAGAGCGGGCGCAAGCTCGGCTACGGTGCCCTGGCGCGCGCTGCAGCGCAACTGCCCGTGCCGGCACGCGAATCCCTGCGGCTCAAGGACCCGACCCGGTTCCGCTATATCGGCAAGGGCAAGACGCACCTGGCCGACGGGCGGGACATCGTCGCCGGCAAGGCTCAGTACGGCATCGACACGCGGCTGGAGGGCATGCTCTATGCCGTGGTCGCGCGCTCGCCGGTGCTGGGCGGCAAAGTGGTGCGCTACGACGCCGCCGAAGCGCTGAAGATTCCCGGTGTCGTGAAGGTGCTGCAAATCCAGGTCAGCGTGCCGTCCGCGAAGTTCCACCCGCTCAATGGAGTGGCTGTGGTCGCGATGGACACCTGGACGGCGATCAAAGCGCGCAATGCGCTGAAAGTGCAATGGGATGATGGGGTGCACGGCAGCTATGACTCCAAGGCGTACCGCGCCGAGCTGGAGCAGGCCGCGCGCAAGCCGGGCAAAGTGTTGCGCGAAGCGGGTGACGTCGACAGCGCCATCCGCAAAGCCGCGCACAAGGTCGAAGCCGAGTACTACCTGCCGCACCTCGCGCACGCGAGCATGGAGCCGCCGGCTGCGACCGCGCGTATTGTCGACGGCCGCTGCGAGGTGTGGGCCGCCGTGCAGGCGCCGCAGGTCACACGCGAAGACGTGGCCAAGCACCTCGGCTTGTCATCTGAAAACGTCACGGTCCACGTGACGCTTCTGGGCGGCGGTTTCGGCCGCAAGTCCAAACCGGACTTCGCGATCGAAGCCGCGTTGCTGTCGCAGCAGCTCGCTGGCAAGCCGGTCAAGGTTACCTGGACGCGCGAGGACGACGTCCACAACGACTATTTCCACACGGTGTCGGTGGAGCACCTGCAAGCAGGACTGGACGCTCGGGGCAAGCCGGTGGCCTGGCTGCACCGCAGCGCAGCGCCGAGCATCGTCTCCCTGTTTGGGCCTGATCCCAAGCACGAGGCGCCGTTCGAGCAGGGCATGGGGCTGATCAACATGCCGTACGACGTTCCCAACCTGCGCATCGAGAACCCGGAAGCCGTCGCGCATACCCGTATCGGCTGGTTCCGGTCGGTGTCCAACGTGCCGCACGCGTTTGCCGTGCAATCGTTCGTGGCCGAGCTGGCGGCCGCGGCCGGCCGCGATCACCGCGACTACCTGCTGGAGCTGGTGGGACCGCCTCGCCTCATCGATCCGACTGCCCTCAAGGACGGCTGGAACTACTCGGAATCGCCGCAGCGGTATCCGGTCGACATGGGGCGCCTGCGCCGCGTGATCGAGACCGTGACGCGCGAAGCCGGCTGGGGCCGCAAGCTAGCCAAGGGCCGGGGACTGGGCCTGGCCGCGCATTACAGCTTTGTCAGCTATACCGCCGCCGTGGTCGAAGTTGCGGTCGGCAGCAAGGGCGAGCTGACGATCCCGCGTGTCGACGTCGCCTTCGACTGCGGCCCGCAGGTCAACCCGGACCGCATCCGCTCGCAGCTGGAAGGCGCCGTTGTGATGGGCGTGAGTCTGGCGACCCTTGGCGAGATCACCTTCAAGAACGGACGTGCCGAGCAGGACAACTTCCATCAGTACCAGGTGACGCGCATCGACGCGGCGCCGCGCCAGATCAAGCTGCACCTGCTGCCGGCGTCCGACTGGTCGGTGCCGTTGGGCGGTGTGGGCGAGCCGGGCCTGCCGCCGATCGCACCGGCGCTGTGCAACGCCATCTTCGCCGCCACCGGCAAGCGCATCCGCCAGCTGCCGATCCGCGATCAGCTGGCGAGCGGCTGATGCGTCGTTCGCGAAATCGACCAGGAGATGAGACATGAAACATCCGATGCTGAAACTGGGCTTGCCGCTGCTCGCCGTGATCGTGACGGGCTGCGCCAACATGGGAACGGGCCTCGGCTCGACGGACTCGAGCCCAAACCGCGTCAACTTCGGCTTGAAGAACTCCGATCCGATCTCCGGAAGCATGAACGCAACGGTGCCGGACGACCAGCCATCGAGCGGAGATTTCTTTTAGATGGCCAAAGATACGACGCGACAACGGGCGCCTAGGGCCGGCCTTGTCGGCGGACGCGAAGTCCTCGAGCGGACCGCGCGACGCTCGCCACCAGAACGACACAACAACCCAGAAACAGGACGGCGCCACCGATCAGTGGTGGCGCGACGCGGTAGCCCACCAAGCAGGCGGTCAGTGACACGATGATCAAAATTCCGGCCGTCAACCAGGCATCGCCGACGAACATCTTGCACAACTCGCTCGCAAGCTCGCGCAGGACACTCATGGGGTGAGTGCCCCGGTCGCTCGCCGAACAATCTGCGCGGCGCATAGCCCGACCACCAGGAACGCGCCGCCGAAAAACAGGATCATCAAGTCCTCGCCCGGCCATGCGATTCCCAGACCCTCGCCGGTCCAGAAGACCCCGAACGCGCTCAGGATCACGCCCACCGCGAACTTGAGCGTGTTTTCAGGTACGCGCGCAAGTGGGCGATGCACGATCGCACCGATGACCAGAACGACGATACAAGCGGCCAGGGCGCCGAGCGACGCCGGAAGGAGCAGACCGCGACCTGCGCCCACGGCGATCACGATGAACACGACCTCGAGGCCCTCGAGCAGCACCGCCTTGAACGCAACGACACCACCGAGCCAGTCGAAAGCGGCGCGACCCGGCGTGGCCGCGTCGCTCAACTTGACCGTTTCCGCCGCAAACGCGGCGTTCTCGTCGTGGAGCGCAATGATTCCCGCTGCGCGCAACACCGCCTTGCGCAGCCAGCCCATGCCAAACAACAACAGCAATGTGCCGATGATGAGCTTGAGCCAGTGGACGGGGACCCGGTCGAGTAGCGGCCCGAGCGCGACCACGATCACTACCAGCACCGCCAGGGCCGCTGCAGTACCCGCGATCGCGGCCCGCCAGCCACGAAGCGTGCCGGTGGCCAGAACGATGGTGAATGCCTCGACGACCTCGACCAGCGAAGCGAGAAAGGCGGCGCTGACGGCGGGCGCCGCGGTGGCGAACGAAATCATGAAACCCCTTCGCATAGTATCAAAGGCGGACACTGTCGTATCCTCGCCGCGAGTTTTCGAAACGAGACACCGGTGACTGACCCGTCCCCCTCCGGCGATTTTGCCTTCGGTCGCTTCGTGGTGCAGTCCGACCTGCGCCAGCTGTTGATCGATGGAGAGTCCGTCAGGCTCGGCGCGCGCGCCTTCGACGTGCTGCTGGCGTTGATCGAGCGCCGCGACCGGGTGGTCGGCAAGAACGAGTTGCTCGAACTCGTGTGGCCCGGGCTGGTGGTCGAGGAAAACAACCTGCAGGTGCAGATCTCCACGCTGCGAAAGCTGCTCGGCCCGCAGGCGATTGCAACGATTCCCGGCCGGGGCTATCGGTTCTCGCAGAAGCTGGATGGAGCCGCAGCGGGTGAGTCGGCCGCCGATCCGCGTGCTGCGGCAACGGCGCAGCTCTCCAGCGCCGCCGCGGAAGTGTCGCAGCCGCTGCTGGGCCGCGATGACGATCTGAATACCCTGCATGCGCTCGTCCTCGCGCATGGGCGGGTCACCGTCGTCGGCGCGGGCGGCATCGGCAAGACGAGCGTGGCCCGCGCGCTCGCACACCGGATGCGCGGCGCGTTCGAAGACGGTGTCTGCCTTGTCGAGCTGGCGCCCGTCAGCGATCCGTCGCTGGTGGCGACCGCCGTGGCGAGCGCGCTGCAGGTCAAGCTCGGCAGCCAGCCAGCGCTGCAGGCGATCGCCCACGTGCTCGGCCGGCGCCGGATGCTGGTCGTGCTCGACAACTGCGAGCACCTGCTGCAGGCCGTTGCCGAACTCGTGGAGTTGCTCGGCGCGGTGGCCCCGGGCGTGCATTGGCTGACGACCAGCCAGGAGCCGCTGAAGCTCGCCGCCGAGCAGGTATTCCGGATCGGCGCGCTCGCGCTGCCGACCGAAGAAACGCTCGACGCCGCCCGAGGAGCCGGTGCGGTGGCGCTGCTCGAGGCGCGGGCACGGGCTGCCGATCCTCGTTTCTCGCTGACCGCCGACAACGTCGCCGCGGCGATCGACATCTGCCGCCGGCTCGACGGCATCGCGCTGGCGATCGAGCTGGCCGCGGCGCGGCTGCCGCTGCTCGGCATCGAGGGGCTGCGCGGCCGCCTGGACGAGCGCTTTCACGTGCTGACGAGCGGCAATCGGCTGGCGCTGCCGCGGCACCAGACGCTGCGTGCAGCACTGGAATGGAGCCACGGCCTGCTGACAGCGCCTCAGCAGACCGTATTCCGCCGCCTCGGCGTCTTTGCCGGAAGCTTCGCGCTGGAGGCCGCGCAACGGGTCGCCGCGGACGATTCGATCGATGAATGGGCGGTGCTGGACGCTCTGGGCTCGCTGGTCGACAAGTCGCTCGTGGTGCCCGAGGCCGACACAGCCGGCGAGCCTCGCTATCGCTTGCTCGAAACGATGCGCCAGCATGCACTGGACCGGCTCGAGGCCGCTGGAGATGGCGATACGACGCGGACCCGACACCTGGACGTATTCGTCGCGCTGGCAGAGCAGGCGAGGAGCGAATCATTCGGCCCGCATCAGGGACGCCTGATGATTCGGCTCGATCTCGACCTGGAGAACCTGCTCGCGGCGCACGCGTGGTGCGACCGCGTTGCGGGCGGCGGTGAACGGGACCTTCGGCTCGTAACGGGGCTTTTCAGGTACTGGCTCAATCGTGCGCTGCTGTCGCTCGGGTACCGCGTGACACAGGAAGCCTTGCGCCGGGCTGGCCCCGAGGGCCGCGACCGGCTGCGCCGCGAAGCGCTCACGCAGGCCGGCCGGCTGGGCGCCCGCATCGGCCTGTACGAGCAGGCCATGCAGTCGCACGAGGAAGCGACCGCCATCGCCCGTGAGATCGGCACCCCGGAGGTGCTGGCGGACGCGCTGACCTTTTCGGGAATGTCCTGCACCGAACAGGCGGACCTGGTCGGTGCGCGTGTGCGGATCGAAGAGGCGGCGGTTCTGTCGCGGCAGCTGGGGACCGGGAGCGAACAATTCGGCAAGGCGGCCCTCGCGCTGGGTGAACTCGAGCGGCTCGAGGGCAACTGGACGCGGGCGCAGTCGTGGTACGAGGCTGCACTCGCACAAGCCAGGCAGCAGGGCGACCTGCGCCTGATCGGGTCCGGCTTGCACAATCTGATCATGACCTCGCTCGCCCAGGGGAACACCACCGGAGTACGCGAGCGGCTGCTCGAGTCGGTGGCGGTGAGCGAGGAATTGACCGTCAGCTACCAGCGCCTTTTCCCGCTGATTCTGTGCGCCGGGCTGGCGGCATTGCGGGGCGACTGGGAACGCTCTGCCCGATTCGAAGGCGTGGCGACCTTTCACATTGCGCAGCTGGGATGGCCGCTGGATCCGCCGGACAGGGCTTACGTGGAGTCCCTGAGCAACCGCACCCGCGCGGCCCTGGGCGACGCCGCTTTCGAGAGATTGCACGCGACCGCACGGGGCCTGCCTCTCGAGGAAGCGCTGGCGCAGATGCGGCAATACCTGAGAGAGGAACCCTGAACGCCGCGCTGTGTCCGCTCGCGTCCATAACCGGCGCTTGACGGGTCGGCATCAGACCGCGCGGCTCGAACTGTCGTCAGCGCCTTTGCCCAGCAACGCAGTCCGCAAGGATGGGGTGGGCACTCCGCCGAATCGTCCCGGCAGGAAGTACGCGAGCCCGCCGACCACAAGCGCCGGGAGCAGCCAGGGTCCGACGACGCTCGCTGCGGAGGCCAGGCCCACATGCCCGAGCTGATGCGCGAGCTCATGGCCCTGATCCGCCATCCGGTGCCAAGCCATGTGCCCCAGAACCAAGGACAGAACCACCAGACCCAACGACGGGCCGAGCACGCGAGCAAATAACAGGCGCAGCCCCGTCAGCGCAAACGCCAGGCTTGCGACCTGCGCCAGCACCGTCCCAACGTTGAACGACACAAGCGAGACGAGCGTGTGAGTCCCGGCGAACTGCAGCGCATCGGCCAGCGAACGGCTGAGGCCGAAGCCGCCGACGGTGCCGACGACGGCGCCGATGAACCAGCGACGCCGCAGGCTCGGCGCCGCCAGGTTCCCGATGGCGAGCAGCACGATCGCGGCGGCCAGAGTGGCGTCGAACAACGGCTCCAGGAGTGGGCTGTCGGCAACCATTCCTTCCACGATCGCGGTCGACGTGAGCACCTGCAGCCCGGCCAGCATCAAGATCACCGCCAACAGGCTCCGGAATTGCCGGAAAGGGGCGATCAAACAAAGAAGGAACGCGAAGCGATCGAACCCGAGCGCGTCGATGGAGCCAAGTTTGACGAAAAGCCACGCCACCTCGTACCAGCGCGGATCGAGCGCGATCCAGCCCGAGTTACCCGGCAGCTTGTAGCTGAGGGCGCGGCCGTCGACGGGCAGGAACTCGAGCCGCAGCTTCAGCCGTTGCCCCAGCTCGGGCGCTATGTTGATGCGGATCGAAAAATGGCTGCGGGCCGACCGGATCGGGTATTCGAGCAGGACGTCGAAGAACCCCTGGTTCCAGAAAAGATCGGTGTCTACCGCCAACGGCGGACCCTCGAGGTGAGCGAGGGCGGCTGCGTAGTTTAGAAACGAGTGATCGGATAGGAGCGAGATTCGCCCTTTCAGCGCAACGGGGACCAGCAGAACGCCGTCCTGTTGCAATTCGATCTGGCGGCTTGTCGAAGTGGCGGCCTGCTGCAGTCGATCGTCGATATTGGCCAGGTCCAGGTAGCCCGGGCCACGCTTGGGCAGCGTGAAACTGCCCAGCAGCACCAGTGGGATGCGGACCAGAAGGCGAAGGTGGTCATTCTCGGGTCTGACGAATCCCTGCAGCACGACCTCCGGAGGCAGATCGGCACCGTTTGCAAAGGCACATCGAGGGACGGCGAGGACCGCGAGCAAGCCGATCGACCATAAGGTCGGGCGCAGCCGGCGGTTGGCCGCAAGTCGTCTCAAGTAGACCTCGGTGTTCAGGCGCCGGTTCGCCCTTCGATACCACAAGCGGCGGCGGCCGAGAGCTCAAACGCTTCCGGCCGCCGCGACATAACTGCACGACAGGTCAGTCGTCCTTCAGTCTGAACTTCTGGATGCGCCGGCCGCCGATCGTCTCGCCCGCGTACAGGTTTCCCTTCGAATCAACGGCCAACATGTGCAGGAAGGTAAATTCGCCGACCCCGTGGCCCGGGCGTCCGAAGCCGTCGAGCAATGCGGTCGGAAGGCCCGCCAGGGCGGCGGCGTGGTTGAAGATCCACACCACCTCGTTTCCTCCATCGGACTCATACATGAACGTCTGACGTTGGCCCGGCGAAAAATCGATGTCCCATGCCGAGCCCGCCGTCCCGAGTGCGGCCGTGCCGGGAATGATCGGAATCTCTTTCACCGGGGTGCCATCCTTCCGATAGACGTTCATCCGGTCCTGGCCGCGATCGCAGGCATAGACGAGCCCGTCCTTGCCGATCACGACGCAATGGGGATGGCCACCGTCACCGGCGGTGAACTGACCCAGACCGGTCCCGACGCCGCCCATCTGGCGCAGGTACGTCCCGCCTTTGTCGAAGACGACCACTCGGTGGTTGCCATAGCCGTCCGCGATGTAGACGTCCCCGTTGGAGGGATCCACCGCGATATCGGCCGGATCGTTCAACAGCGTCTTGCTGAAGCCCTCCAGGCCGACATTTCCACACGCGCCACCGGTAGCAGTGCCGTCGTCACAGAGGAACTTGGTTCCGATCTGCAGTAGCAGGGCACTGCCGTCGTGCGAGTACTTCTGGGCGATTCCATCGCCGTTGCCCGCGAACCAGACGTTGTCTTCGAAATCCACGAAGCAGCCGTGGGTGCCATTTGGCATGACTGCGTTCTTGCCGGCGTTCGGGCCGGTCTGCACGATCGATGCATCACCCCAGGAATTGACGACGTTTCCGTCCGGGTCGAACTCGATAACCGGCGGAGAAGCCGTCGACTTCTCCGGCCTGCCCCCTACCCCCTCGGGCGATACCAGCCCGCCCTTCTGAAAGCCGCGGGTCACCACGAAGACGTGATCCTGAGAGTCGACGCAGGTGCCGCCGATCTCCCCCGTCACCCAGTTATGGGGAAGCGGCTTCGGCCAGAACGGGTCGACCTGGAACCTCGGGGTGGGCGGCGGGTCGGCCCTCGCTGGCGCACTGCACAGGCTCCCGACAATGGCCACCGCCAGGGCTAAGGTTGTTCCGCAGTTCGTTCGCTTTGCTCTCATGGCAGTCTCCTGGTGAGCTCACAGCGGTTCGCCCTGGAGATGCAAAAATTGAGCGCTTGTTCGATGCGCCCCGATCATTTCCCCGCGGGCGGCGATCACTTGCGTTTTTGTGTTGCGAAGTGTGGTGAGGGTACGCTCGCGAATTGCTGAGTCAATCTGTGCTGCACAACACCCGTAGCGCCAACAGTCGATTCTTGCTGTATTTGTCAACCGGGTGTTTCAGCGCTAACTCGCCACCGGGACGGCTTGAACAACCCGGTCGTGACCGCTTGCCCCGGGAAGCACGACGGGAGTACGCGAGCAGCTGCTCGAGATGGCGGGCGGTCACCGAGAAGGTGACCGCCCGCTACCTGTTCCAGCTGATTCCGCGCGCGGGGCCCCCGGGCCGCGTTACACGCCAGCTATGGCGCCAGCAGCGCCTGACAGTGCCCGGGTTGCGCCGGCGCATCGGCAATCGCGCCGCCGCGCGGAATACATTGATCGGGCGGCAACGGCGCACCGTTTTCGACGTGCTGCACCAGCAGATCGAACGCTCGCTGGGCGTGGGGCTCGATCAATTCCAATTGAGGAAACGTCTGGTTGTACGCCTCGATGTGATTGCCGTTTTGCACTTCATACAGCCGGTAGGGCGGAGAACTGTCGTCATCCTCCCGGCCCCGCACTCTGCGGGCGTAAGCGCGGGCGTGGTGATCGATCGGTAACAGGCCGTCCATCGTTCCAGCGAGCGTGACCAGCGGCCGCTGGATGCGGCCCGTGGTGGCGAAGTCGGACATCTGTTCGCCCACGTCGGAAACCGACAGCCGCGCCACGTAGTTGTAGGTTCCGGTTCCAGCGCCGTAGGTGTCGTATGTGGGGTCGAGCCGCTTTTGCCACTGGCACAGCGTCACTTCCCAGAATGAGGCGGAGTAATTGCCCCACAGCGACGCGGTGCTCGCTGTGGTGGATATGACCAGGTCCGGCGGATAGCCGGCGGCACGGATGTTCTTCGCGGCCGTGCTGCTGGCGTTGTAAGCCGAGCTCACGTAATCGGGAAAGTTCAGCACGGCAGCCGGCAGATCGGTCAGCAGATTGGGCCCGCCGGCATCGACGAAGGTACCCTCCCAGTCCACGCCACCGTCGAACAACTCCGGCGCCGTCTCGATCGCCCGGCGCACCTGGTAGCCGCCGTTCGACGTACCTACCGCATAAGTGTAACGAGGCTGATTCCCGTAATGGGCCTGAACGCCCTGTCGCGCCAGTTTCGCCGCGGCGATCATGTAATGGCGCCAGCGGGTGAACTGCTGTCCCGGGTCGTTGTCGTAAAAGTGCACGTAAACGCCTGACGCCGGGTTCAGCCGGCAGCCCAGAGGATCGGCCGACGTGGTCAGCTTCAGATTGAGTACGCCCTTGTTCTGCGAGGCATAGGCGTAACCCTCCTGAACGACATAGTCACTCCACGCGAAATCGCCGTTGAATTCGCTGCGAGTGCCTGACGCGCCCGCAACCACCAGGCGCCCGTTCCAGGAATCCGGCAGGCGCAGCAGGAGGCGGGCCTCACCGGCCGGGTCTGCCGCGATCCGGGCATTGAGCTGTACGCCGGGGACCATCTTGGTGATAGGAGTTCGTTGCCCTGGAGCAGGCGCAATCACGCCGCGGTCCGTGATCGGCGTGAAAGCCAACACCGGCAAGCCCGCCAACGAATTGTTGGCCGGGGTTGTCGCGAGATTGTTCGTCGTCAAGTCGGCGCTCTCGAAGCACTGCACGTCGGCCAGCTGGCTGCCGAACGCCTGAACGAGATCGGTGCAGCGGCTGGCGTGAGCAGCGCCTGCGGCAGCGAACGCCGCCAGGATGACGCCGCTGCGTGCCGCCAGAATCAAGCAGTTCGTTTGCTGATCGGTCACTTGGTTACCTCCTCGTAAGACCATTCGGTGCTCCAGCCCTCCGCTCGAGCGCCGCTCCAAGGATGTCGCCGGGCCGTTGCAATTGTCAAGGCGTATCGCAACGTGTTTCACATGTGACGACTCTTAAGATCATTGCGCCTGATGCGTGCGCAGTCGCCGCAGCAGGAATCTAGCCGGGTCCACAGTCGCCGCCAGCGAGCGTTCGATCGGCAGCGGCTCGCCCTCGATCAGGCATGCGACCAGTTCGCCCAGCAGCGGCGCCAGTGCCAGGCCGCGTGACCCGAGCGCAAAGCTGCAGTAAAGACCGGCGCGCCGGGGCAGATCCGCCAAGTGCGCGCCTCGCAGGCTGAAGCGCGGATCGAGCGTCGCGCGCTCGTCGGCCACAGCGCCTGCCAGCGGGGTGCGGTCCATCGCAACGCAGCGAACCGCGTCGAAACCGCCGTCGATGCGCACCGGCACGGGCCGCGCGAGCAGCTGCGACAGCCGTTCCAGGTTGGTCTCGTGCGCGGTCTGATCCGGAACGCCCGGCTCCTCGCCCGCTCCGATCGTCTCGTACGTGGCGCCCACCGCGACACGGCCATCCAACCCGGGAACCACGTAGCCCCGACCCGTGATTGCGGCGCGCAGCCGGGCGAGCTCCCCCGCCGCCAGTTGCGTGGTCCGGCCGCGGATCGGCCGTCCCGGCGCGAACTGCGTTTCCAGCAGGCGAGGCGCGTCCATCGCCGCTGCGATCACGACAACCGGCGCGCGGCCAATCGGTACCGCGCGGGCCTCGATCAGCCATGAGCCGGCTTGGCGTGCGATCCGGATAGCCTGGTGGCCGCTGCAAAGGCGAATGCCGGGCTCTTCGGCGAGCATCGCGCGGCACCAGGCAGCGGCGGAGACCACGGCGCCATCGGCGAACCAGAGTCCGCCGCGCCGCGGCGGCAATCCGACGGCCTCGCACGCTTCCGACGCACTGCACCGCTGCACGAACCCTGCCGGCCATCGCTGCTGCTGCAGCAGCTGCGGCCATCGCTCTTCGGCAAGCTCGTCGCCGGCGATCTGAAGCACCCCGCTCGCGAGCAGCAGCGGCTCGTTCGCCTGCAGACAATCGAGCTGGCGGCGGCCGAACAAAAAGCCAGCGCGCGACAGGCGCGCAGCGTGGCTGTCGTCGGCCGCCAGCGCCGGGTGCAGCAGCCCCGAAGGCAGCGCCGAGGCGCCGCTGGCCGCATGTGCGCCTTGCTCCAGCACGGCCACCTGCCACCCGCGGCGGGCCAGGGCCAGTGCGCTGGCGCAACCGGCCAGCCCCGCTCCGATCACGATCGCCTCGCGCGCGCCCGCGTAGGGCGACGCAGGATCGTGTCGCCGGGTCCTGAATCGCGGCGCATAGCGCGCGACCAGCATGTGACGCTTGGCCTCGAAGCCCTCGCGCAGCCCGACCTCGAAGCCTGCGGCCGTCAATGCGTCGCGCACCGCGCGCGCGGCCGTCCAGCTGGCGAGCGTCGCACCGGGCCGCGCCAGCCGCGCCAGCGCCTTCAGCAGTGCGGGATCCCACAGCTCGGGGTTGCGGTCCGGTGCGAAGCCGTCCAGATAAAACGCGTCCGCGCCCAGCACCAGCTCCGGAACCAGGGTTCGCGCATCGCCGAAGCCGAGCGTCAGCGTAACGGCGCCGGCCTCGAACGCGAGCCGGTGCAGGCCGGTCAACGGCAGCGGCCACGCGTGCGCCAGCTCGGAAGCGAGCGCGGCCAGCGGCGCCGGGGCGCACGCCGCCAGCTTGCCCGCAGGGAGAGGGTGACGCTCGACCGAAACGAAATGCAGCCGGCGCGGCCGGCGAGGATCCTCGCGCCACGCGTGCCAGGTCGCGAGGAAATTCGTCCCCAGTCCGAATCCGCTCTCGACGATCACGAACTGCTCGCGCCCGGCCCAGCGCGACGGCAGATCGTTGCCGCCCAGAAACACGTGCCGTGCCTGGCCGAGCGCGCCGCCGCGACTCGCGTACACATCGCCGTAGCGCCGCGAAAAGGGTGCGCCACCGGGGTCGAACTGCAGATCCTCGACCTCGACGCCGGCCATGGCTTGCGGGCGATGCGTCTGCTAGGCGCGAAGCCGGCGCTCGAGGTCGCTCAGCTGCAGGTGGGCCTCGTCGGCGCTCTCGAAAATATGTGGCGCCACGCCGCGCCGCTTCAGCGCCCGGCCCAGCTTCACTCGCAGAAAGGTGCTGGTCGTGTAGCGCGTGACGTCGATATAGAAGCGCTGCGTCAGGTCGCGCACCATGTCCGAGTACGCCTCGACCGCTTCGGGCCAGAGGGAGAAATTTTCGTAGTTGACGATCGCGAACACCTTGCGCTGCAGCGGACCGATGCGCTGCTCGACCGCGGTGCGGATCGCCTCGACGTCCTCGCGGCTGCGAACCGTGTACCCCTCGAAGTTGATGAACAGGATGTTCTGCTGCGCATCGTAGAGCAGGCGCTGCGGCAGCGGAACGCTCAACAGATCGTCGCGCAGCCCCATCGGCGCCGGCCGGAAGATGCGCTCGTCCATCGTGCGCGGGGTGCCGTTCACGATCGGCTTGAACTGCATCCGCGCCAGGATGTCGTGCTCCAGGTCCACGCCGGGGGCCACTTCCACCAGTTCCAGTCCCTGCGGCGTCAGCGCAAAAACGCAGCGCTCGGTCACGTACATCACCGGATGGCCCCGCAGCGCCGAGTAGCGGCCGCTGAACGTGCGGTGCTCCACTTCCCTCACGAACTTGACGCAGTCGGCCTGGTCCAGGATCCTGAGCTGTCCTGCCTCGACAGCGATCTGCAGGCGGCCGGCGCAGAAGGTTCCGACGAACACAACCTTCTTCGCGTTCTGGCTGATGTTGATGAAGCCGCCCGCGCCGGCCAGCTTGCTCCCGAACCGGCTGACGTTCACGTTTCCTTCGCAGTCGGCCTGCGCGAGCCCCAGGAACGCGAGGTCCAAGCCCCCGCCGTCGTACAGGTCGAACTGGTACGGCTGATCGATCACCGCCTGCGTGTTGGTGGCCGCGCCGAAATTCAATCCTCCGGCGGGAATTCCGCCGATCACTCCAGGCTCGGCCGTCAGCGTGATCAGATCGACGATCCGCTCCTCGGCGGCGACCTCGGCGATGCCCTCGGGCATGCCGATGCCCAGATTCACCAGGCTGTTGGGCCGCAGCTCCAGGGCGGCGCGGCGGGCGATGATCTTGCGCTCGCTCATCGGCATCGCGCCGATCGAGGCGGTCGGAACGCGGATCTCGCCGGCGAAGGCCGGGTCGTAGGCCACGGCAAAGGTCTGCCAGTGGTGTTCCGGCCGTGCCTGCACGACGCAATCGACCAGCACGCCGGGAATCTTCACCTGACGAGGATTGAGCGAACCGCACTCGGCCAGCCGCTCGACCTGCACGATCACGACCCCGCCCGAATTGCGCACTGCGGTCGCGATCGACAGCGCCTCCAGCGTCAGCGCTTCCTTTTCCATCGTCACATTGCCGTCGGAATCGGCGGTCGTGCCGCGGATGATGCCCACATCGATCGGGAACGTCCGGTACAGCAGGCATTCCTCGCCGTGAATCGTGATCAGCTCGACCAGGTCTTCGGTCGTGCGCGCATTGAGCTTTCCGCCGCCGAAGCGCGGATCGACAAACGTGCCCAGCCCGACGCGCGTCAGGTGCGCGGGCCGGTGCGCAGCGATATCGCGATACAGATGCGTGATCACGCCTTGAGGCAGGTTGTAGGCCTCGATCTGGTTGGCGATCGCCAGCCGCTGCAGCGCCGGCACCAGGCCCCAGTGCCCGCCGATCACGCGCCGCACCAGTCCCTCATGCCCGAGATGGTTCAGCCCGCGCAGCTGGCCGTCACCCTGGCCGGCCGCATACACCAGCGTCAGGTTGCGCGGCTTGCCGCAGGCCGAGGGATGGCGATCCTCGCTCGACAGGTACAGCTCCTCGAGCGCGATTGCAATCGACTCGGGGAAGCCGATGCCGACGAAGCCGCCGGTGGCGACCGTGTCGCCGTCGCGGATCAGGCGCACCGCGTCGGAGGCGCTGACGATCTTGCCGTGGTGCGTGGCGCGCAGCTCGGCCAGAAGCGGGTGGTTGCTGAACATGTTTTACCTCACCTCTCCACCTGTGCCATCAACTTCGTTTACCTGACTGGGACAGAGCGTACATCTGATGGCCGCGCCGCATCGAGTGCCTCGCGGTGCGTCTCGAAGATGTGCGCCGCCACGCCACGGTGCTCGAGCGCTTCACCCAGCTTCATGCGCATGAGCGCGCTGGTCGTGTAGCGCGACACGTGGGTGTAGTAGCGGTCGGACAGCTGCCGGACCATCGCCTAGCCCGACCCGCGACACGGGGGTGAGGGGAGCCCGCCTCAGTTGTTCCACAGGATCGAACCGCGCGTGAAGCGGCGCCGATCGTCCGCGATCGGTTCGACTTTCAATCGGCTGTAGCGGGCCAGGATCCGCTCGAGCGTGCCATCGTCCTGGATGCTCTTCAGAGCACCCGCCCAGCGCTGAACTTCGGCTTCCGGCGTGCCCTTGGAGAACGCCAGGTAGATTTCGCTGGGCCGCACGATCTGCCCGAAGTTCAGCGTCGAGGCATCGGCCCCGATCTCCTTGTACGCGTGGATCACCATCAAGCGCGGCGCCAGCCACGCGTCGATGCGGCGCTCCTTCATCTTGGTCGCGTTCAGCCACTCCTCGGGCGCAGTGTGCACCCTGGAAAAGCCGAGCGAGCGCACCAGCGCTTCGGCCCCGCTGTGGAACAGCACCCCGATCGGCCGGTCTCGGACCTTCTCCAGGCTCGACACGTCCACGCCCTGTCCGCCGACCAGGATCAGATCGTCGGTCACGATCCGGCAGCACCATTGGTAGTGGTCCTCGCGCTCGGGCGTGCGCGTGATCGACAGGATGCCCACATTGGGCTGGCCGAGCGCCAGCTTCTGCGCGCCGTCCCAATCCATGTACTCGATGGCGACACTCGTATTGAGGCGCCTGGCCATTTCCTGCACCGCCTCGTGCACCAGGCCCTGCCCGGGCCCGGGCTCCTCCGCCACCGTGGCCGGCGGCACCTGGAACGTGTAGGGCGGCAACTCGGCCGTCACGAAGCGCAGGCCCTCGGCGTGCGCGACGAACCCGGCCGAGGCGATGGCTGCGAACAGGACCATTCGTTTCATCGTGCTGCTCCGCCCGCTCAGAACGTCCCGAATAGCGCGTTCAGGATGATCACGCAGATGCCGGCGAACACCGTGATCAGCGAGGCGACCACGAAAATGTCGAGAAACGACTCCCGGTGTCTCAAGCCGCAGATACCCAGCAGCGTGATCACCGCGCCGTTGTGCGGCATACAGTCGAAACCGCCGGCCGACATGCTGGCAATCCGGTGCATGATTTCGGGGCTGACATGCGCGGCCTGCGCCAGGTTCAGGTAGTAATCGCCCAGCGAAGCCATTGCGATGCTCAGTCCGCCGGACGCCGAACCGGTAATCGCGGCCAGTACGTTGACCGTGATCGCGACCGATATGACCGGATCGCTCGTCAGACTCGTGATGCCGTCGCGCACGACCGCGAAAGCCGGCAGCGAGGCGATCACTCCGCCGTATCCGACTTCGGAGGCCGTATTCAACATCGGCAGCATCGAGCCGAGCGTTCCCTTGTTGATCGTGTCCACCGCGTTCAGGAGGCGCCGGCGGTTGGCAAGGAATGCGAACAGCGTCGCACAGGCCACCGCCAGCACGATCGACCAGATGCCGGCCACGGCCCCGACTTTGATGCCGCCATACCTGGCCTGCGATAGAAAAGAGGTGTCCATCGCGGGGATCACCCATTGGGTGAACACGAAGTTCAGCCCGATCACCAGCAGGATCGGGGTCAGAGCAACGTCGAAACGCGGATCCGACGACCCGGGCGCCGCCGCCACGTCGCTCTGATCGTCGTGCTGGCCGTAGTCTTCCCCGGCGGCTCGCGCCCGGTGGGCGCGCCGGTTCAGCCACAGCATGCCGCCGGCGAACATGATCACCCCGCCGATGGTTCCGAGACCGGGCGCGGCGAACGGCGTCGTATGGAAATACGCGGTCGGGATCGCGTTCTGGATGGCGGGAGTGCCGGGCAGGGCCGTCATCGTGAAGGTGAACGAGCCCAGTGCGATCGCGCCCGGGATCAGGCGCTTCGGGATGGCCTGCTCGCGAAACAAGGATTTGGCGATCGGATACACGGCAAATGCCACCACGAACAGCGACACGCCGCCGTACGTCAACACGCCGCACGCCAGCACGATGGCCAGGATCGCCCGCTTCTGGCCGGCCCAGCGCGCGATCTGATGCGCGATCACCTTGGCCGAGCCCGAGTCGTCCATCACCTTGCCGAACAGCGCGCCCAGCATGAACAGCGGGAAAAACTTTGCCAGGTACTTGCCCAGCTCACCCATGAACACCTGGGTGTACGTGCCCAGCAGCAGGGGCATCGTGCCTCCGCTGAACAGCACCGCGACCATCGCCATGATCGGCGCCAGCAGCAGCACGTTGATCCCTCGGTACGCGAGGAACATCAGCAGCCCGAGGGACAGGCAGATTCCGACTATGGCGACGGCGTTCATCGCGTCTCCTCCATGTTTATTCGATCTTTTAGCGGCAGCGGCTAAGCGCGATTGTGCAACTGGCGTGCCAGCGCGGCTTCACGCGGGTGTGTGCGCCGCGAATGCCCCCAAATCCTTTGTCAATCCGCGACTTGGCAGCGGGGCGCGATTCGAACGCCGCCCCGTCGGGGCCGGCCCGACTGTCCACGGCGATGGACGCTGCCTGCGGCGGGAGCATCCAGGTGTCTGTTTTTATGTTGTTTTTTTCATTGTCTGGCGACCTGGACGGGCGTCCGGAGTTCCGGACACCAGGCCCAGCTGGGCCATCTTGTTGTAAACGGTCGCGCGCGACAGACAGAGCAGCTTGGCCGCGGCCGGCACTTTGCCGCCGACCGTGACCAGCGCCGACTGGATCAGCGTGCGCTCGAATCCGGCCATCGCGTCGGCGTAGGTGGACACGCCCCGCGCGCCCGACGGCATCCGGTGCCGCGGCGGCAGCACCGAGCCGATGTCGTGCGTGGTCAGGCTGACGTTGTCGGTCAACGCGCTGGCGCGCTCCAGCACGTTGCGCAACTCCCTCACGTTGCCGGGCCAGTTGTAACTGGCCAGCAGCGAGATGGCGGCCGCGTCGATTTCGCGAACCGGCAAACCGGAGCGGGCGGCCAGCTCCTCTAGCAGGTACTGCGCCAGCTCGTTCAGGTCGGCCAGCCGTTCGCGCAGCGGCGGCAGCCGGATCGGCAGCACGCTGAGCCGGTAGTACAGGTCCGAACGAAAGCGGCCCTCAGCCACCAGCTGCTCGAGGTCGACGCTGGTGGCGGCGATCACGCGCAGATCGACCTTGAAGACGCGGTTCGATCCGAGCGGCTCGACTTCCTGATCCTGCAACACGCGCAGCAGCTTGGACTGCAGCGGCAGCGGCAGGTCGCCGATCTCATCCAGGAACAGCGTGCCGCCGTCAGCCAGCTTGAATTTGCCGTCGCGCGCCTTGCGATCGGCGCCGGTGAAGGCCCCTGGTGCCACCCCGAAGAACTCGGCTTCGAGCAGCGAGTCGGGCACGGCCGGCATGTTGATCCCGACGAATGGGCCCTCGGCGCGTGCCGAGGCCGCGTGTATCGCGTGGGCCAGCACTTCCTTGCCGGTTCCAGTCTCGCCGAGCAGCAACACGATGCTGTCCTGCTGCGCGGCGCGTCGGGCCTGCCGCTTCACCTCCAGGGCCGCGGCGCTGCCTCCGACGAAACTTGCGAACGTGTACTTCGGACGGCGATGCTCGGCCAGCCGCCGACGCGCTTCGGCCAGGTCGGCCTGCAATTTTGCGAATTTGGCAACGAGCGGCTTCAGCGCATTCAGCTGGTCGTACAGCACGAATCCGATCGCGCCGATCACCTGTCCCAGCTCGTTCTGCAACGGCATCCGCGTGACCACCAGCGACTGTCCGCCCAACTCCATGATGTCCAGCAGGATCGGCTGGCCGCTGCGGACGACTTCGCGCATCAGGCTGTTCGGGATGACCTCCTCGATTTCGCGGCCGAGCGCGTCGGCGACGCTGGTGAGTCCCAGCGTCGCCAGGTATTTCTCGTTGATCCACACGATCCGAGCCTGCCGGTCCACCGCGACGGCACCTTCGCACAGGCTGTCGAGTCGCTCGAACAGCGACTGCATCGCCAGCCGATGGATCGCGACCGAGTCGCGCAGGAATTCGTCGGTGAGCAGGGTGGACATCCGGGCTCTTTGTAATTCGAAAACCGGCCGTGCCCAATTGAAGCACGGTGGTCAGCCGTCGCCAAGGGTGGCCTCCGATGTTCGCGCTGCATCGGGTTTGCGATTGGCTATTGCGTCGCACAAAGCGCCCGTTCTGCCCGTAGCAGCCCTGGCGGGGGCCGGCCATCGCATCGAATAACATAGCGCGCCCACTTCAGGAGCACTCAATGCTGATCGATTGGACGCGGTTCGGCGCATCCGGGCTGGTCGCGCTGTGCGCGCTGTCGGCCGCGTCAGCGGCGCCGGACGAACTCGCCTCCGGTCTGGACCGGGACGGAATGAACCCCGCGATCCGGCCGCAGGATGACCTGTTCGGGGCGATGAACGGCAAGTGGCTCGATCAGACGCCGATTCCGCCGGACAAGGCCGAATACGGCGTCTTCAATCAGCTGCGCGACAAATCCGACCAACGCATCAAGGGGCTGATCGAGGAACTGGCCGCCAGTCCGCTCGCCGGTGAGACGGCGCTTGGCAAGGCCGCAGCCTTTTATCGTGCCTACATGGACACGGACACGATCGACCACCTGGGAACCCGTAGCCTCGAAGCCTGGCTGCGCCAGATCGACGCAGTCGAGGATCGGGGGCAGATTGCCCAATGGGTCGGACGCGCCCAGGGCGCGTTTCATGCACCGTTTGCGCTGGGAATCGGGGCCGACTACAAGCATCCGGATCGCTACGTGGTGACAGTCTGGCAAGGCGGGCTCGGGCTGCCGAACCGCGACTATTACCTGAAGGACGACGCGCGCTTTGCCTCGGCGCGCGCGGCCTACTCCGCGTACCTGCAGACGCTGTTGCGCAATATCGGCGATCCGGATCCGGCCGCCGGCGCCGCCGACGTCTTCGCCTTCGAACGGCGCCTGGCACAGGCACAGTGGGAGCCTGAAGCCAACCGCGACGCCGAGAAGACGTACAACCCGGCTGAAGTGGGGCAGTTGCCGAAGCAGTCGCCCGGCTTCGACTGGGACCGGTTCCTGCGGGCGGCTGGCCTCGAAAGGGTCGCGACCGTGGTAGTGGGCCAGCCCAGCTACGCGACCGCGGCGGCGCAGGCACTCGGTGACACACCGCTGCCGGTTCTGAAGCGCTACTTGAAGGTGCGCCTGCTCGACTCCGTTGCGGACGTGTTGCCGCAGTCGTTTCGCGACGCGCGCTTCGAATTTCGCGGCAGGTCGCTGCGCGGGATGGAACAGGACCTGCCCCGCTGGCAACGAGCCGTCAAAGGGGTCGACGACGCGCTGGGAGAGGCGGTCGGACAGGCCTATGTGGCGCGTTACTTTCCGCCCGACTACAAGGCGCGCGCGCTGGCGCTGGTGCAAAACCTGATCGCCGCCTATCGCGAATCGATCGACGGCCTGGGCTGGATGACGGACCCGACCAAGCAGCGCGCGCGCGAGAAGCTGGGCAAGTACACGCTGAAGATCGGCTACCCGGAGAAGTGGCGAGACTATTCCAAGCTGCAGATCAGCGAGAGCGACGCACTGGGCAACGAGTTGCGCGCCGGACGCTTCGAATACGAGCGCGAGGCCGCGCGCATGGGCCAGCCGGTCGATCGGGCCGAATGGGAAATGACGCCGCAAACGGTCAATGCGTATTATCAGAAAACGCGCAACGAGATCGTCTTCCCGGCCGCGGTCCTGCAGCCGCCGTTCTTTGATCCGAGTGTCGATGACGCCACCAACTATGGAGCCATCGGCGCCGTAATCGGGCACGAGATCAGCCACGGCTTCGATGACCAGGGCAGCAAATTCGATGGCGACGGCTTGCTGCGCAGCTGGTGGACCGAGCAGGACCGGGCCGCCTTCGATGCGCTGGGCGCCAAACTGGTCCAGCAGTTCGACCGTTACGAGCCGATCCCGGGCCACCGGGTGAACGGCCGCCTGACGCTGGGCGAGAACATCGCGGACCTGTCGGGACTGCAAATCGCGTTCAAGGCATACCGCCGGTCGCTCGGCGGCCACCCGTCGCCGGTGATCGCAGGGCTGACCGGCGAGCAGCGCTTCTTCCTGGCCTGGGCGCAGGTCTGGCGTGGCAAGACGCGCGAGCCGCGTCAGCTCGAGCTGCTGACGGTCGATCCGCATTCGCCGCGGCGCTTCCGGGCCAATGGCGCCGCGGTGAACCACGACGCTTTTCACGAGGCGTTTGCGACCAAGCCGGGCGACGCCATGTACGTGGCGCCGCAGGTCCGGATCCGGATCTGGTAGCACGCTCAATCAGCCCCTCCCGCTTGCGGGAGTGGGTAGGGGACGAGGCTTAGCTCAGCCGTGCCGTTCGCGCTGCAGGTCGTGCGTGACGAACGGCTGCTCCGCGCTCGGCTTTTGCAGCCAGTCGCGGTTCCGCAGCGTAGCCTGCATATCCGACAAGCCGCTCGACCAGTGCTCGTTCATCGTCAGCATGCCGAACTGGTAGTCCTTGTGGTAACTCTCGTAGGGTTTGTCGCGATAGATAAGGTGAACCACGTTGCGCCGGCAGGTGCAGGCAAGCCGTTCGGCACGCCGGTAGGCGGCGCTGTCGCGCTCGGATTCAGGAACCAGCTCCATCAATTCGTGCAGCAGCCGGCGGTAGTTCTGCTCCTCGTGCATGTAATTGGTGATCATCCGGGTCCGGCTCGAGTATTGGATGTCCTTCTGGCGCACGGCAACCTGCAGAAGATCCTTGGGTAGAGGCCCCAGCGCACTCCACAGATCGATCTGAAAAATCAGCGCGTCCTGGCGGGGCGGCGTCGTCAGCACGTACTGCAGCGGCGTGTTGGTCACCAGCCCGCCGTCCCAATAGAACTCGCCATCGACTTCGACGGCCGGAAAGCCCGGCGGCAGCGCGCCCGAGGCCATGAAGTGTTCCGGCCGCAGCTTGCGCTGAGCGTTGTCGAAATACACGAAATTGCCGTTGCGCACGTTCACCGCACCCACCGACACGCGCATCTCGCCGGCGCTGTTGATCCGGTCGAAGTCAACGAAGCGCTCCAGCGTCGTGCGCAGCGGCCGCGTGTCGTAGAAGCTCGCGGTGTGCGGACCCTGGGACGCCAGCGCGTGCGTGTACCAGGGGCGTGGAACGAAAAAGCCGTTCTGCCCTTCCAGCATGGCACGCGTGGCTTCGACCGAGTCGACCACCATGCGCAATGCATCCGGCAACTCGACCGGCGCAGCCGGCAGCATCGGCAGCGTAAGCGGCCCCCACGGCTGCCGGCAGATGAACTCCCAGAACGCCCGCAGCCGCTCCATCCGTCGCTCGGGCGGATTGCCGGCGATCACGGCGGCGTTCAGGGCGCCGATCGAGATGCCGGCCACCCAGTTCGGATGGATTCCGGCTTCGGCCAGGCCCTCGTACACGCCGGCCTGATACGAGCCAAGGGCACCGCCGCCTTGCAGCACCAGCGCGATGATCGGGTAATCCAGGCCGGTCGCGCCGACGGCGCTGGCTTGCGCGCGTTCCATCCGTGCCGCTCCCGCTACTGCATGAACCAGCCGTGACTGACCACGAACGACTGACCGGTGAGCGCCGCCGACGGGAACGCGCACAGGAACAGCACCGTCTGGGCAACGTCCTCGACGGTCGTGAAAATGCCGTCCACGGTGCCGCCCAGCATCACGCGCCGCACGACCTCCTCTTCGCTGATGCCGAGCTCCCTGGCCTGCTCGGGAATCTGCTTGTCCACCAGCGGCGTGCGCACGAAGCCCGGGCAGACCACGTGCGAGCGCACGTTGTGCGCGGCGCCTTCCTTGGCCAGCACGCGCGCCAGGCCCAGCAGCCCGTGCTTGGCCGTCACGTAGGCCGATTTCAGCGGCGAGGCCTCGTGCGAATGCACCGAACCCATATAGATGACGGTGCCACCGCGGTTGCCCGGATACATGTACTTCAGCGCTGCCTTGGTCGTCAGGAAGGCGCCGTCCACATGGATCGCCAGCATCTTCTTCCAGTCGGCGAACGAATAGCTCTCGATCGGATTGACGATCTGGATGCCGGCGTTCGATACCAGGATGTCGACGCCGCCGAACGCGCGCGCGACGCGGTCGGTGGCGCCGTTCACCGCTTCCTCGTTGGTGACATCCATCGCCACGCCCATCGCCTTGCCGCCGGCGCTGCCGATGGCGGAGGCCACGTTCTGCGCCGCGTCCAGGTTCACGTCGGCGATTGCCACCGAAACGCCCTGGCTGGCCAGCAGTTCGGCGATGCCCTTGCCGATGCCGCTGGCGGCTCCGGTCACGATCGCGGATTTTCCCATCAGGTTCATCGAGCTCTCCTCCGTGCTATGCGAGATAGTCAAACACGACTTTGCCCAGGCCCAGCGTCAGGTCGGCCACGAAGTGCTTGGCGCCCAGCACCTCGAGCACCGGCAGGTCGGCCACCGGCGCCAGCGCGTGAGGCGCAAGCGACAGCGAGGACGGTCCCTCCCAGGCTCCCTTCAGGCTCACGTCTTCCAAGTAATAGCACACCAGCTCGCAGATGCGCGCGCTGCCGTCCACGTGCGGGATGATCTTCAGCAGGTAATTCGGAGTCGAGCCGAGCGCGCGCGCGAGCGCCTGTGCATCGAGCATGTGATGTTTGTATCCCATCGTGCCGGTCGCAACGCGCACCGGGCCGTAGTCGAGCGTTCCGACCAGCGTGTCGATTTCGGTATGCAGCTTGGGTTGCGCGAGCTTCTTCGGGAAACCCCACAGTTCCCGGCCTCCGGCCAGCGGCGGATGGTCGTCCAGATACATCGCGTGCGTGTAGTTGCCCGCCTGCCCCTTGTACTGCACCGGGATCACCTGTCCGGATTCGGTGTAGTCGCCGAATCCCGTTGAATCGGGCATTCGAATGAATTCGTAGTTGACGATGGGCGCCGCGACCTGCAGCGGCTCGGGCACCACGGCACGCAGGCGGTCCGGGTCGGTTCGGTACGAGATGATGAAGAATTCGCGATTGACGAACCGATAAGGCCCCATCGGATAGGCGGGGCTGGTCAGGGGCATCGCAAAAGCTCGCTCGCGAATCGTCTTGATGTCCATTGCTTGCCTCGTTCTGAATGATCACGCGAGTTTGACACCGAGCAGACGTCGAGTTCGGCGACTTCGAAGCTCCGCGTCTAGCCTGTCTCGGGTAGGCGGACAAACGGTTCGGGTCCGACCCATGCGGCAAATGACCCGTCGATGACGCAGGCGCGGTATTGGGATGTGAAACGCCGCTGGCGCCGGGCCCATGCCCGGTTTCAGGCCGGGCCGGCACGGCGGGCAAACCGCACCTCGACGCGCAGACCTCCGAGCGCCGAATCCGTCATCCGCACCGATGCGGCGTGCCGCTGCGCGATGGTCTGCACAATCGCGAGGCCCAGGCCGCTTCCGGTGTCCTCGCGTCCGGCTTCCTCGCTGCCGGCGCGCCGGTAGAAGCGGTCGAACACGCGTTCCCGTTCTGAGGCAGGGATCCCCGGTCCGGAATCATCGACGGTCAGAAGGATTTGCCCCGCATCCTCGCCCACGGCCAGTTCGACGCGGCCGGCGTCCGGCGTGTAACGCACGGCATTGTCGGCCAGGTTGCGCACCAGGATGCGCAGCGCGGAAGCGTCGCCCTCGACGATGCAGTTGGGGTGCGCCTGCAGCGCCAGTTGAATCGATTTGGCGTCGGCCAAGGGCACCACGTCGGCCACCGCCTGCCGCGCGGCCTCGGCCAGGTCTGTGGGCGTCAGCGGCTCGTGCGGCCCGCCAGGCTCGGCGCGAGCCAGCGTCAGCAGCTGCGACACCAGCCGCGTGGCGCGCTCGATGCCGGCCGCAAGTGCCTCGTTGGCCTGAGCGCGCGAGGCCGCGTCGCTCGATCGCTGCTGCAGCTGCAGTTGCAGCTTCAGCGCGGTCAGCGGAGAGCGCAGCTCGTGCGCGGCATCCGAGACGAACGCGCGTTGCGCATCGAACGCACTGCGCAGGCGCGCCAGCAGTGCGTTGATCGCTTCGATCAGCGGCGACACTTCGGCGGGCAGACCGGATTCGTCCACCGGCTCCAGTGCGTCGGCGTCGCGCCGCTTGACTTCCTCTGCCAGGCGCCTGACCGGGCGCAGCGAGGCGCCGACGGACCACCCGATCGCCAGGGCCAGGATCGGTACCAGCGCCAGGATCGGAGCGACTCCGCGCAGCGCGGCTTGCGCTGCCAGTTGCCTTCGGATCGCCAGCGGCTGCGCGACCTGGATCACCCGCTCGTGCGTTGTGGTGCTGAAGATGCGCCAGGTTTCGTTGCCCAGTCGGATTTCGGCAAAGCCGAGCACCGCGCGGGGCGGCAGTGCAAGACCCGGATGCGACGCGTAGATCCGGGTTCCATCGACGCTCCAGATCTGCACCACGAAGTCGAAGTCGTCGTTGGCCAGGGCGGCGGCCTGGTCGGGTGCTATGAAGCCCTGATCGCGCAGCGACAGGGCCATCTGGCGCAACTGGTAGTCGAACAGCGCCTCGGCCTCGCTCAGTACGTTGGTGTAGGTGAGCGCGGCGCTCGCCGCAGCGCTCAGCAGCACCACCGACAACAGAGAAACCAGCAGCCGGGTCCGGATCGATTTCACCGGCTCACCTCGGGCCGGCCCACGTAGTAGCCGACGCCGCGCACGTTGCGAATGAAGTCGCTGCCCAGCTTGCGGCGCAGCTGATGGACGTAGACTGACACCGCATTGCTCTCGATCGCATCGCCCCATCCGTACAGGCGGTCCTCCAGCTGCGCACGCGACAGGATGGCCCCGGGCCGCGACATCAGCGCCTCGAGCACCGCGTATTCGCGCGCCGACAGCACCACCGGCTCGCCGCCCCGGGTCACCTGCCGCATCGACGGGTCGAGCCGGACGTCTCCGACCTCGATCGCGGGCTCGGCCCGCCCCGCTTTGCGGCGCGTGACCGCGCGGATGCGCGCCGCCAGCTCCTCCAGCTCGAACGGCTTGACCAGGTAGTCGTCGGCGCCGGCATCCAGGCCCGCGACCCGGTCCTGCAGAGCATCGCGGGCGGTCAGCACGATCACGGGCGTCTGATCGTGCCGCAAGCGCATCGCGCGCAGGATCTCCAGTCCGTCGCGCTGCGGCAGACCCAGATCCAGCAGCACCAGGTCGAACTGCTCGGTGGCGAGCGTGCTCTCGGCGCTGCGGCCGTCGCGCACCCAGTCGACCGCGCTGCCGTCCTGCTTCAGCGCGGCACGGATGCTCTCGCCGATCATCCGGTCGTCCTCGACCAGTAGAACGCGCATCGCGCCCGTCGCCCTAGAGAGATGCCGACTTGAGAATCACACCCAGGATGGCTCGCCCGATATATTTGCATTATTCCGCCACCGGCCCCTGACCCGTCCAATGGCACGCATCGGTCTTATCTCCGACACGCATGGCCTGCTCCGCCCGGAAGCCGTTTCATTCTTGCGCGGGTGTGACCACATTGTCCACGGCGGCGACATCGGCCACGCTGAAATCCTTCGCCAACTGTCGGCGCTGGCGCCCGTGACCGCCGTCCGCGGGAACAATGACAAGGGGCCGTGGGCCGAACGACTGGCGGAAACAGAGTTGGTTCAGATTGGCGAGGTCTTCGTCTACGCCTTGCATGACATCGCGCAACTCGACATTGAGCCCAATGCGGCCGGAGTGCATGTGGTCGTTTCGGGACACTCGCACCGGCCGTCTGCCGAACGCCGCGACGGCGTACTCTATGTGAACCCGGGCAGCGCGGGCCCACGTCGCTTCAAGCTTCCGATTTCGGTCGGTGAGCTCGTGGTCGCAGGTCGTGCCGTGTCGGCTCGGCTGGTCGAGCTCGTGGTGACCGATGATGCGTGAAGACGAAAACCCATACCGGCCTCCCGGCAGCGAGGTGCTGCTTCCGGAGCACACGCGTGTTGTCGGCCCTGCCGGCAGATGGCGCCGTTTCGGCACCTTTCTTGTCGACTATGTCTGTCTTTTCGTGCTGGCGGTCATCGTCAGCATCGCCATTGCGCTCGTCTTCGACCAGCGCGGTGTCGCGGCGATGCGCCGCGTCCCGGACTTCGTCATCGGAAGCGCCCTGTTTGTCTCCTACTACGTTGCGTTTGAGGGAATCTGGTCCCGTACACCGGGTAAATGGGTTTTTGGCACGGTGGTGATCAGCGACGTGGACAGCAGCGAAGCCGGAACGAAGCCTTCGATGGGGCAGATACTCGGAAGAACCGCATGCAGGCTCATCCCTTTCGAGCCCCTTTCGTTTTTCGGCAAAACCGGCTGGCACGACCGCATCCCGAGGACGCGCGTCGTGCGGTGCAGGTAGCTTTGACCGATCCGTTCAATAGCTGATGCAGGCTGCGTTCAGCAACCCGAACGCGACCGCGATCGCCCCCAGAAACACACCGCTGGCAAGCTTGCCGTCGGCCACGTCGCGCGGCAGGTGCGGCAGCAGCTGGTGGACCAGGAAGTAGGCCATCAGCTGGACCAGCAGCGCGATCAGGGCCCACACCAGCATGTCGATGATGGAACCGCTGTTTTCCACCGCGCTCGCCAGCGGCAGCACGAACCCGATCACGGCACCGCTCAGGCTCGCGCTGGCAGCCAGGTTGCCCTCGCGGATCAGCTTGATCTCGGGATAGCGGGTGATCCTCACATGGACGGCCAAGAACACCCCGAGCAGCAGCAGTGTGACGACGAAATAGACCGCGAAGGCCGGCAGTCCGGCGAGCGATTCGATGGCGAACATGGCGACATTTGCCTCCGACGTGTGCCTCTTGGCGAGGCAGGTTTGACTACGTGAAGTAGTGTGGAACGAAGCGGCTGGTGTTGCGCGTGATGGCCGATTCGTCCTCGCGCAGTCCGATGCCGGCCGGCTCGCCGTTGACGATCCAGCTGCCGACCGATACGTGGTCGTCGCCGAACCGCGGCAGCGGAGCGAGCGCCTGGAACACGCAGTCGTCCGCGTCGTAAGGTCCGTCCGATCGCTCGATCCGGGCCCCGTCCACCAGTGTCACGTTGGCGCCTTCGCGCGCCAGCTTCGGCTTGCGCGCGTAGCGCGCTCCGAGCGGGGCCGGGTCGTAGTAAGCGGGAAGCAGATTCGGGTGGTCCGGAAACAGCTCCCACAGGATCACCAGCAGGGCCTTGTTCGACAGCAGCATCTTCCAGGGCGGCTCGATGAACTGGACGTGCGACACGGGCAGGTGGACCCCGAATTCTTCGCGCGCCATCCACTCCCACGGATACAGCTTGAACAGGCACTCGATCGGCTGAGCGTCCTGATCGACGAAATCGATGCCGGCATGCCCGATCTGGTCGATCGGCACCGCAACCGTGCTCCACCCGGCCTGGATCGCGGTATCGCGCAGGTACTCCAGATTGCCCCAGTCTTCCGGGCTGTCCTCTTCGCTGACCGCGGCAAAGTGAACGCGCTCGCTGGTGGCGCCGGACTTCAGTCGCGTCCACGCGTCGATCAGCTTCTCGTGGATCGAATTGAACTGGTCGGCTCGCGGCCGCACGGCTTGCAGCCAGTGCCATTGGGCCACGCTCGCTTCCAGGCAAGCGGTCGGCGTATCGGCGTTGTACTCCAGCAGCTTGGGAGCGCCGGCGCCGTCGTAGCTCAAATCCAGGCGTCCGAACAGAGAAAAGCCTGCGCCGTCGCCCCCCTCGAACGCCGCGAAGCTGCGCTCGATCGAAGGCACCAGATCGGGCGGAATCCCGAACTCCCGATAGCGCTCCTTCTCGATCACGTGGCGCGCCGCGTCGAGCGCGCGCTGGTGCAGTTCGGCGCTCGCCGACTCGAGGCGATCGACCTCCTCGGACCCGAAGCAGTAACAACGGCTTTCGTCCCAGTACACGCCGTCGATCGAGTGATATCGGAATCCGAGCGATTCCATCTGCTGTTGCCAGCCTTCGCGCGGCGCCAGAAGCTCCCTGCGCATCACCCGAGTCGCCCGAAGAAGTGGGCCGATGAGCCGAAGCCGCCGCGCGAAGGCACGGACTGTTCGATCGCGTGAGTGCCGACCCGCAGCGGAGCCATGTCCAGAGCGCCGAGTTGCAGGGCCTGTCGGCGGGCTTCATATTGAGCCCCCTCGCGGCCTCCCTCGGGGTAGCTCGGGCCCCGATAAATGATGCGAGGCCCGCCGAAATTGCCGGCTAAAGGGCGGCTGTCGTCGTCCCGGTCGCAGACGTCGGGCCGACCCCAATCGGCCGAACAGTCCTCCCGGCTGGCGTAGCGGTCGTGGACGACGCGTTGGGTAACCGGCATGCAGGCCGGAAGCGCGGCGGCCCCGATCAGTACCAGCACGATCCGTTGCGAGCGGTGACGCTTGAGCATTCGGAAAAGGATATATTCCGCACGAATACGAGTCATCGCGGAATACCCCGAATGGCGTATCCGGCACGGCGAAGGGAAGCGAAGAAATGAAGTCTTTGCTTGCGTTGGTCGCGTGGTGCCTTCTGTTCGTTCTATGCTGGCCGGTCGCGCTGCTCGCCCTGCTGCTCTGGCCGGTCGTCTGGCTGGTGTCGCTGCCGCTGCGGGTCATCGGCATCACGCTGGAAGCCGTGTTCGCGTTGCTGCGGGCGGTCCTGTTCCTGCCGGCACGCATCCTCGGCTACCGCGGCAAGCATGCGTAGGCTGTGCCGCCGGCGGGCCTGCCAGTCGCCTACAGGACGGACCGCAGCCCGAGGCTCTGTCTGCATCGGACCGCTCACCCATGGCAACCAGGCTTCGCGCGCTCCGGGCCGACATCACCACGCTGTCGGTTGACGCGATCGTCAACGCCGCGAACTCGTCCCTGCTCGGCGGAGGCGGCGTCGACGGGGCGATTCATCGCGCCGCCGGCCCCGAGCTGCTGGCCGAGTGCCGCCTGCTGGGCGGCTGCAAGACCGGCGACGCCAAGCTCACCAGGGGCTATCGGCTGCCCGCGAAGCATGTGATCCACACCGTGGGTCCGGTGTGGCGCGGCGGCTCAAGCGGCGAGCCCGAGCTGCTGGCCTCGTGCTACCGGCGCTCGCTGGAGCTTGCCGCCGCGAATGGAATCCTCAGCCTGGCGTTCCCGAGCATCAGCACCGGCGTCTACGGCTACCCGATCGAGCTGGCAGCGGCGGTCGCGGTCGATGCCGTGCACTCTTCGCTGCAGGAATTCGCGGCCATCGAGGAGGTCGTCTTCTGTTGTTTCTCGCCGGCCGATCTTCTGGTTTACGGACGCGCTCTGAATAGCCGCACGACAGGAGCGGCACGATGAAAATGCTGCTCGGAATTTTCCTGACCTGCGCTGAGTCTGTCCTTCTCGCCGCACAGCCTGCCTCAGGCGAGCCGAATCCTCTGCTTCGCCAGTATCGTGACGGCGAGAGACTGACATATCACATGAAAGGCACCAACGAGACCTGGCACTATCAGATCCAAGCCGAAGGAGTGGTAAAGAAAGATGCGGACGGCACTTACTTCGAAGAATACGTTTGGTCGCATTTGATCTCCGACGATCGGGAAGCCGCTCTTTCGGCGGGCAGCACCAGTCTTCGCCAGCGGGTCACGCTCGACCCCGATCGCGGCCCTGTGTTTCCGAACCTCAGCCAGGTTGACTCAAGGCTTGTGGGTCCTATGACCGACTTCCTGACTTTCTATGTCGACCTGTGGCTCGCAGCCAAGACCGGCAGGATCACCCATCCCCGCGATCATTTTTACTTCAAGCGCGGCGCTCCCAATTCGTGGGCGGATGGTACCCGCGTGCTGATCGGCGAAAGCTCGGTCGATTTTGATTTCACGCTCAAGGACGTCAATCCGACCGACCGGATAGCCACATTGGTCATAAGGCACTTGCCGCCGGAGAAGCCTGAAATCCGACTCCCCGTTGATTGGATGCGGGAACCGGTTGCCGACACGCCCAACAACTGGGTGCAGTTGCAGAGAACCAAGGACAACAGGTATCTGGCGGCGGTCGGCAAGGAGACATTCGAGGTTCAGATCACATTGAGTCTGATGGATGGAAAGATACTGTTCGCTACGATGGACAATCCGGTGGAAACTTTGGAACGCGAATGCGCCGATTCGGCCCTTACGAAATGCAGTGACGCCAAGCCCCATCTGATCGAACGGCGAATCGAAATCTCTTTAGAACGGGGTTAACTGGACGACGGTGGCATGGGTCGAAGGGAACAGGGGGATTCGTGATTACACACACCGGCGGTTGTCATTGCGGTCGCGTCCGATTCGAAGTGGTGGCACCGGCCAAGCTCGAGGTTTCCGACTGCAACTGCTCCGTGTGCAGCAAGGCGGGCTACCTGCACCTGGTGGTTCCCGCCGATCGCTTCAAGCTGCTTTCGGGCCGCGATGTTCTGACAACGTACAGCTTCAACACGCACACGGCCAAGCACCTGTTCTGTTCGGTTTGCGGCATCAAATCGTTCTACGTGCCGCGTTCGCATCCGGATGGCTTCAGCGTGAACGCGCGCTGCCTCGACCCGGGAACGGTGGAGGAAGTCAGCATCAGGCCGTGCAACGGTCGTGAATGGGAAAAGCAATACCCGAAGGGGCGGGGAGATTACGCGCAGTGAAGCAAGGCCAGCGTGCTGCGTTGCCGCCCCCGGCGCCCGGAGCCCTGGAGCCGTCGATGAACCGCAAGCGAAACTCCGTCGACGCGGACGGCGTGTTCGAGCCGTTTCCGATCGCCGACGCGCCGTGGCAGGAGTTCTCGCAGGGTGAGCGTTTCGGCATGCGCTTTCAGCACCTGAGCGATTACGGCGGCGGAACGCAGATCGGCATTGCCAACGAGGTGCTTGCGCCCGGCAAGCAGGCCAATCCATTCCACTACCACATGCTGGAGGAGGAGCACGTCCTGGTCCTCGAGGGATCGGTGACGCTTCGACTGGGCGAAAAGACCTACGTGCTGTCGGCCGGCCATTACGTGTGCTTCCCGGCCGGCCAGAAGGTGGGACATTCGCTCTTCAATCACACTTCGCAGCCCTGCCGATACCTGATCATCGGCAACCCGAACCGGAACGATGTTGCGGTTTTCCCGGAGACCGGGCGCGTCAGCGTCAAGCTGATGGGGGAGGGCTACCGCCGCTCGGCCACGATGGATTACTGGGAGGATATCGATGCCGGCGACAAGACCTGACCTCGGTGGGCTGGATTTCCTGGCCGCGGTCGTTGCAAAATGGTCGGGCACCAGGGCCCATCTTCGCGACGCCCGGCCGCACTTGCTGGCCACGTTGGAGGCAATCGAGCGCGATCCGGTGTTCGCGTCGGTGTTCGCGCGGCATTGGCCTGACGGCTGATCCCGCGAAAAAATTCGAGGAGCACATCTTCATGCATTACCTGCTGATTTACGAGGTCGCACCCGATTACCTGGCGCGACGCGCCCAGTATCGTGACGTTCACCTGGCGCTCGCCTGGCAGGCAGCCGAGCGCGGGGAGTTGCTGCTCGGGGGCGCGGTGGGCGATCCGATCGAGGGGTCCATATTGCTGTTTTCGGCCGACTCCGCGGCGATCCCTGAGGCCTTTGCGCGGGCCGATCCGTATGTGGTGAAGGGGCTGGTAACTCGGTGGCGGGTGGCGCCGTGGCGCACCGTGGCCGGCCACCAGGCATCCAATCCGATCCGTGCCGGGTAGCCCGCTGGTCAGGCTTGCGCTGCTGGTCGCGTGCGGCGCGGCGTTCGTCTGGCTGACGGCCTCGTCGCTGCCCTCCGTGGTGGCATCTCACTTCGGTGTTGCGGGGGACGCGAATGGATTCATGCCTCGCGGGCTGTACCTGCGCTTCACTCTGGGGTTCGTGGTCGGCCTTCCGGCGCTGCTGACCATCGGGTCGCACCTTGCGATCGGCAGCCCGCGCGCCCGGATCAACCTGCCGAACCGCGAATACTGGCTTGCGCCCGAGCGCAGGAACGAGACCGTGTCGTATCTGCGCGCGCACATGGCGCGCTTCGGCGCGGTTCTGCTCGTGTTCCTGTGCTATGTGCATTGGCTGGTTGTCCGCGCCAACGAGACTCAGCCGCCACGCCTGTCGAATCCCGCGATGCTGGGTGGCCTGGCTGCGTTCATCGTGTTCGCGCTCGTTTGGTCACGGTCGTTTCTGCGCCGTTTCCGCAATCGGCCAACGGGTCAATCGGCATGAGCGAGGGAACGTCGGTCCGACCCGCCGTCACCGGCGACGCCGACGCGATCGCCCGCATCTACGGCCATTACATCCTGAATACGACGATCTCGTTTGAAGAGCAGCCGGTATCGGCCGTTGAGATGGCCGAGCGCATCGCGGAGGTGCTCTCGAGCTCTCTTCCGTGGCTGGTCGCCCTCCAGGCCGAGCAGGTCGTCGGCTATGCGTATGCCGGAAAATGGAAGGGGCGGTGCGCCTATCGCCATTCGGTTGAGAGCAGCCTCTACCTGGAGCCGGCGTTTACCGGTCGAGGCATCGGAACGCAGTTGTATCAGGCGCTGCTGGTCGCGCTGCGGGACCGGTCGATTCACGTGGTGATCGGAGGCATCGCGCTACCGAACGACGCAAGCGTTGCGCTGCACGAGCGGCTGGGCTTCAGCAAAGTGGCGCACTTCAAGGAAGTCGGATATAAGTTCGGGCAGTGGCTTGACGTCGGTTATTGGCAAAGATCTCTCTGATGTACGTCCCATCACATTTCGAGGAGGCGCGGCTCGAGGTACTACACCAGCTGATTCAGGCTCGTCCGCTTGCGACCGTGATCACGCTGTCGGCGGGCGGAATCAACGCGAATCACGTGCCGCTGCACCTGGCGCCGGCTCAGGGCCGGTTCGGCGCGCTGCAGGGCCATGTCGCGCGCTCCAACCCGATCTGGAGCGACCGGGTCCAGGACGTGGAGGCGCTGGCGATATTCAAGGGTCCCGACGCCTACATTTCGCCTTCGTGGTATCCGGCGAAACGCGAACACGGCAAGGTCGTCCCGACCTGGAACTACGTCGTGGTCCACGCTTACGGCCCGCTGCGCGTGATCGACGATCCGGTCTGGCTGCGCGGCCAGCTGCAGGCGCTCGTGGGCGAGCACGAAGCTTCGTCGATTGCTCCCTGGTCGATCTCCGATGCGCCGCCGGAGTTCATCGAGCGGATGATCGGATCGATCGTCGGCTTCGAGATCGTCATCTCCAAGCTGGTCGGCAAATGGAAGCTCAGCCAGAACCAGCCCGCGGCGAACCGGGCCGGCGTGGTCGACGGCCTGACCGCGCGCGCGGACGCAGACGCGCTCGAGGTGGCGGAACTGGTCAAGGAAGCGTCGCGCAATGCACGATAAAGGAGCAGATGCGAAACCCCTGGAAGGCGGCTGTACCTGCCGCGCGGTGCGCTATCGCCTTGCGAGCCGACCGATGATCGTTCACTGCTGCCACTGCCGCTGGTGCCAGCGCGAAACCGGGGCCTCGTTCGCCCTTAACGCGGTGATCGAAGCCGATCGCGTGCTGCTGCTGCAAGGCGAGCCGCAACTTGTCAACACGCCCTCGCTGAGCGGCAAGGGCCAGAAAGTCGCCCGCTGCCCGGCCTGCCGGATTGCGCTGTGGAGCAACTACGCGGGTGGCGGCGATCTGGTCCGCTTCGTGCGCGTCGGCACGCTCGACGAGCCGGATCGAGTGCCGCCGGATATCCACATCTATACCGAAAGCAAGCAACCCTGGGTGGTGCTTGGACCCGAAACTCCGGCCGTGCCCGAGTACTACGACCGCAATGCGTACTGGCCGAAGGAAAGCCTGGAGCGTCGCGCCCGGCTGTTTGCCAGCAGGGCGTCCGGGTCGTGACCGCGCTCGTCGCTCGCGCTGGTTGCCCTCGAGCGCGCGGGTGCGCTACGCCGGCGGATTTGCAGGCGGCGTATCGCCGACCGCGCTCGGCGGCCACAGCACCGCGGGGTCGATTTTCACGCGCACGGTCTCCGGCTTGACGTCAGCCACGATTTCGTAGTCCCGCTGGCTTCCGGTCAGGCGCTTCCTGGGAGTTTCGTACGGCGCGGTGGTGTCCTGATGCAGCGCATAAACGACCGGGTGCTTAGGATCCAGCAGCCGGCGCACCACGATGGCCGTTTCACCATTGGCCAGCCGCACGTACGCCCCCGGCGGGAAAAGACCGACGCTGGCAATCAGGGCGCCGATCAGCACCGGCTCGATGGCCTTGGCGGCGTGCTCGTTCAGTTCCTTGATCGCTTGCCGCGGAGAGAGCGCGGGTCGATAGGCGCGCTGGCTCACCAGGACGCAATAGCGATCGGCGAGCGACACGACCTGGGCCTCCAGGCAGATCGCGGCTTCCTTCAGTCCGGCCGGGTAGCCCGAGCCGTCGCGTGCTTCGTGATGCTGTTCAACCGCCTGCAGCCAAACCGGATCCTGGATTCCGAAGTCGCGCAGTACCTTCGCGCTCTGGCCCGGGTGAAGCGCGAGCGCGGTGCGCTGGTCGCTTGCCAAAGGCTCCTGCTGGCGGTGCAGTGTGTCCTGCAGATCGAAGATGCTCAGGTTCATCGTCAGCGACGCGGCGATCGCCGATTCGGCCCGGGCCGGGTCGTGGCGCAGGCGACTGAGCAGCAGCGAGGTCAATATCGCGACGTTGGTCGAATGGCGCAGCGAATATCTGAGCGATTCGGACAGCAGCAATTGCGCCAGCGCCGCGTCGCTGTCCAGCGAACAGCATTCGCGGATGGTGGCCGCTGTCGAGCGGATGCCGGGTTCGAATTGCGCCGCCGGAGGCTCGAGCGAGCGCAGATCATCCAGTGCCTGCGCGGCAGATACCAGGGTTTCGAAGATCGAGACGCGGTTGCGTACCTGCTGGGACGGCAGGCGACTGAATTCCGCAACCACGCGGTCCGACCGGCCGATGGCACGAGCGGCGTGCGCTTGCGCGTAGTCCGGATCGTAGAGGCCCACCTGAAGCAGGCGCTCCAGCTGCAGCTCGGTCTCGACCGGGTGTCCGCGACGCAACAACAACCGACCCGCCGAGGTGTAGATGTCGAACGGCACCGGCGTGCCGACTTGGAGCAGGTCGGCTCTGATCCTCGCCAGTTTCAAGTCGATGGCGCTCCTTAACCGCGCTGCGCAGTATAGGCTTGTGCAGCCACCTCTTACAATTCGTTTACAGGACCTCGAATTCGAAAGCAAGGCCCGGAGTGCCGGCGGCCGGCACGATCTCTACAGTGGCGCGGTCGAAGAGTCGAATGTCGAGAGCGAACGATGAAGACGAATATCAGCAACGAGCAGCGCGCGGCGAAGGTCCTTGCGGACGCCCGGTGGGCGGCCGTGGTGGGACGTGATCCGAATGCGGATGGCCGGTTCTTCTATTCGGTGCGGACAACGGGGGTGTACTGCCGGCCCAGCTGCCCGTCACGCGCCGCCCGCCCGGAAAACGTCTCGTTCTACGCGACCGCGGCCGACGCGGAGGAGGCGGGTTTTCGCGCCTGCCGGCGCTGTAAGCCGGACCAGCCGGGCCTGTCCGCCTCGCACGCAAACAAGGTCGCCGAGCTGTGCCGTTTCATCGAGGCGTCCGAGCATCCGCCGACGCTCGGCGAGCTGGCGCGGCGGGCTGGCATGAGCAGCTTTCACCTGCACCGCGTATTCAAGGCGGTCACCGGCGTCACACCCAGGGCCTACGCCGGCGCCCACCGGGCCCGGCGCCTGCAGCAGGAGTTGAAGCGCGCCGGCACGGTCACCGACGCCATCTACGGGGCGGGCTACAACTCGGCGGGCCGGTTTTACGAAGAAGCCGACCAGTTGCTCGGCATGACTCCCACCCGATACCGTTCGGGCGGGGCCGGCACCGAGATCCAATTTGCAATCGGCCAATGCTCGCTCGGCTCTATCCTGGTCGCTCGCAGTGCCCGGGGACTGTGCTCGATCATGATGGGGGACGATCCGGCGGCCCTCGCGCACGAGCTGCACGACCGCTTTCCGAAGGCTCAGCTGATCGGTGGCGACGCGAAATTCGAGCGATGGGTTGCGCAGGTGGTCGGCCTGGTCGAGCAGCCCAGGCTCGGGCTGCAGCTGCCGCTCGATGTGCAGGGGACGGCGTTTCAGCGGCGGGTTTGGCAGGCGCTGCGCAAGATCCCGGTCGGACGGACGGTCAGCTATTCGGACATTGCACGGCGCATCGGTGCGCCCAAGTCGGTGCGCGCAGTGGCGCAGGCGATCGCCGCCAACAAGCTGGCCGTTGCGATTCCCTGTCACCGGGTCGTGCGCAGCGACGGCAGCCTGTCGGGCTATCGCTGGGGCGTCGCGCGCAAGCGGGCCCTGCTCGACCGCGAGGTACCCGCGTGAATGCGCCGGAGCGGCCGATCCCGCACGCCGCGCTAGTGCCAGCGCTGCCGGAGCGGGTCGGCGTGATCGACTGGAGGCAGGTGGAGTCCGATCTGGATGCCGAAGGCAGCGCGCGCATCGGGCAGCTGATCACGCCGTCAGAATGCGCGGCGCTGGCTCGCCTGTACGGCGAGGATCCGGACTCGAGCGGAATCTTTCGAAGCCGGGTCGTGATGGCGAAACACGGCTTCGGCCGCGGCGAGTACCGCTATTTCGGCTACCCGCTGCCACCACTGATCGCCGGGCTGCGCGAGGCGCTGTACCCGCGCCTGGCGCCGATCGCCAACCGCTGGAACGAGGCGATCGGCAAGCGCGCCATCTATCCGCCGCAGCACGCGGAGTTCATCGAGCGCTGCCGCGCGGCCGGGCAGTTGCGCCCGACCCCGCTGCTGCTGCACTACCGTGCCGGCGACTACAACTGCCTGCACCAGGATCTGTACGGCGAGCAGGTCTTTCCGTTGCAGGTCGTGCTGCTGCTGTCGGCGCCGGGGCGCGATTTCGAAGGCGGCGAGTTCGTGATGACCGAGCAGCGCCCGCGGATGCAGTCGCGGCCGATCGTGCTGCCGCTGGCGCAGGGCGATGCGGCCGTGGTCGCCGTGCACCAGCGTCCGGTGCAGGGAGCGCGGGGCCCGTACCGCGTGAACCTGCGGCACGGCGTGAGCCGGGTGCGCTGCGGCGAGCGCTACGCCGCGGGGATCATCTTCCATGATGCGACCTGAGCGGATCCGAGGTCGGGCCGAACTCGCGCTGCCGGATCTGTTCACGTCCGCCGGGGCGGCCGACCCGTACGCGGGGGAGCCGATATCGCTCGGCGCTGGGGCGGTCGTGATCCGCGGCCTGGCCGAGCCGCACGCGGCCCGGCTGCTGGCCGACCTGGATCGCGTGCTCGATGCGGCTCCGCCCAGGCACCTGGTCACGCCCGGCGGCTTCCGGATGTCGGTCGCAATGAGCAACTGCGGCACCGCGGGCTGGGTCAGCGACGCCGGCGGGTATCGCTACGACGCCGTCGACCCGGACAGCGGCCGCCGCTGGCCGGCGATGCCCGTGTCGTTCCGCGAGCTCGCGCAGCGCGCGGCCGATGAGGCGGGTTATCGCGCTTTCGCGCCCGACGCCTGCCTGATCGGCCGCTACGAGCCGGGCGCTCGGCTTACGCTGCACCAGGATCGCGACGAACAGGATCTAGACCAGCCGATCGTGTCCGTGTCGCTGGGATTGCCGGCGGTGTTTCTGTTCGGGGGCTTGAAGCGCGCGGTCAGGGCGGTGCGTGTCCCGGTGACCCACGGCGACGTCGTTGTCTGGGGCGGACCTGCGCGGCTGAGCTACCACGGTGTGCTGACGCTGGCCGATGGGCTGCATCCGCTGACCGGCAGATGCCGTTTCAATCTCTCGTTTCGGCGGGCCGGGTGAAGCCGATTCGACCGCCATCGGGGTGGCTGGCCTGCGTTCTGGGCGGGGTCAGCCTGGCCTGGTGCGGCTTATCCGGCGCGGCGTTCGCCCAGGAATCGCGCCCACGCCCGTACGAGGTCGTCACCGAGACCGACATGCCGCACCTGGAGGAGAACCTGAGGTATGCCACACGACGGGAGCGACGCTGCATCGACCGGCACGACCTGTCCGCCGCGTTCTGGATGCTGGGGCATGCCTCGCTGCAGGACTGCAGGCTGGTGAAGACGGGTCAGGACGCCGGTTCGGCAAGCTACCGGCTGCAGTGCAATGGCGGGCATGGCACGACGGGCGACGCTCATTGGCAGTTCGATGCCGATCGGATGACCGGCACGCTGCGCGTGCGCCTGGGCGGCAAGAACATGACGTTCCACCAGCGGATCACCGCCACGCCGGCGAAGATCGCAACCGGCTGCTGATCGTTCTGCCGCTCCCGCGCCGGCGGAACAGCCGCGCCCATAGCTCCCCTCGCCGGCGCCAGCGGTCCGAAGGCTCCCCTCTCGCGCGGCAGCGGGGGACGGGGGTGAGGGCGCTTTTGGCCACTTCTCTCAGGATCGACTGGCCGCGGCTCTGGCAGATTTCCCTTCGCATGGCGCTAACGCCCGATCGTCAACGTCGAGGAAACAGAATGATCGCGTCGCGATTCACACGGCCGAGCTTCGAGATGATTCTTCCGGACGTCGCGGCGTTCGCGCTCGGTCTTGCCACTGCCCGGATGCTCGGATGGAACACGACCGACCTGGTCTGGAGCTTGTGGCTCAGCAGTCTCGTGCTCGGATATGTTTCGATCCTGTCGGTGATCGGCAAGGGCTTCTTCATAGGCTCTGCGGTCGTCTTCAGCGAGCAATTTCCGGCGCAATATCGCGCGAAGGCCATCCTGATTGGATCTTCCTTGGCCCTTTTCGTGCTGGCGTTCTTCTCAGTGCATTTCTGCGGGTTCCATGCGGTGCACGCCGGTTTCCTTTCCTCGTTCTTTCCGCCGGACGGAGTGCCCAAACAGGCTTTTGGCAGCGTGTCTTTCAATCCAGTCCGGCTGTTCGGAAATGCGTTCGCGTACCTGATGCCGAAGTACGGCTTCTTCCTGATTCCGGTGGTCGTCGCCGAGCGGCGAGTGCTGTTCGGTTCGCTCAGCGCGCTGATGCAGGCCAGGCGGCAGCCCGCGTCGGATCAATACATCGGGCAGCTGTTGAGCGCTGCAGGGGCGTCGGCCCACGGCCTGTTCAGTCGCCCGTACCTGAACGTCGTGCGCATGCATCTGCTGATTTTCTTCTTCGCGATCTGCCATGCGCTCAAGATCGACTCTTTCCCCGTCTTTGTCGTGGTGTACGCGGTGTATTTCTTTCCGTGGTCAATCTTCGGAAAGACCGCTGACGCTCAGCAGGGCGCGCAGAGCGCGGCGGCTAACTAGCACCACTCCGTGGCGGTCGAGGGCGGAGTCGCCTCGCATCGATTTTGCAGGGACGCCGGCAGTGCTGCACCAACGGCACCTTCACGCGCGACGCCGGTCGCCCGCCTTGCGGCCGGACGCCGATCGCTGAACGGCCGAGCGGCCGGGGGAGTCAGGGTTGTGGCGCCGGTCGGAGCTTCGTCTCTTGATCAGACGCCGATTCAGCGCAGCGCGGGTCATGCCGATGAGGTCCGCGGCAATGCCTTGATTGTGGTTGGCGCGCCGCATCGCCTCGTCTTCCAGCGCCCGCTCGGCCTCTTTGTGGGTGGGAAGCTGCTGCAGCTGCTCAAGAGTGCGAGCAATCGAAGCATTGACCGACGATTCGGCGGCCGGCTGGGTGGCAGATGGGTTTTGGGCGATTTTGTCCTTGAAACTGCGCAAAGCGAGGATGCCGCCCCTGTGCCGGGTCACCGCGTCCCGGCACATTGATTCGAGCTCGCGCACATTGCCGGGGAAGCTGTATGTGCTCAGCAACGTGAAAAGCTCACGCGGGATCCTGGGTGCCGTCTTGCCGGATTCGACGGCGGCCTTCTCCACGAGCCACGTAACGAGCAACGGAAGATCCGCTTGTCTTGCACGCAGCGGGGGCAGGTGAACGCGGTACGCGTCCAGCTTGTGGTAAAGGTCCCTGCGGAATCTTCCGGCCCGAACATCACGATCGAGATCGCGGCTGGTCGCAACTAAAAAGCGGGCCCGGCTTCTGAGTGGCCGATCGCTCCCAGACGGCAGGAAGGTTCCATCTTGCAGCAGTCGCAGCAGCCTGACCTGCGACCCGTCGCCAAGATCGCCAACCTCATCCAGGAAGACGGTCCCGTCCCTGGCCTTTGCGATCAAACCCTTGTGATCCGGCGCCGCCTCGATCGGCGCGCTACGGGCATGACCGAACAGGGCCTGCGAAAACCTGTCGGCGTCGCTGCCTGCGAGGTCGACCGGCACAAACGGGCCCGTGCGCTCCGATATCCGATGTACGGCGCGGGCGATCAGCTCTTTGCCGGTTCCCATTTCTCCGCACACGAGCACGGGATGCTCCAGGGTCGCGACCTGCTCGAGATATCGAAAAATCCGCAGCATCTCCTTGCTCTGGGTGATGAACCCGGAAAAAGCGTCGTGCCGCGTCGCCGACTCGCTCAGTGCCAATTCTCTTAGCGAGTGCATCTCGGCCTGGTACCGGCGGATCTGAAGGGCATGCGATACCGATGCCACCAAGCGCTCCGGGTCGACCGGCTTCACCAGGTAGTCGATCGCGCCGTCCCTCATGCACTGCACCGCCGTGTGCAGCTCGCTCCTTCCGGTCATCACGATCACGGGGATCTCGGGGTGAGCCTGCCTGATTTGCCTGAGTAGCTCCTGCCCGGCCAGGTGCGGCATCGTCAGATCGAGCACAACGACGCCGATCGCGCGTTCCTCGAGCAGCGGCAATACGCTGCGGCCGTCGTCGAGCGCGACGACTCTTTCGAAGCCTGCGCCGCGCAGCTCGATCCCGACGGCCCGCAGCAATGCCGGTTCATCGTCGACCAGCAGGATGGGAAGCTTCGCGATGCCGAACTCTTCTGACATGGTCGGTGTCGGGTCAGTCCATGAAGCCAAATGCGTCCATCGCCATCAATCAGCTCGCGCAGCCCAGATCGACGATGACACGAGTGCCTCTGCCGGGTTCGGATTCGAAATGTAGATGGCCTCCCATGCTTCCAAGCAGCGCCGTTGTGATGGCCACTCCGAGCCCCGTTCCTCCGCTCGCCTGTTTCGTCGTGAAAAAAGGCTCGCTGATGCGCCGAAGATCGGCCTCGGAGATCCCGCTCCCCTGGTCTTCCACCACCAGCATCACGCGCCTTTTCGTGACTTCGCAGGATGTCGATACGGTTACACCGCGGTTCCGGTCCGGCAGGGCCTCGAGGGCATTGATCAGCAGATTACTCACGACCTGGCCGAACTGAGGTGCATCACCGAGTGCCGGCGGCAAGTTCGGCGCGAGGTCTGTGCGAAAGTATCCGGTGCTGTCGTTGATCTTATGCCGCAGCAAGCGCACCGTTCGTTCAACCACGTCGTTGACCTCAAATGGCTCCCGTGAGCTTTGGGGCCTTGATCGATAGAAATCGCGCAAATCTTCGACGATGTGAAGGATCCTCATTGCCGCCTCATGAATGTCTCGAGACACTATGGGCAGATGCTCCCGCATTTCGTCGTAAGGCAAACCAGCGAGCGTCGTTTCAAGGTCCGGCTCCCTGTGCGAATCGACGAGCACCAGCAGGTCCGCGCAGGCCTTCGCCACTGCGCCGGAACTCTTCAAGATCACGTCGTTCTGGTTGCTGATGTCGTGCGCAACACCTGAAACCAGCAAACCCAGAACCGCCATCCGGTTCTTCTGGATAAGCTGAAGTTCCTTCTGGCGCAGATCCTCCTTGAGGCGCCTGCGCTCGCTGACGTCGCGCATGATCGCCGTCAGAAAGCGCCCCTCATCAGTCGCCCAGGTCGACAGCGAGACCTCGAGGGGAAACTCGCTGCCGTCCTTGCGCAGACCGGAGAATTCAGGTGTTGTCGTACCTGAGTGGGCGTCTCCGGATCTGAAAAATTCTGCAACTGCGCGTTCATGGTCGTCGCGGTACGCCGCAGGCCACAGGTACTTGAAAGTCTGCCCCAGGACCTCCTGCGCGGGGTAGCCGAACATGGTGGCGGCCCCGGCGTTCCACGAAACGATGTTTCCTTCGGTGCCGACCGAGACGATCGCTTCATTGGCCGAGTCCGAGATAGCCCTGAACCGCGCTTCGCCGGCACGCAATGCCGCGGCCGAACGCAAGCGGTCGACGACGGCGCGCCGCAGTCGCACAAACTGAAACACGATATAGCCCAGCAATAGAACCGACACCCCGTAGAGCAGGACGCGGTAGACCTGGGCCACTCTCTCGACCCCTCGGTCGTAGTCCATCACGGCCCTTTGCAGGTCGGCGAGCGGAGCAACGCTGGTCGAAGCCAGAGTGATTCGCCGCAACAGCTCGTTGGTCTCCGGAATCAGCGTGACCATCAAGCGACCATGTGCCACCAGTGTCCTCAACTCGGAGTGAAGCTTGCTCTCTACCGCAAGCCGGTCCAGTACGGCCTGAATCTCCAGCTCATCGTCAGAATCACGCATTTGCATGAAGCGCAGCACGGAATTCGGCAAACGACTGATGTCAGCACTCAGGGATTTCCGTTCCCTTGGGATGCGCAAAACGGGTCCGGCCGATGTCACGTACCTGAGCGAGTTCTGCAACAGGGCATTCCTGGACTTGAAGCGTTCGACCGACATCAGCCTTTCGACTTGGGAGTCTTTCAAGCGGCCGATGTGCGGCGCCAGGAAGGACTGAGCTTTCCAGGACCCCGCCGCACTTTCCTTTTCTACAACTCCCAGCGCGCGGACCAGATTGCGGCGGTCCGTCGCGAGCGGATCGTAGTTCGCCTGCAAGCCAGCACGCGCCGCCAGGACGTCCCGCGCCATTTCGGCGTCAGAAAGCTCGTAGTTTCGAATGGCGTCGAGGAGCCGCTCCCGCAGAACCAGGTCCGGGTTGCGGGTGTGAGTCAGCATGGCGGTGACCAGCGCCAGCAGGGCCAGAACGATGGTCAGCGGCCTCCACCAGTGGCTCCTCATCTTGCGCCTTGAACCTTGATTTGCAGAGGCTGCCCCCGGAACTCGCCAGTCAGGCTTCCGAGAAACTGGACGATCAGGTGATTCTCTTTCGAGTTAAGGACTCTGCCGAGCTGCGCGCGGGACATCGTGTCAACCGCAGTCTCCAGGCTTGCCGCTCTCCCGTCGTGGAAGTAGGGTGAGGTCACCGCGACGTTGCGAAGGCTTGGAACCCGGAACACCCCCTTATCCCGGTCGTCGTTTGTCAGCACGAAGCGACCCAGATCTGGGTAAGTGGGCGATGATGGTTTCGGCACCATATCCGAGAACACACCGAAGGTCTGAAATAGATTGCCCCCGACATTGATCCCCTGGTGACAGGCAACGCAACCGTACGATTTGAAGAGTTGATACCCGTCTAATTCGTCGCTACTCAGAGCATTGAGTTGTCCGCGCAAAAATTTGTCGAAACGGGCGTTCGGTGTAATCAGGGACGTTTCGAAGCTGTCCAACGCATCGAGCACCGATTCCTTTGAAACGCCCCCGGGATAGATTGCCTTGAAGCGGACCTCGTACTTCGGATCGGCGTTGAGCTCAGACAGAAGTTCCGGCCAGGTAATTGCCATCAGCGCCGCATCCTGCAGGACCTTGTCGTTAAGGTCCGACAGTGTCTCGAATTTACCGTCCCAAGTGAAAAAAAGATCGAATCCCACGTTGAAGATGGTCGGCGTGTTGCGCAGGATTCGACCATTGTTGTACGCGCTGGCACGCGGCTTCCCGTCCATGCCATTGTTGTTGAGTGGGTGGCAGGTCTCGCAGGATCGATCCTTGCCATGAGAGAGTCGAACGTCTCGGAATAGCTGTTCTCCCAGTTCGGCTCGGGCCGCATCCACGGGTACCGTAAGCGGAAGCGGCTCGATCGGTTCGCGCGCTTGGGATATTGCTCCCTGGCTGAGCGCGGCGAGCGCAAGCAATCGGAACGCGGCCGCCGTGGCCCCGCCGCACCAGATCTGAACGGTGCGCAGCAGTCGTAATCCCCGCATGTGGACGTCCTTCCAGTCGAGCATCGCTTTTTTGACAGCAATAATTAACGCGCCGCGCGGGCTATTGAGCGAACGGGCGGTGCCGTGCTTGTAGGCACGCTGAAACGAGCTTGCCTTGGATCAGATTCCTCTACCCTACTCCGGTTGGCGCGACGAAGCGCGCTATCGGGCACCCCTCCAGATGAAGCCCGAAAGACGCCCGACTGCGGTGGTGGCCGTGGCGCGCTTTCGAGCCAGACTGCTCGTTTTGTAGCACCAGTAGCGCTCCCTGCGCAGCTCTGGTGAACTGCGCTCCATGTTCGGGCGGCCAAGCTTCCAGTAGACACGAATGAAGTCGATAAGGGGAATCACAGAATTTCGAGCCCGACCTCACGGAGATTCAAATGTCAGCCTCACAACTCGTGCACAAGGCGCGAAAGGAAAACCGCATGAAGAACTGCAATGCATTGTCGAATCGGACCACGCGTCGCATCCTGCCCATCGCGTGCGCCACCGCTCTTGCCGTGGCTTTCACGGTCTCGCTGCCGCAACCCGCCCACGCCGACCAATTCAAACCGCCACGCGTGCCGTCCAACATCCAAGTGCCCGCGGGCAACACGGCGTTTCTCGAGGGTCACGGCGTCGGCACCCAGAACTATGTCTGCGCACCCTCAGCCTCCTCAAGCTCGGGCTTCGCCTATGTGCTCTTCACACCGGAGGCAACTCTGTTCAACGAGGATGACGAGCAGGTCATCACCCACTTCTTCAGTCCGAACCCGTTTGAGGTTAACACTAATCCAGCGGTGGTGGCCGATGGCACGATTCGCGTCACGTGGCGGCACTCGCGGGACACGAGTACCGTCTGGGGCAAGGTGCGGCCACGTGATCCATCTATTCCCGGTGATCTTGGTGATTCCTCCTCCGACCCCGCTTTCGTCGCGAAGGGTGCCGTTGCCTGGCTCAAAGTTACAGTGGTTGGAGCTCAAGACGGACCGACCGGTGGCGACACGCTGACGAAGACCACCTTCATCCAACGAGTGAACACCTCTAAAGGGGTCGCACCGTCGACGGGCTGTGCCTCGTTCTCAGACGTCGGTAATCAGGCGTTCGCGCCCTACACGGCCGACTATATCTTCTACACGGACCGATAGAGGCGGCGCGGGCAACGGCCCCTGGGATCCTCTGGTGTGGCCGCTGTCCCATGTAGCACGGGCTATTGAGGGAATGCATGGCCGCGGCGGTTGGCCATGGCGTGTTTTTGAGCCAGGTTGCTCGCTCTGTAGCACCCGTAGCGTTCCCGGCGCAGCTCTGGTGAACTGCGCTCCATGTTCGGTTGGTCAACGTTCCAGGAGATACGAATGAAGTCGGTAACGGGAATCATCTGTCCGCTTTTTGTCGCGATGGCGTGCTCGCAAAGTGCGCTCGCCCGCAGCGACGAAAGCTCGCCGTCCGTGCCGTCGGCGATCGCCGTGCCGGCAGGCCACAAGATCGAGGTGATGTTGCGCGCATCCGGGGTTCAGATCTATCGGTGCCAGCCAACGGCGCAGGCTGCGACCGATTATGGTTGGGCATTCGTGGCGCCGGAAGCAACGCTCTTTAACCGGGATGGAACGGTGGCTGGGCACCACTACGCCGGGCCAACCTGGGAAGCGAACGACGGCAGCAAGGCGGTAGGTACGCTCGTGGCGAAGGCAGCCGGGCCCGACGCAGCCTCGATTCCATCGCTTCTGCTGAGTGCGGCCGTTGTACGGCATGGAGGGACGTTCGAGAAAGTCGCCTTCGTGCAACGCCTGCACACCAATGGTGGTGCGGCACCGGCCACCGGCTGCACGAGCGAGGCCGCCAATAGCGAGGCTCGCGTTCCGTACACGGCCGATTACTACTTTTACACGTTGGATCGCCTTCCGTCCGCGTTGGAGTCCTACTGACACGATCAGTGTTCCTTAGTGGCCACTTACAAGTAACGCCGCAATCGCTGCAATGAACCAATTGCACCTTGCGTGGCGTTAACGGCAGACAAGTCCTTCACTCTTGGAGATTAAACATGAGATTGCGTCCCGCGGTCGCAGGGAAAGCCTGCGCCTTAGTTTGTGTGATGTCAGTGGCCGCCTGCGGAGGTGGCGGCGGCAGTTCGGGGGCTCAACCGGCGACCACCGGATTGACCGATACGGCGCTGGCGTCGAACGGCGTGATCGCCGCCGCCCATACCGATGTGAATCTGCAAAACGCCTGGGGCATTGCCGCCGCACCGAACGGCGTCTTCTGGATCGCCGACAACAACAGCAACGAGTCGACCGCGTACGACGGCACAGGAGCCCCGCGGGCGCCGGTCGTCAGCATTGCGGCGGGCGTCAACGGCCCCGCCAATCCGACCGGCGTGGTCTTCAACAGGACCAACGACTTTGTCATCACCACGGCTACCGGTTCGCAGCCCGCGCAATACCTGTTTGCCGGCGAGGGGGGAACGATTAACGGCTGGGCGCAAACCGTAAGTGGTACGAACGCCCCCGTCGCGTACGATGACGGCGCGGGCGGCGCCGTGTACAAGGGACTGGCGTTGCTCAACGACGGCACCGCCAATCACCTGTATGCGACCGATCTGCACAACGCCAAGATCGACGTCTTCGACGCCGGTTTCAACAAGGTGACGCGCGCGGGGACCTTCGCGGACTCGACGATCCCGGCCGGCTTCGCGCCGTTCAACATCGTGGCGCTTGGCAATCAGCTGTACGTGTCGTACGCCAAGGAGGATGCCACCGCGCACGACGAGGTGCTGGGCGCGGGCCTGGGCTACGTCAACATCTTCGACGCCAACGGAACCTTCGTGAAGCGCTTCGCATCGACGGGCTCGCTCAACGCCCCATGGGGCATCGCCATGGCGCCGGCCGGATTCGGTGCGGCGGCCGGCGATCTGCTGATCGGCAATTTCGGAGACGGAGCCATCAACTACTTCGATCCTGCGACCGGCCAGCGCTTGGGCGCCATCAGCCTGGCCAGCGGCAAGCAGCTGATCATTCCAGGACTGTGGGCCCTGGCCTTCGGCAACGGCGCGACCAACCAGCCCGCCACAGACCTCTTCTACACGGCTGGGCCCACCAACCAGACCGACGGGGTGTTCGGCAGCATCAAAGTTGTCACCAGCAGTTCACCGCCGCCCTGCACGGGCTACGGTTGTTGATCCGTACGCTGTTCGAAGGTAAGCGACCAGGGAACAGGCTGAATAACGGGCGCCGCCGTCCAGGCGGCGCTCGCGGCAACGTACTGCGTCAGGTGTTCGGGTACCCGGTGCCTGCGTTCGGATTCAGGAAGTCGAACATCTCGCTGGCGGGCACCATCAGGTTGAAACGCGGGTCGGACGTCTGGATACCGAGGTAGTTGCGCAGCACGGCGTGGATGTGGCGCGGCGTGATCACGACGCCGTTGAGAGGGTCTACGGCGCCGGTGGCGGTGCTGATCTTCAGCTGCTGGTGTCGCGGGCCGCTGGCGCCAAAGACGCGGTTGCCCCAGGCCGGGTTGGCCTCCATCAGCACCTGGGAGCCGATCGACCAGTGGTCCTTGCCGTTGCCGGCATTCAGCGGCGTGCGCCCGAACTCCGAATAGATCCGGACCAGGATCCGGTTGCTGATGCCCAGCGCGGCGGACTTCTGCCAGATGTAGTCGACCAGGTTGGTCAACTGCGGCAGCGCGGTGGCGTAATCGCTGTCGATGTTGCTGTGCGCGTCGAAGCCGCCGCGCTCCAGCTGGATCGTCGAGGTGATGCCGGCCTGCGCGGCGATCAGCCCGACCTGCGCGTCGGCGAAGCTGTCGAGTTGGGTCGGCAGGAACTGAGCGACACGCTGCAGCAGCGCGCGCGAGTCGGACGCCCCCAGAAACTCCTGTGCGACCGTCTGCGCCCGCGGCAGCGTGTCGGCGCGCGCCTGCAGCGCATTCATCCGGTCGGCGCGCGCCGCTAGGACCTTGTCGAGATCCGACTGTTTCATGTAGTCGGCGCTCGCCGACTGCGCGTTCGGCGCCACCAGCGCGCGCAGCGCGTCGACGGACGGCATCGGCGTCGGCGCAACCAGGCCGGCGCTTGTCGAGAAGCCCCCGGCGTTGAGCCATGGCATCGGGAGGGCCTTGCCCTCGACGCTCGCGAACAGCTCCGACAGGTTCGGATAGCCCAGATCGAGCCGGCCGGTCGCATGCACGCGTGTGCCGTCCTCGTGGTTGTTCGTCTCGCTGTCGACGCCGTTCAGCACGAGCGTCTGCTTGAAGTAGCTGTCGAAGAAGGCTTTGTTGCTGCCCATCGGCGCCGAGCGGATGTTGCCCGACACGTTCGCCGGCGTGACGCCGGCGTAGTGGTTCAGCGTCTTGTCCTTTTCGCGCGGATCGGTCCAGGAGCTCTGGTCGATGCCACCTCCAGCGTGGATGTTGACCAGGATGCGCCCGCTATAAAGGCCCGTGCTCTGCGCGCGCGCTTCCGGAATCACGCTCCACCATGGAATCAGCAGGCCGCCGGCACCGGCCAACAGGAAGTCTCTGCGGTTCATAAGGTCCGTCCTCGATTTCCTGGGGCCGATCATTCGTAGAGGAACTGCGGGTCGCCCAGCATGTACGCGAGCACCGTGGCCCAGGCGCGGCCCGTGTAGTTCGGGTCGTTGCCGTCGTTGTAGACGCAGGCGACGGGCTTCGCCGGGGCGGTGGCGCGGTCGTTCCAGACGTCCGTGAGCAGCTTCACCGTACGCTGCACTTCCGGATCGGTCACGGGTACGTCCTGCTTCCACAGCCACTTATGCAGGTAGCGCACGTTCGCGGCGATCGCATCTGGCGCAGTGGCGGGCGTGTCGGTCAGCATGACCGACGGAAACAGCAGCCGGCTGGAGGCCGACTTGTCGAAGTCGGCCTTCGCGATCGCGCAGCTGCGGGTCGCAACGAGCCGGTCGATCGTTATGGCCTGCATCATCGTGTAGTCCTTCGCGCGCGTCGCGCGCGTCTTGCCGTCGAAGTTGCCGTAGGTCAGCGCGAGACCCGCGTACGGGTTCGCGAACTCGGTCCAGGTCTGGCCGACAAGGGCCGCCAGCTTCAAGTTCAACTGCGTCGGAATCAGCAGGTTGTAGCTGCCGACGTCGGCCAGGTCCATCGCGCGGCTCGCGGTCATCCCGGCGGCCGCGGTGGCGCGGAACCACTGACTGAGCACGAGGTCGGTCAGCAGGTCCTTGACCTTGTAGCTGCCGGCCTGGAAGTGAGTCGCGATCGCGGCGAATTCCTGCTGCTGCGCGTTGTAGGCCGCGAGCTGCGACGCACCGCTGGCGCCGCTTGAATCCAGCGGCGCCCTCAGCGGCGCGCGGCCGAACACGGCCTCGTACCAGAACTGGACTGCGCCAAGCGCGAACCGCGGATCCGCCGCGACCTGCTGGCCGAGCCATTGCAGTGCGGTGTTGTCGCCGGTCACGCCGCCGGGCATCGGCGTATTGGTGTATCCGGGCGCCTTCTCGTCGCGGAACCAGTTATCGCCTTCCATGTAGAACGGCTGGCCGGCGGCGTTCTTCGGATAGCTGGACGAGCGGTAGCTCGCCGGCAGCGCGATGTCCTTGCCGGCCGCCGACTTGAAGGGCAGGAAGCGGTTGTTCTCGGCCCAGTTCTGGAATCCGGCGGCCATCGGGTCGATCGTGTCGTGGCATGCCGCGCAACCCGGGTTCTCGACCGTGGGAACGATGAAGTTGCCCGGTCCGCCAATCGGGCGCTGCGCCAGCGTGGCGACGTCGGTCGCGAGAAACTGGTTGGCGAGGGTGAAGATGCGATGGCGATTGCGGTTGGTCGCTGTCGTCGGGAAGCTGTCCAGCCAGGCGTGCGTCGACAGCACGCCGGCGTGCTCGCGCACTCCGCCGATCTGAGCAGGGAGCGTCGCCTGCCGCCATTCGCTGTCGTCGGCGGGATTCGTGAATGCGCCCTGCACCGTTGCGCCGAGGTAATGCGCCAGCACGCCGTTGACGACCGTATAGTTGCCCTGGACGATATCGGTCCATGGGCGGTCTCCGTGGACGATGAACTTCATCAGTTCGATCGGCTCCGCCTGCACCGCCGCGTCGAAGCGCGCCGTGTCGGCCTGCGTAAGGCTCGCGACGGCCGGGAAGTCGGCGGCGATCAGTCCGCCGTTGCCGCGCGTGACGACGCGCAGCGTGAGGAACTGCGTCATTCCGGCTTCGTCGAGGAAGCGGTCGAACGCGGCGCCCTGCATGAATCCGCGGATCGTCTGGCGCAGCGCGTCGGGGCCGCCCGTGGCTGCCGCCGATTCCGCACCCGTCGGGTTGCGGCCGGCGAACAGCACGGCCGCGCGCGCAAGCGCCGCCGCGTCACTGGTGAACTGGACCCCGGACCAGAATCCGGAGGCCTGCCCCATCGTCGAGGCCGCGCAGCTCTGCTGCAGTACGGGCATCAACGCCGCGAGGTTCGTATAGGGCTGCGAGTTCGCGTCGACGAACGGTGCTCCGCCGCCGTGGCTCGGCTGGCCGATCGACTTCGACAGCACGAGGCCACCGGTCGCCGCCACGAAATCCCGCAGGATCATGTAGTTCTGCTGGGCGTCGGCGCCGGGCTCGAAGAGGAGCCGGGTGCCGCCGGCAACGCGGCCCGCGGCGTGGCAGGTCACACAGCTCGAAGCCATTTCGGGCCAGACCGTGCTGGTGAACTGCGGGGGCGCGGTGCATGCGGCCGCCGCAGTGGCGCCCGGTGCTGCAGGGCTGGTCGGCGTGTTCGAGGCGCCGGTTGCCAATGTGCTCGATCCGCCACCGCAGGCGCCCAGCAGTGCCGCCGCGACGCAGGCCAGGAGCAGCGCTCCGGTTGAGCGGAAGCTTGAGGCAACTTCGGATCGCATCGTCTTCCCCCTGCGCGTTCGATAGCCCGTCGGCGGAATGAATACTGCCGCGGCGGCGCTGGAATTCAATTCGGCGGTTAGGATGAATGTGATTCGCTTCCCGCCGCGCCGCGGTCTTTCTCAAGAGGGAAAATGCATCAACGCGAGAATTTCTTAAGAGGAAAACTCAACCGTTCGGACGTTCCTGCTGTCCAGGTCAGCCGCGCACAATCTGGAAGCGGGGCGAGAGCAGGAACTCAATATTTGTTGCGCAGCTCTGCAGATCGCACACTCGATCGTGCCTGAGCAGTGGAGCTGGTCGGGCCGTCGCAGCACCCGCGTCAAGACTTCGGCGCTCCGCACCGGTGCGAGTATGCTGGTTTCCGAGGACTTATCGCGATCGCGTGGCGGCCAGCCATGAACATCATTTCAGCCTTGCTCAGGGCCCTGTTTTCCGGCGTGGCTCGGCTGCCAACAGTGCTCCGGTGGACCGCGAGCGCGATTGCATCGGTCCTCGGGCGGCGGATCCCGCAGTTGCTGTGGGTCAGACGGCGGATTGCCCTGTCCGACGCGGCCAGCATCACACTCGAAGAGGCACGTCTTTGCCGATCGATCTTGGCCGACGCCGCGGAGCGGCTCGGCCCGGAGAAGTCACCCGACGCTGTTCTCGACTACATCGCTACGTACATCGCCGAGCACTCGAATATCTGGGGCAAGCAGCAGTCCTCGACCCAGATCGAACTGATCGGCCCGATGCAGTCGAAGAAGGGTACCTTTTCCGATGCCGGGTCGATGCTTGGCCTTCGAAACCATACCGTCTTCACGGACCTGCAGATCGATGGCGCGGATCTGCAAAGAGTCCTCCGGGAGATGAGGGAGGGGCCGAAGACCGAACCGAGGACTTGATCCCTGCGCCAAGCCCGTGACGGCGCCAGCGCGATGCGCGCTTACTCGATCCGGGGTCTGGGCTTGCGAATGATGAGGACCCCGGTGAGCATGCCGGCGCCCAGCGCGCACAGCAGCATCGGTCCTCCACCGATCAAGCCCGATACTTCCAGCGCTGTCTTCAGGCTATAGGCGAAGCCAAGCTTATGCGTTTGGCACAGGGCCCAGCCGATCATCGCGGCAAACGACGCCCAGGTGAGCAGCATCACCAGGATGCCCCGGGACATCGACTCGCCCAGGCGCCTGATCTTGCGTTCGGCACTCTGGTAGACGATCAGCGAATACACGAGAAAGCCCAGCGGTTCACGCCGACTCGCTCGGCAAAGGCTCCCAGAAGGAATTCGACGGTGGTCGCCGCGACCAACGAAAAGGCGAAGAAAACCAGGGATGCGATCGTGGCGGCGGACATCGCTTGCGAAGCCTAAGCGGGGTTGGCGAGAACGTGCATTACCGGATGGAGGTTACTGGTGGCAAGGGCTCCGTCAAGACCCGCGCCTATGGCGGCGCTGCCAGACGGCGCTGGTCAGATCACCGGCCAGTCACCGGGAGGAACCCCGGGCGCGCCCTGATCGAAGAGTATGCGCACCTATGCGTCGGCCAAGGCGCTGCGCGCAGCATGGTCTAGAACCGCGCGAGCCTGATCGACGGTGACGCCCGGGAACCACTGTACGAATTCGGATATGAGCGCGCCGCCTTCGAGGTTCTCGAACAGCGCCGCCACGGGTACCCGCGTGCCGCGAAACACCCAAGCTCCGCTTAAGCGCGCCGGATCGCGCTCGACGGCAGAGCACGTGGACCGGTCGATCATCGCGATAGGATAACATCGAGCGGGCCGCGGCATGGTGGTCCGAAATCGCTTTCCGTTGAACATCACGGGCCGAGTAAACAGCTTGGACTGAAATAGGACGACAGCGATGCTCCGTTATCCCGCGAAATTCAAACCGGCCAAAGAAGGCGGATTCGTCGTGACCTTCCGTGATATTCCTGAGGCCATCACGCAGGCGTATCGCTACTACCGTCGGTGAAACGCTTACCCTCCGCGCACCCAGCGGCGGTACGCTTCGATCCACTCCGCCCCATTTGGTCGCGGGTCGGGAAGCGGAAGCTCGAGAATCGGGATCGCCTGTCGATGGCGGCCGCTGCGACAGATTGCGAGGATTTGATCGTCAATCACGTCGATCCGCTCGACCTTCGCTCGAGTGCCGAGGATTTGGACCTCGAAGGGCATCTCGAGCCGCTCTTCGAGCATAGTTAGAAAACCGACACGTTGCTCGTCGTCGCCGTAGGCATCGACAATCGCTTCTGCGATCAACGCGTCAAGCGCCCTCGCGCCGGGAGGCCACTGCCGCCGCGCTACCTTTGGACCTGGTGCGACCTTCGAGCGGTTCATGCTGCTAGATCGACAGCGGCGCTGCCGCTCCCTTCTCGACCATGATCTTGTTCTTGGACCTCATGCAATCAGCCTGAATCCTACAATCGAAAAGTGATGATCGAACGTGAACGCAAGGCGAATGCGCGAGCGCTTCATGATGGTAAAACTCGTCGCGTCGACGGCAGAGAGCTTGTGCAGGTCCGCGCGCCGGAAGTATTCCAAAGACTGGTCGAGATCGCGCAGCTCGCAGGGAAGGATCCTCACCGTGCCGGGTCTGTAGATCGACTCCCTCCACGCCAGCGCCACGTCGCGGTTGGCATTGCGCTCCAGGAAGGTGAACGTTTCGATTACGACGGGAATGGACGTGTGAAGTCTGGCGCCAGCCCGATGCAGGACTTCCCACTGCTCGCGAGCCTGCCGGTGAAGCGGGTCACGCGAAAGGGCGAGGGCGATCCAGGCTCCGCTGTCGACGAAGGCGGCTTCGCCGTGGCGCATCAGGGCTCGTCATGGACGGTGTCGTGCTCGATCGACGGCCGGCGCGGCTCGCCGTCCCATATCGCGACCGGCCCGGAGGCTGGGGTCTTCAAGATTACCTTGCGGATCGCCTCCCGAACGAGCTCCGCGACGCTGCGGCCGGAGCGAGCGGCTGCTTTGCGCAGCGCGTCGAGTTCTTCCTTCTGAAGATAAACCTGGATCTTTTCCATGTATGTCACTTTAGTACCATAACTGACATACATCAATCCCAAGGGTCTAAGATGACGGCGAAATGTAGTTAGTGCCGCATGTCGCAGAGGACCGAGACAATCAGCAAATCGCACGCCAGCGGGAACTTGCGCATCGGCGATCACTGGAACGCGATCACGATCATCGCCCTGTCGCAGAGCAATCCGCTGAAGGCGGTGGCCGAACTCGTCGAAAACAGCATCGATGCGCGCGCCAAGACGATCGTCATCACCCGCGGAAAAGAGAAGGGCCAGCATTACCTCCGCGTGAAGGACGATGGCGAAGGCGTGCGCAAGAATGCGGACGGCGAGCCGGACTTCCACTATGTCGCCACGCACGTGTGCGACTCCATCAAGCGACGCCTGAAAACGCAAGGCATGCGGGGATTGCAGGGCGAGTTCGGCATCGGCCTGCTGAGCTTCTGGACGCTGGGCGAGGAGCTTCTGCTGACCTCGCCCGGTGAGGACGGACGCGCCCACCAGATGCATCTATGCAAAGGCGACCCGAGTTACCGGATCACGCAGCGGCCCGCGCTGTTCCCCGAGCTGGGCACCGAAGTTCTGATCAAAGGCATCCTGCCGGGTATCAAGAATTTCAGCGGCGAGAAGATCCAGTGGTACCTCGCCTCGGAGCTGCGTGACCGGATCCGTCACTCCGGCGTATTGATTCGCGTCGTCGATCGAACCGCGCGCGCCGAATTCAAGGTCGAACCCCGTCAGTTCGAGGGACGACTGTTGCACGAGCTCGACGGCGCCTTGCCGCCGCAGAGCGAAATCTACGCGGAGCTTTACCTGCACGCTCACTCGTCGGCCAACGCGGTGTCGCTCTATCGCTCAGGTACGCGCGTGCTCGAGAATCTGGCGCAGTTCGAGGCATTCGCGCGCCTGCCTTGGACGAGTGGCTACGTGCAGGGAATCATCGACGCCCCGTATCTGAACCTGACCCCGGGCACGCGGCTCGGCGTGATCCACGACGCGGCATTGGCGCGCCTCGCCGATGAGCTCGCACCGCTGGAGGCGCGGCTTGCGAAGATTATCGAGGACCAGCAGCGGGCGGAAGAGGAGCGGACGAGCCGCGACGTGCTGCGCTCGGTGCAGGGCGCGCTCAAGGAGGCGCTGCTCGCACTACCGGCCGAGGAATACGACTGGTTCGATCTGCATCGGGGCGAAGGCAAGCGCCGGCCGAGAACATCCGCGGAAGCAACAGCGGGCGAAGCGGCCACGGCAGACGATCAAGCGATCGCGATGGAGGCAGCTGGCCACCCCGAAACCCCGGAACCGCAACGCCAGTTCTTCGAATACGCGGGTCCGCTGTTTTCGGTGGTCATTTCGCCGACATCGAGCGTCATTGAAGTCGGCGGCTCGCGCGCGTTACGGGCGATCGCGCGTGATCGAGCGCGACGGCCGGTGGAACAGGATCTGACCTATGTCTGGAGGATCCTCGAAGGCGAGGGAACGCTCGACCCTACTGACGGAGAGATCGTGACCTTCCGCGCGACCAACGAACCGGGCCTCGCACGCGTCGAAGTTGTGGTTACGCAAGGCGACGTCGTCAGCAGGGCTGAAGCCCAGATCACGGTGACTGCCTCGCTTCTCAGCAAGGCGGGTAGCGGCGACTCCACCTATCAGGGTCTTCCCGGCTACACGTACTACAAGGCGGCGGGAGAGCTGTGGCGCTCGCGCTTCGATGCCGAGCGCAACCTCGTCATCATCAACAACGGTCACCGCGATTTCGTCTACGCGGCGCGCAACAAGATGCTGAAGCTGCGCTACATCTGTCGGCTGTTCGCCAAGGAGCTGGTGCTGAAGAACTTCGTCGGCATTCCACAGGATCAGCTGCTCGAGCGGTTGTTGGAGCTGACGTTGTACACGGAGGAGAACCTGCGATAGGGCTGGCGGAGCGGTTGCCTGGCGTTCACCCAACGCAGCCCCGCGAAGCGCGCGAAGTCGTTATCAGTGGAATACCGGGCATAGCCGCGTTCCATCGCCAGGGCGGCGAGGTGGGCATCCGTCGTGAGGTTGCCGGCGTCCCGAGCCGTTCGCGCGCCATGTCCAGATTGACCTGCAGTTTCCGATAGCCGGCGCGAATCTGATCGCAGGGTATGCCAAGGTCCGGAAAATCGGCCAGGCTCCGGATGCCGCGATCCAGCTGCTGCAGGTAAAGATCGGCCTGGCGTTCACCCCACTGTCGAAGCGAGTAGCGCCAGATGGCTTTCAGGTCCTCGCGGGCACGCGGCCGGATCAGTATTTCAAGCATCGGCGTCGCTTACGCCAACCTCCTTGCGCGCCTCCGTCAGCACGTCCTTGATGACGAACGGCACGGCCTGGCCGCTGTCCTCCCCGTCAATGAGCGCCTGGCGCAGCGTCGCGACCTTCTTCTCGTGCTCTTCCAGAAGCCGCATCGCGGCGCGGACGACTTCGCTCTTGGATTCGAAGCGCCCGGCCTTGATTTGCCTGGCGATGAAGCGTTCGAAGTGCTCGCCCAGGGTGACGCTCGTGTTTCTCGACATGGCCAGAACTCAGCATGGAGTGTATTAGATACTAATACTACGCCGACGAGCCGGGTTTCGGCTAGCCGACTCGGCGAGGGACCGGACGCCGCTATCCATCCAAGGTTTTCGTCCCAGGTAGTGAATCCGCCTGCGACGAGCGCGGTCAGGGGCTGAACGCGCATCGCGTTGATGCCTCTTGATTTCGGACATCTGATGCATTAGCATCAGATGCGTGCGCACCAGAAGACCACCGGCGAGGTGATTTCGGAGCTCGCCCGCAGCGCGCTGACAGCCCCGCCTCGGGGCTTGTCCGCACGGCAACCAAAGGCACTCTACGGATTCCGTCCCTTTCCGAAGCGCGGCGGAGTCGTCACCAACGAGCTGATCGACAAGCTGCGCGAAGACGACGCGTACTGATGCGCGCGCTGCTCGACGTCAACGTGCTGATCGCGTTGCTCGATGCCGATCATTCGCTGCACGCGCGCGCCGCGGAATGGTTCACGAGCCACGCGCGGGCCGGCTGGGCCTCCTGTCCGATCACCCAGAACGGTTGCGTGCGCATCATGTCGCATCCAGGCTATCCGAATGCGCTGCCCGTGCGCGCTGTGATGGAACGCCTTGCAGAGGCGACTGCCAGCGCGCTCCATGAGTTCTGGGCCGATGACATCAGCCTGCTCGACAAAAACCTGGTCGATGCCGCACGGATTCACGGACCGCGCCAGTTGACCGACCTCTACCTGTTGGCACTCGCGGTGCGGCGCGGCGGGCGATTTGCCACCTTCGACCACTCGATCTCCATCGGAGCGATCAAGGGAGCAACAGCGAAGGACATGATTAGCCTCTGACGCTCAACGCAGTGAAATGATGGCGCTCGCAAGCAACCGCACGAGCTGCGCCGCAATCCCTCGTGCCCGCGAGCGGAACGGCCTGCGCCTTTCGCTCTTGGACAAGTTCGATTTTCGAAACGCGCCTCCAAACCCTGCGCCCTGCTTGCCTTTCCCGCACGCGCTTGTACTGTTCACCGGTGGTTCACCAACAATTCACCCGAACTTGGGTCGGCGACATGCGGCACAGGGGCCCAAGGCGTCCTCTCCGTCGCCCGCTCCGGAAGCCGGACCACGGCGGCGGAGGAGCGGCGCCGGGTAGCTTTAGCCGCAAATTCTCTGCCGTCGCAGAAGTCGGCCCACGCCCGGAGCAGGGCCGCTCGCTCGGCGTGGAATGAAGCCCGGTTGTAGGCGGCTCGCACTTTGTCGGCTTCGCGGTGCGCCAGGCACGCCTCGATCACGTCCGGGCGGGCGATGCCATTGTCGTTCGCCCACGTCGAGAAGCTGGCGCGGCACACGCCGTGCACTGTCGTGCGCTCGCGGTACTGGATCCGATCAAGCAGAGTCAGCATGCCCATGTTGCTGAGCGGCTTCTCCACGTTCATCGGCGATGGGAACACGTAACCGGAGCCGATTGCCCGCATCTCCATGAGGATCGCCAGGGCGCGACGCGACAAGTAGACCGTGTGATCGTCGCCGCCCTTCATGCGCGCGCCCTGGATCGTCCAGACGCCCGCCCGTTCGTCGATCTCGTTCCAGGTGGCCCCGAGTACCTCGGCGGTGCGCGCGGCGGTGAGCAGCGCGAACTCCAGGCAGCGTGCAGCGATTCCCTGTTGCTTGCGCAGCTCGGCGACGAACGCCGGGACCTGGTCGTAGGGCAGGGCGCGCAGGTTCGCGCTTTCCTTGCCCGCGGCGACCTCGGTCAACTTGCGCCGGATCGCGCCCGCCGGGTTGACGGTGCAGTGGCCGAAGAAGATCGCATCATCGAAGGCAGCCGCCAGCCTGCGCCGAACCCGGTTGGCAGTCTCGGGCAGCACGCGCTTCACCTTGGCCAGCGCTTCGAACAGCTCGACCGCGCCGATTTCGGCGACCGGCTTGTTCCAGATCGCAGGCGGCACGTGGCACTCGAGCGACCGGATCCACACCTCGGAATACTTGGCGTTCATGCCGGGTTCGATGGCGCGCTCGTTTATACGCGCGTGCAACGCGCGCCAGGGTCAGAGCCTCGGCCTTGCGTTGGGCCTTCGCGCCCGCGGTCGTTTCCGCATCGGCCCGCCTCGCGTCGATCGGATCGCGACCAGCCGCCAGATCATCGCGGGCGCGCTTGGCCTTTTCGCGCGCAAGGCGCAGCGATTCGCCGGCCGCCGGCATCGTGTCGCGGTGCGCGACGCCCAGGCCCATGTCGCGCCTGCGACCCGATGGTGATGTGTAGCGCAGCAGCCAGTTCGCATTGGATTCCTTGACCCGCAAGAACAGTCCGCCGCCGTCAGCGTGATCGCCGCTGCCCGCGGCTTGGACTTCGCGTGGACTCAACACGTGCAATGGCATTTTTCGACCTCCCGTGGATCACCGCTGGATCACCGTTTTTGAGCTGCATCGGGTCGCACTGAAGCGACACGAGGGTGCACGCTGCGAAGCTTCGAGAGGGAAGATTCCTCCGTCAAGTCAGTGACTTAATGCCACTCACTTGCACTCAGCTGCACACACCGGAGGAAGGTTACTGGTGGCCAAGGGCTCGTCAATACCCAGCGCCAATCCTAGCTCTCCGGGCCGTTTCTGGCTGTTCCGCCAGCCGTTCCGCCAGATTTTCGGGGTCGGGGGACGCCGAGCAGCTGCCCGGGCATTGGCCGTATACAATTCGAATTTACGAAATATACGGCCAAATGGAATACATCCCGCTTCCTGACAACGTGACCCGCCAGGCGATCGACGCGACCACGGTCTTCAACGAGTTCACCCGGGTCCGCGACGCCGCACGTCCCTATGCCGGCGGCATGTACTGGAAGCGACAGGGCGAATACGAATACCTGGTCAAGACCAGCCCCGATAACCGCCAGCGCCGGATCGGCCCGCGTTCAGCTGAGACGGAGAAAACCTACCAGGAGTTCAATGCCCGCAAGGTCGAGATCGAAGCGCGGCTGAAGTCGCTGCGCGCTGCGCTCACCGATGCCGAGCGGTTGAACAAGGCGTTGAAGGTCGGCCGCGTGCCTGCCGCCGTAATCTCGGTGCTGCAGGCGATCGATGAGGCGGGGCTGGGGCCGCACTTTGCCGTCGTCGGCACCCATGCGCTGTACGCCTACGAAACGGCCGCCGGGGTGCGGATCGTGCCGGAGGCGCTGGCCACGCAGGACGTCGACCTGCTGTGGGATGCGCGCCGGCGCGTGCAGTTTGTCACGGACCTAGGCCGAACTCAGACCTCGGTGCTGGGCGTGCTGCGCCGGGCCGATGCGACTTTCGAGCGCAAGTCGGGGCACCCGGAGACGGCCATCAACGCCAAGGGCTTCGAAGTCGACTTCCTGAGGCGCCAGCCCGAAGGCGAGGACCCGCACCCGTTCCAGTTCTCGGATGATGAAGCCGACCTGTCCGGCCGCATGGCGCTGATGCGGACGATCGCGCCGGCCGCGTTCGTCGAATTCAAGCGCTGGATGGCCAAGGCGGCGCCGAAGCGTGAGCAAGCCAAGCGCCGACGCGATGCGCGCCAGGCGCAGATCGTGCAGTCGCTGATCGATGAAGGCCTGCTGGTGGGGGCGCCGCATTAGCGGGCGGCTATCAACTCGAAGGTGGCGATGACAATGAAGATCGAACGCAGCTACACCAGAAAGCGAGACGTCAGATTTGCGACGCAGCCAATGTCAAAGTACGCGAGCGGTAATTCGCGGTAGCGGTGTCGCTACGTTGGGCGGTCCAGTCCGCAGGTTGGCGGACGCATGGCGGGGCTGCACGTCCAGGCGCAGCGGAACGTAGGTCCAAGCGGCCCTTCGCGGACCGCCTATCCGTCGAACCGCTTGGCTGCGCCGCCGTACACTTGATGGGTTGCCGGAAAGCGGGCGCCAATTTACGCCGCAACCGGCCAGCTGCGGTCTGTCGCGGCGCGACGGTTGGCCGACAGCGATGCAGCGTAAGCCGTCGGCTAGCAAGCCCGAGGCGAGAGGCCGGGGACGGCCACGTTGAGACATTCAGGTCCGACGCCCATTTTTCCGCATAGCTGACGTCGGAAGGGCCGCCAACTGTCGCTGGAAGCTGCAAATCCTCGTGTGGGACGTCTTTCGATCGCCTTGATATCGGTATTTATTGTAGCTACAATAAACAATGCGAATCGCGTTCGATCCATCCAAGGATGCGAGCAACAGACAAAAGCATGGCGTCTCGTTGGCACTGGCGGAAGAACTCGATTGGGACGCTGCGCTGGTGTGGGTCGACGCCCGCTTCGAATACGAAGAGATACGGATGATCGCGCTTGCGCCAAAGACGGGAATTCTCTACTACGTGGCTTTTGTTGATCGTGGCACGGTCCGCAGGATCATCAGCCTGCGTCGTGCCAATCGCCGAGAGGTGAAATACTATGTCGAAAATGCCTAAGCGCCGGGCGATCGCGCTGCCGACCGTCGCCGAGGATAAGGCGATTACCGCCGCTGCCAAGGCGGACCCGGATGCCAAGCCCCTCACTCCGAGCCAGCTTCGATCGATGGTGCCGATGCGCGCCCTCCGTGGGCGCCCAAAGTCTGCGAACAAGAAGCTTCTAGTTTCGGTGCGGTACAGCCCGGAGGTCGTGTGGTACTTCAGATCAACAGGTGAAGGCTGGCAGGGCCGCATGGACAGCGTCTTGCGTCAGTACGTCGAGCGCAAAGCCCGTCGAGCGCAGTGACCTGTCACAGTCGGGCCAGGAGCGGCTTTTCGTAATCCACCGTCCCGAGACCAAGAAGCGATGCGAGCGATTCCTTCTGTTATCGATGGCGCAAGGGTCGTCTGCTACACGCCAATTGACTCGCGCCACCGTCACACAGGAAATACTAGGCAGCTCGTTGATGGAGTTCCACTCGGCGCTGCTACCGGGCTTGCAATATGCCAGTGCGAAGGCGAGGAGTCCTTCTATCTATTTGGGTGTGATGAAAACTGGAAATGCCTTGCCGACACCTGGCACGAGACGCTCGAAAAC